>PPYE01320835.1_pt1 | contig 15071 bp, 9 predicted proteins | sample 1559881 | NCBI WGS metagenome assembly PPYE01 (sample SAMN08240022, study PRJNA423297) | Human gut metagenome, whole genome shotgun sequencing project. | reverse complement strand
CTGCATCTTAAATAATATATTAGAAATAATATAAAAGAAATAATGTCTTTTTTATTTTACCCTTATGACGATGCATAAGAGTAAAAATAAGCGTTTTGCTTGTGATTTATTTAAATATTGCTTGTTGAATTATTCATGGTGAAATGGAAAAAGCTCACTAGCGGTGTGGGCATCTTGCATTATTTTCGCCATTTCTTCGGCTTTTCCGGGGTATTGTTTTATAACGTTCAGTTGTTCTGAAGGGTCACTGCTCAAATTATACAATTCCATAAAGGTTTTCTCTGCATTATTGACTTGCAGCTTTATCAGCTTCCAGTTATCTTTTAATACGGCCTGTTTACCACCTTCTTCGTGAAATTCCCAGTATAGGTACTCGTGTTTCGGCTGTTCTCCTTTTCCGGTCAATGCAGATAAATAGGAGATGCCATCCAGGCCGGTAGGAACTTTTTCGCTGAGTAAATCACATACTGTAGGAAGGAAATCCCAGAAAGCAGAAACGTGGTAGCTGACTGTACCTTTTTCTATTTGCTGTGGCCATTGCACAATAAAGGGTGTACGTATACCTCCTTCATAAAGATCACGTTTCATTCCTCTGAATGGGCCGTTACTATCGAAATAATCTATATTATGTCCTCCTTCAGCATGCACACCATTATCAGATGTAAAGACAATAATGGTGTTATCCAATAAACCTTTCTTTTCCAATAGCTGTGTAATCTTTTCTACATCTTTATCCAGGCGGGTTACCATGGCTGCATACGTAGCACGTGGCATTGGCTGGCTGAAATAGTGATGGTGGGTGAAGGGAGTCTCAAAGAAGCTTCCTTTAAAAGGTTCCAGTTCTTCATCAGGTACAAGTAAATCTGCATGGGGAAGGGTAGGTGTCAGGTAAAGAAAGAATGGCTTGTCTGAGTTAATTTCGATAAAATGGAGTGTTTTCTCAAGGAGTATATAGGGAGTGTATGTTTCCTTATTCAGAATTATTTTTTTATTATTCTCCCATACAAACTGAGGATAATAGCGATGTGCATTAGCCTGTCCCAAATAGCCGAAGAAATAATCAAAACCATGTTTATTGGGATGACCTTCTGATTCCGGTCCGCCGAGTCCCCATTTTCCAATACAAGCTGTTACATAGTTGTGTTGTTTGAATATATCCGCAACGGTTGTTTCACCAGCTTTTAACGGATAATCATATTTTTCATTATCCGGACCTGTCATTCCTTTGTTGCCCCTTATATAGCTATGCCCGGTGTGTTTCCCGGTCATAAGGGAGCATCTTGACGGAGCACTTACGGTAGCTCCCGAATAGTGTTGTGCAAAGCGTATGCCATTAGCTGCAAGGCGGTCGATAGCCGGGGTTTTGATCTGTTTTTGTCCATAACATCCCAGGTCACCAATACCCAGGTCATCTGCCATAATATATATTACATTGGGAGTTTGAGATGCTGTCTTGATTTGGCTTTGAGCAGAAACAAGGGGAGAGGCAGCTGTCAACAGTATTAACCTATAGATATGTTTCATATATTCGTGTTTTTATAAGGATTAGAGAAGTCTTTTATAAAAAAAGTGTCTCAAAAACTGTTCCGGGTGTTTTCTTTAGTTACAAAGAAAATAGTTCTTGAGACACTTTAAAGTAATAGCTATCAGAAAAGATTTTTGCTTATTCTTTTACAGCTAATATTTTGTTATATTCCGGACGGTCATTCAACACTTTCAGGGCTTCATTCAGATCATCATCATCCTTAAGCTGCTGGATAACTACACCTTCCTGGAAATAATAACGTTTAACGATTTCTAGTGCAATCAGTTGTTTGATGTCTTTAGAGAAACGATCCAGATCACGATCTAAGTTATGGGTTAGTTTCTTTTCCAGTGCATCAAATTCAGCGGTTGACTCTTCGAGATACCCTTCGAATTTAGCTATTTCTTTCAGGCTCTTCAATGCCTTCTCACTTTGACGGTCATATTTAAAGTCTGAGTTTTTCACCTTTTGCTTAAAGGCTTCATAGTCTGCATCGGTAACAACAAACTGTTCAATAGGAGCAATTGTCGGATGCTTCATTGCGTAATCAGTAGCATAGTCGAATATTACGTTTTCATTGATAAGGTAAAATAAGATATTCGGATATTTTTCTGCTTTTACTTCTTTGTCGGGACTTACTCCACCACCGTCACGTACTTCGCGTCCAGCTGCTGTGTGGTATACAGTTGTAAGGCTGTCAGGTATACGTCCTACACTTCCGTCTTCATTACGGTGTTTGTAGTCTATAGCCTGTAAACAGCGTCCGCTTGGAATATAATATTTAGAAGTAGTAACCTTAAGGCTTCCATTGTAAGGAAGTTCACGTGGTGTTTGTACCAGCCCTTTTCCGAATGTTCGTGTTCCCACTATCACCGCGCGGTCTAAATCCTGTAAAGCACCTGCTAATATTTCTGATGCTGAAGCTGACGCAGTATTTACTAATACTACTAATGGTATTTCCGTATCCAGCGGTTCTCTTGTGGTTTTGTAAACCCTGTCCCATTGTTTTACTTTACCGCGGGTAGAGACGATTTCTTTGCCTTTGGGAACAAACAGGTTGACAATATCAACTGCTTCATTTAACAAACCTCCTCCGTTGTTGCGAACATCGATAATTAAAGAAGATATACCCTTTTCTTTTAAATCAATAAAAGCTTTACGTACTTCTTTACCGGATTTATCTGTGAAATTGCCCAGAACAATATAACCTGTATTATTTCCTACGATTCCATAATAAGGAACTGAAGACATCTGTATGGATTCACGTTTTATTTTGAATTCAAGAGGTTTCTTTTCACCTGGCCGTTCTACTTTTAACAAAAAACTGGTACCCACTTCACCCTTTAACATTTCGCTTACTTCCGAAACAGTCTTGCCTTTCAAATCTTTTCCATCCAGCTCAAGCAGAATATCCCCGGCTTTCAACCCAACTTTGGCAGCAGGCATATTAAAATATGGTTCGTTAATAACAACCCTGTCGCGTTCTTTATGATAGCTGATGATTGAGCCGATTCCACCGTATTTACCGGTAGTCATATATTTAAGATCTCCCATTTCATTTTCCGGGAAGTAGTTTGTATAAGGATCCAGTTGCATCAACATAGCATCTATTCCGGCACGGACTACTTTTTCCGTATCAATAGTGTCTACATAAAAGAGGTCCAACTCTTTGTAAACAGCATTAAATATATCCAGATTCTTAGCTATTTGAAAATTACGGTTATCCCCTTTAAAACTATAGAAAGTACATCCTAGTAAAATAGCGATTGTGAGTATGACAAATTTTTTATTTGGTAATTTCTTCATAACAGTATTTTTGAATAACTCGTAAAAGTAACTGATTATAAACTTATTCGCTAAGAATGGAGTTAATATTTAACTTTATTTCATCCCATTTTTCTTTAGATAAGGTTGTTCCGATCACTTGTATCACGTTTCCGGCAAGAAATGAGCCTATTTTCCCGCATACTTTCAGTGAATAGCCGCATGAAAGACCATACAGGAAACCGGCAGCAAAATAATCGCCTGCTCCGGTCGTATCTACCAGTTTTTCGATAGGCAGTGCTTTTACATGTACCTCTTCTGTTCCTTTTTTGATAGAAGCACCTTTAGAACCTCTTTTGATAATAACTATACTACACATTTTGGATATCTCCTCCAATGCCTCTTCCGGTTCTTTTCCGGTAAATGCTTTGGCTTCTTCTTCATTCGCAAATACGACATCAGCATATTTGTTGATAAGAAGAGTGAAAAATTCCAGATCATTTTCTACAATATTGTAGCTAGCCATATCCAGACATATTTGTAATCCTGCTTCCTTTGCCAGTTCGATAGCACGCAGTATCATCGTATGATCCTGTACAAGGTAGCCCTCAATATACAATGAAGTGTATCCTTTGAACATTTCAGGAGATAAATCTTCGGCTTTCATGCAAGAGGCTGCTCCGAGGTAAGTACCAAAAGTACGTTCTCCGTCAGGAGAGATAAAGGTAGATGCAATACCTGAAGGTAGATCACATACCAGAAGTTTTTCATCAATGCCGTTGCTGATACAGTTTTCTTTAAAAAACTGACCGTATTTATCTTTTCCTACTTTTCCGATGAATCCGGTATTTGCTCCCAGACACGAAAGGGCAAGAATTGTATTTGCCGCAGATCCTCCGGTAGCTAGATACGTTTTAAGGGTTGAAAACGTTTTACTTATTTCCTCTAGTTTTGTCTCGTCGATCAGCTGCATGCTGCCTTTGGGTAGTTTCATGTCTTGCAGGATCTGATCGTTATCTATTGTAGCAAGTACATCTACAAGAGCATTACCCATTCCTATTATTTTGTCCATTCTTACATTTTTTTTGCAAAGATATTGCATATTTCAATATTTCCTATTACTTTTGCCTCGCATTTCGGGAAAACCTTCTTCCTTAGCTCAGTCGGTTAGAGCATCTGACTGTTAATCAGAGGGTCCTTGGTTCAAGTCCAAGAGGAAGAGCAAAAGAGACCGAAATGCAACATTCTTCCTTAGCTCAGTCGGTTAGAGCATCTGACTGTTAATCAGAGGGTCCTTGGTTCAAGTCCAAGAGGAAGAGCAAGATAAGAGAGGCCAACAGAGGATGTCGGCCTTTTTTTTGTTACTATAACAAGGTGAATCTTTCCTATTATTTGGGTGATTAATATATAAAGCTTACTTTTGCCTTCCTACAATATTTAATTTCATGAACAACATTTATACACTTCTCAAACTAAACAAATATATTCGTAGTACCCGCATTAAATGTTTCGGTATATTTTGCTTGCATATATTTAAGAGAAGGTATTTAGGGATTTTTCTCGATCCGGTTTTAGCTTGTAACTTACGTTGCAAGATGTGTTATTTTAGTGATCCGGAGAGACGTAAAACACTAAAAGGAAGTTTTGTACAGGAGGATTTACCTAAACTGGCAAAGTTCTTTTTTAAGCGTACTTTGAAACTACAGATAGGATGTGGTGCAGAGCCTTCTATTTATCCTCATAATGAATTATTGATACAACTTGCGAAAGAATATGGTATCCCTTATGTATCAATGACTACTAACGGAACGCTTTTTAAAGAAGAAGATTGGTGGAAATTAGTAAAAGCAGGCCTGGATGAAGTAACCATATCAACTCATGGAGTTAAAAAAGAGACATATGAATATTTTATGGAAGGTGCATCTTTTGAATACTTTCATAGTACCATGGAAAGCTTAACAGCAGTAAAAGGAAAATGCCCCAGCTTCAATATTCGTATCAATTATACGGTTAACAAAGATAATATTGCAGAACTCAAAGATTTCTTCCATATCTTTGGTAAATATAAATTTGATGTTATCCAGATTCGTCCTATACAAGAAATGGGCGATACGGCCTATGCTGATTTTTCTTGGGAAGCAATAGTTAATAACTACGAAGAGACTGTGCAGAAATTAAGAGAGGAATGCATAAAAAGAAATATAATATGCCTTGCACCTGAAAAGATTAATTTAACCGATGACAATAAGATTAATAATATTGCAGCCGAATCCACTTATTGCTACATAAGCCCTCAAAAAATATGGGAGGAAGATCCTGATTGGCGTACAGAATCGTTCAATTCATTCTCCAGGCGAATAAATTTAAGCAGGAAATTATTTAGGAATATATTCAAAAAATATAGGGATAATAATGGAGACAGTAAAAAGTTGAACTATACGGTTTCTTAAATCACCTGCGTCTAAACATTTATTTTAATTGCCTCTCAAAGGATAGCCTTAACTTTAACTATTACTTTTCATTAAAACAAGGTGCTACTTTCTGTAACTTTGAATAATTTACTGTTTGATTCTGTTCAGACCTCTTTATCGTAATCACAAATAAATATACTTGCTAAGTATTCCGCTTGTAGAATATTTTATTTTAGCTTTCCAGCCAGCTTTCCCTTTTTAACAAAATCTTCTTTTTTATTTTATATGGATGTCATTGAGCCTTTACATATCTGTAACAACAGATTCTTTCTTTTGCGGAAATTCTAATTAAAGAAAAGTCAGTATGAATAAGAAATTATTTTTTCTAGCATTGGTGCTTATAAATCTGGTTGTAAAGACAAGTGCAAACAGTTTATTGCAGGTATCAGGCATTAACGGAGAGACTACTATTGGCATCGATGTTTCTTCCAGCTACACAATCGATAAAGATAGCAAGGTCTTGTCTTATAAATGGATTTCTCCTATTGGGTGTAAAATTGTAAGCGGACAAGGAACAGAAAATATTATTATCCGGAGTTCTTTTTTATCACAGGATAGTGAGTTAAAAGTTATTCGGGAATTTGCAGCTGATAAAAGAGATACATTAAAGTTACCTATCTCTTTTCATCGTCCGATAGCTATTGTTCAGGATCATAAAATAGCTTTGGGTGAAAGTATAAAAATAGCAGGTATTGAACGAAATATAGCTGATATTTATTACGAAGAATCAGAAGAAAACGGAAAGAAATTAATTACCGCCCACCGTCTAACCGTCGAACCTAAAGCTGGTGTATACTCAAAAATAACCAAGCCCTATTTGCAGACAGTTACTTCCAACTCTGTTTGGATATGCTGGAAGACAGATTATGAATCTTCAAGTAAAGTGACATACGGGCTGAATGATAACTCTCTGACACAAGCAAAAGAAGGTACTTTCGAAAAGCTATCGGATACCTATTATTGGCATTCTGTGCAACTGACGGATCTCCTTCCAAATACTATATATACATATAGAGTGCAAAGCGGAAAAGAAGAAAGCGAAATATATCGCTTTAAAACCGCACCCCAGGAAGGTGATAAAGCCTCTTTACGTATATTACTTATGGGAGATCATCAAATTAAATCCAGAAGCGGATATGAATGGTTAATGCAGGCCGCCAAAAGAAAAATTGAAGAGAAATATGGTAATGTAGAAGAAAATATTGATATGATAATGAATGTGGGTGATCAGGTAGACGTAGGGACGTTGGATCATTACGAACATGTGCACCTTTTAAAATCGGAGTTACTTTCTCCTTACTTATCAATTATGACTGCGGTTGGTAATCATGAGACGTACAGCGATCCTGATATGGTAAACTATGCAAGGCATTTCCATTACGAAGATCTTCAATATCAGGGTATAAAGAGTGGTACTGAAAATTATTACAGCTATCAGATAGGCCGGCTTCTTTTTATTGTTTTAAGTACGGAGCATACGGATAGTGAACAAAAGGCATGGGTTTGCAAAGTCGTTGATGCAGCCAAACAAGATGAAAGTGTCGATTTTATAATAAGTGTGAATCATAGACCCATACAGGCGGAACAATATATTGGCGATATTTCTGCCTGGGTAAGGAACGAGATTATTCCTATTTTATCCGAAACGGAAAAGCATGTATTTAATTATGGTGGACATCATCATTTATATCATCGTGGACAGTGGAACGATGCTCCTTTTTACCATATAATAAATGGAGGTGCTTCATGGGATCAGATGTGGGGAATGTCTTCGGAAAAAGATTATGACGATGTGCAAAAAACGATTGATTACTGGGGTTATCAGATAATGGAATTCGATTTTGAGAAGAAAGAAATGGAGGTAGAGTGCTATGCGATTGGCAATAAAGAGTTGGTTGTAGATAATATCCTAATCGATAAATATCACCGCTGTATAGGGAAATTTGCTCCCAATAAACCGGAAATAGATGGTTTTGAAAATAACCAGGTTATACAATTACCGTTTACGTTTAATGGAAGCGAATACAGTACCGAAAGTAATGAAGAACTTAATACCAGCCATTTCCAAATTGCAACATCGGCAGATTTCTCTAATGTGGCATTAAATGTTGTAAGAGATGTTGAGAACCTATACAGTTCTACAGGAAAACCCTTTCACATACCGGTAAATTTAAATGAGGGAGTTGATATAACCAAACTTACTATAGATGCAAATAAGTTGAAAAATGGAACTCATTATCTGCGTATCCGCTATCGGGATGAAAATCTGGAATGGTCTCCCTGGTCCGAAATTAAAACTTTTACAGTTGAGGGGAGCATAAACGGTGACCCTGTAATTTCTATGAATAAGAAAAGTTATGCACTGAATGAGAATATAGATATTAGTTTTGAATTTGTACCGGAAGGGCAAAATGCCTGGATTGGAATTTACCGGAAAGGTATGAATCCCGGCTCTTCAACGCCATCCGTGAAGTGGGCTTACACAAATACATCCAGTGGCGTATATAGCTTATCGTTGAATGAGACAAACGAATATTATGCTGTACTGTTTGAAGATGAAGGCTATACGGAAGTATCTCCAAGAATACCTTTTTATGTAGGAGAGACTCCTGTTATACAACTTGAAAAGACAGCTTTGGAAGAAGGAGAACCAGTTAAAATTTCATATACCAAAGTTCCCGGCCTCAAGAATGATTGGATTGGAATTTATAGAATGGGGGAGAAGCCTGGTAATGATTATTCGGATTCCTGGCTCTATACAGAGGATGGCTCTAAAGAAGGAGAAATAATATTATCAACAGGAATAGGTAATGCACACAAACTTTCTAAAGGGTATTATTTTATTAATTACTTTACTTGTGGTGAATATTTTGAACCGGGCGAAAGACAATACATATCTGTAGGAAAAGATATATCAACTTTATATACTGATGAAAACAATTTCGATCCGGATGAAGATATTACGGTTTATTATTCAAACGGTCCGGGAACTCCTAAAGATTGGGTCGGCGTTTTTGAAGAAGGAAAGATAGTAGGCATTGATGAATTGGATGGGTTTTATTATACGTATAGTGAAACAGATGGTGAAATAATCATTCCCGCCGGAGAATTGAAATCAAATGATTACTTTCTGGCTCTTTACATTAATGATTCTTACGATGAAGTATCTCCACGTATCCATATATCTATAGGTAAATCTCCCCAATTAATCGAATTAAGTAACTCCGATGAATATGTAATTGTTGGTTTTGAGGCGAATGAAAAATGGATGAAAGCCATTGAAACAATTGAGATAGATGGAAAGGATATTTCAAAAGAGTATTATAGGATTGAGGCAGAAAGCATATTCATTGCAAGGAATGCATTTCCCAAAGATGCCGGCTTTTATACCATTACAGTTAAATCAAAAGCATGGCAGGATACTTCGATTGAGGTTAAAGTAGAGAATGCAACTTCTTTACATGAGATAAATAGTTCTCTATTAAAAATATATCCAGTCCCTGTATCCGATATACTTTACATTGAAAGTCCGGAAGCCTCTGCTCTTACTATTTCGATAATAGATGCAGTAGGAACAGTTTGTTTAGAGGAATATGTACAGAATTCCAAAGCCCGGATAAATGTAAACAAACTTGTGTCAGGAACTTATTTGTTATTAGTAAAAGATATGAATACTCAAGAAATCAGTACCAAAGTTATTATAAAAGAATAAGGTTATCATAATCATATATTTCCAAGGAAGGGGCTACTCAAAAGGTAGAATAGCTCCTTCTTTATTTAGGGTAAAAATAAAGATATCCCGCCGGATACCTTTATTACTTTAATCAACTTCTTAATTACTCCATTTTCTAATTGAGCTATATTTAGGGATTTGTGTAGTCTAATTTAATTGCATAGAAATAGGGATTCCCGTAAGTAGATGTCGTACGGTAGGCTGTTCCTGAATTATTTGTACTTCCGAGTATAGTTGAAGCCCATACATTATATTGCTTTGTACCTTCAACATGCAATAAATAAACCAATTGAGGAACAGCTACACCTGCCCCTCCTTTCTCAGAAGGCGCTCCAACGTTTACTATTGATTTGCCGTAAGGATAGGTAGAAGTGTCATTCATCACTTCCCGTAAATTGAGGTAGACATACCATCCGGACCTGGTGAGATTACTTGTTGGAAAATAAGTAGATATTCCGGCAAATATCAGCCAATAGCCTTCATCAAGAACCATTGGTTCTTTAGTAATATTTACAGGAAGTCCGACATTACTACCTGATTGACGATAAATAATTCTGTTAGTTACTAGTTCCTTACTTCTTAATTCAGTTATGGCAGGCAGGTTTCTCCATATCAATTCGTTTGATGCCCCGTCTTTCTTTGTAAGTATTGGTACCATCTCCAGTGTAGAAGTAGGATCTTCTTTTTGGGTACCATTATCAAAACGAAGTCCGGTTCCAGGTGCGTTGGAAATGATTTCTAATTTGGAGTGGAAATTAGTTAATGTATCCGTTCCTATCCTCAATGCACCGTTTACAATAATATTATTTGCATTAATAGATTGGACTGTATCTTTACCAGTGAAAGCAGCATTACCTTCTATATGTAACTTTGCTTTTGGCAATGCAGTACCTATCCCTACATTTCCTTCAGCATCTATGATAATATCATCTGAAGTTTCTGATGTGTTATTTACATTTTTCGTATTTGTAAGTGGATCAATATGGAATACGCCTAAAGGTTCATTTGTATTAATTCCAACTTTTTGAGATGAAGCAGTAAATGAAATTGCAGAAAAGAGTATGATATATAAGAATAATTTTTTCATAATTATATGTTTTATATATTTAATTAGTTATTATACCTGTCAATACGAATAGCGAAGAATGAACCTTCTCCGGTAGTAACTCCATATCGACCAGAAGATATCATCTGCAGCCACACTTTTGTAAGGTATCTGGGATCTCCGGCAGTTATTTTTTCAGAGTTGCCAAAAGGAACAGGAAGATCTAAAACATACATTAGCTGAGGATTAGAGAGTCTTCGTGAATTGCTATTGGCCGTATTAAAATCTGTAGTAGACGAAGTTGTAACTACAAATTTTGGATCCTTACTTGTATCACCTTCTGCATTATAATCTACAAATAACCGAAAGTACATAGTAAATTCACTATTATTCCAATGTAAGTTACCTCTTGTTTGAGCATTTGCCATAATCAACCATTTCCCAGGAGGTAAGGCCAATGTGTCAGAGACAACATAAGGATTCTGATAGGTAGCTCCTGGAGCATTAGGATAAATCGCTATATCTTTCTTAATATTTCCAGAAACTACTGAAGACATCGGGCGCAATGGTTCCCAATATGCATTTCCGTTTTTATCAGCAGTAAGCATATAACCGTCTCTTTCTGATGTATCTGACAAACGAAACTTGTGGCCGTTATCTGTGTTTGTTATATGAATAGGTGCCTGCGGGTTATTAGTACCTACACCTATATTTGTAAAATGCGAAAGGCTATCTATAGTAACTACATCTTTCACTATTGCATTATTGGAGATGTATATATTTCCTTCCACTTGCAGTTTCTTATTATCTTTTGGAGTTGTTGTACCGATAACTAGATTTCCCTCCTCAGTTATAACGACATCATCGACTTTTGTTACACTCCTGGATTCCACTGTATTGCCTTTTGCGTCTACATGGAATAATTGTTCTGGGTTTTCTGTATTTATGCCTACCTTATTTTGTGAATGAACTGCGGTAATAGATAAGATCATAAATATTAAATATGATATATTAATTCTTTTCATTTGTATATTTTTTTAGTTCATTATTCCTCACTAAGTTTAACTGCACAAAAAAATGATCCTGGACTACTTGCCGAAACATCGAGTAATCTTACACTACGCAGCATAGATAAGCTTCTTATTCGGAACTCAGTTTCCTCTTTTACAGTTATAATAGTAAATAATTGAGGAGTACCTATACTCCAACCATTTTGTTCAGGTTGAACTCCAAACACTGTTTCTTTTTTATAATCGCTATTCCCGTTTACAGGTTTTGAGACAAGAGAGGTATAAATCATACCCGGACTTTGGTTATCAATAGAAGCTCTTGTTGTATACTGTGCCAATATAAGCCATTTTCCTTTACTTAGTATTAAAGGATTATGTGTGATGTCTGTATAGCGGGAGATATCAAGAAATTCCTCTGCGGTTGAAGAATAAGGAGTAGCTGTTACAACTAAGTTTCCCGTTGCAGGTAATATATATAAAGGTTTAGGGGTTTTTGTTGCATCGTCAAACCCTACTATTTCAAAAGGAGCACGTAAAGATTGCCACATGGCATTACCATTTATGTCGCTCATTAGATATTTATCTTTACTGAAATCAGTGTCTTCAATTATGATTCCAGGCTTACTGTTGTCTGGTTGTATAATCTCTAATACAGCATTGGGACGATGTGATGGATCTCCTACATTGGTCAATGTATCTTTTATCAACCCTTTATTATTCAAGATTATGTTGCCCTCAACATTTACAATTCCATTGATGGCTGTATTACCTTTTACTTCTAATTTTTCTTGTAATTCTTTACGAGCTACACCAATTCCAACTCTTCCCGTGACACTATCGATAATGAGATCGGAAGTTTTACCTTTTACATGGAATATACTTCCTTCTTCCGGGCTTGTGCCTACACCAACTTGTCCTAAACTTATTTGTATGCTTAAGATGAAAAAAGTGAATAGAAATATAATATAAGTTTTCATTATGGATTACTTTAATTTATTAATCTTTTTGTTCTATGTTATTTTGAATAAATTGCTATAATATATTAAGCTATTCAAACATATAACTTAAAAGTTACTGCTATTTTATTAATAGTTTATTGATCTGAGTTTTCTTACCGGCTATCTTTACTATATAAACTCCACGATTAAGATTTTGTGAAAAGCTATATTCCGGATAATCTTTAATTTCCTGCTGATGTATGAGTTGCCCTTGCGTATTGAATATTAATATATTACTTCCTATATCAGTGTTTTTTAGTCCATAGAGTTTAATTAATCCATCATTGTAGGTAATATTTACAGATGAGTTACTGATTTCGTCTTTTATGCCGGTAGAGCCGGATAGGAAATGCAATATAAATCTGTCATATTTATCATTTGGAGAGGATGTGAAAACATATTGTTTTTCTGATAATAAGTTTTGCTTATTTCCTGTTTTAGTATCTTCTAAAATAATAGATGAAAAAGATCTTATTGAATGAGTTCTGTAGGCCTTTAAAAGAACTTGTTGCTCTTGAGCGGAAGGCTGGAAGTACATCTGTAATTTTTCTGTTGTGGACGGAATTATATTTGTTGTTAAATCTTTGTTATCAATAGACTTAGTATATAATTGGTTTACTCCACCGGATTTATTGAAAAATTTATTAGCATCATAAAGATCTGTGGCGTTAAGACTTGCATCTTCACGGAAAACGACGCATATTCGGTCATATCCTCCAGTTTCCGTATCCTGTGTTTCTATAAGTATCTCATCTGTTAAATTATTTGATGGATTAATCTTGTTTCGTAAAAATTTTGTTTCCCCATGAGAACGTGCTGAAGCGGGTATAACCATTTTACTATTTCCCGGAGTATTTTTGTCAACTATAAACATTTGCATAGGGGCAATTCTTAAAGCCTCATTTCCTTCGGGGTCTATAGTACTTCCTGTAGATTGACCAAGTAAATAATTAACAGTAAACCTGAAGGGAGAGTAAACGTCATTTGGTCGGTGTGTCCCTGTTCCGTTAGACATCACATAAAAGCTGTTTTTAATTTCTTCGTTTCCATCTGCTCCACGGGTGATTTCCCAATCGTCAGATACGCCAGTATCCCGACAAAAACTTGTCATATCTAATGGAACAGTGAAAGGATTACCTAAGTAATTGAATCCTTGTTCAATATCTACAATAATTTTTTCGTTACCAGTATTTATCTCTTCATCGGTAAATTTAGTACTATTAGTGATGTGTTGGCTAAAAGATGGTTCTGCAAAAATACGGTTAAAACTGAACACTTCAGTAGCCCTTTCTGCATAAAGAGCACCCGGCCATTCTTTCTCAATATTTTCATAGTAAGAAAGATCATCTACTATGCCTTGGCCAACAATATATCCTTTACCTGCTGTAAGTTGAATAGTTGGATCGATTATTAATTTACCTTTGTCGCCAAAAAGTCCTTTATTTGAAGGTGCTGAAAGAAAATTATAGAAAAAATAATCTGCATATATTTTTTTGAACGGAGGAGTAAATCCTATTAATCTTTTCTCCATATAATTATCCCCCACAGCAAGATTTACTTGTATCGTCCCTTTATTATATGCTTCATCAGGAGTATAATTATATCTGATATCTCCTCCTGTTTTTACGAACAGATGCGCATTTCTACTTGCTCTGCTATCTTGAGGGTCTATTTTAGAATCTAGAATCAAGCGTCCTTTATTTAGATAAAGGTTCTTTACACTTACTCCCGTGTTGGCATCAATAACTAATAAATGTGCGGCGGGGTCAGTCGTCTCATTAGAATGATTTAATACAGTAATATCTGGAAAATCAATGTAATTTAGACTTTTTGAAGCAGTCCCTTTAATGTATTGAGCATTTTCACATCTAAATTCAAAAATTCCTGGACTCTCTGGCGCAAATACGTTTCCACTTATTACATTATTAATAAAGTCACCGGTTAAAACTGTTTTACCGGTATTTCTAAATAAGGATGAACATTCTGCTTGAAAATTACCTTTGATGTACAAGCCAGCAGAACTATTTTCTGTATTTTGTCCATCAACAAAAAGTATTCCTTTGTTTACCAATGTTGGTATATCTTGCTGAGAGAAGCATAATAAGGGAATTGTAAAGCTTAAAAATAGGCATAATCTTTTCTTCATAATTTGATAAGTTATTAAGGAAGGTGAGAAATATGTTAAGTGTTTTTTTGAATTAATTGGAATACTAGGAAGAAATCCCTAATAGTAATTATTAGTATAACCTTGAATTTTCAAATAACTTTGAATATTTAAAGAGAAATCACATCAGTCAAGGTAATTTTTTGAAAGCTCATATAGATAATTCATATCTATATTATGTTTTTATTTCGCTCATGTTGTTTAATAGTCAATTAGTTTTGTAATAATTGGCAAATATAAGCTGCTATGTAAGTATACACAATGTCAATTATACTAATATTAAATTTCATAGATAGAAAAATAGAATTAACTATGAAATTTAGATATTACTCAAAATATAAAATACCGGTTAGTATAAAAT
>PPYE01320834.1_pt1 | contig 15072 bp, 20 predicted proteins | sample 1559881 | NCBI WGS metagenome assembly PPYE01 (sample SAMN08240022, study PRJNA423297) | Human gut metagenome, whole genome shotgun sequencing project. | reverse complement strand
TTTGTTGATAATGCCAATCTGGAAGTTGTGATAAATGATTTTTATATCATTTACCAGAAGATGCACTTCCTCTGTCCCCTGCCTTTTGCAGGTATACCTGAATTGATTAACGAACTAAGGGATAAATCAGTTCCTGTTGTCCTTATCACTGGCAAAGGAAAGAGGAGCTGCGAAATCACTTTGCAGCAATTCGGATTGGATGGATATTTTGACAGATTAGAGACTGGCTCCTCCCTAAAGAACAGGAAATGCGAAGCAATGAGAAATTTGCTAACCGATTATAATTTAAAGCCCGAAGAGATGTTTTATATCGGTGACACTGTTTCCGACATATCATGCTGCCGATTCGTTGGAATCAGATGTTTGTCGGCAGCATGGGCTAAATCGGCAGATCTAATGGAGCTGAAAAAATACAATAAGAAATATACATTTAAAAAAGTCAGTTCATTAAAGGAATATTTGCTTCCATTGTTTGATGGAGCAAAATAAAAGATAGATAAAACTGTTTTTTCAATTTAGACGGTGTAACTGCAGATTCTGTGCCTATTTTACACCAATAAGAATGTAAAGAATATGAAAAATCAATCCAAATTATCCAAACATGGAATCCGATACATCCTACGGATGTGCATGCAACTACTGTTTCAAATCGGGATTATACTGGTTTCGGCAGGAACTTTTTACATAGGAAAGCAACTTCTTATTTATTTCAGTATCCTTGCCGGAGGCTATATCTCCGAGTTATGGGTTATTTCCCGGCACAACCCCGAAGTGTTGAATGAAAGGGTGAAGAATATCAAATCCGGCACAAAATCATGGGATAAAATACTGCTGTCACTGTATGTGATATTTACCTTTGTTGTAATGAACATTTTTATAGGACTGGATATACGGCTCGGATGGCCACATATTAGTTTTAACTATGTTTATATTGGATTGGTACTGTACATTTTTTCGGTTATTATCAGTACAAAGTCCTTATTGGTCAATAAATACTTTGAATCATCTTCACGTATCCAGACCGAAAGAAACCAAACGGTTGTATCAACAGGAGTATATGCTATCGTCCGCCATCCGGGGTATAGTTCCATTATTCTATGGACATTATCAATACCGTTGCTGACTGGAGCGATTTATACACTTATCCCATCAGCTGTTGTTTTCATACTAATATGCATCCGTACTTATCTGGAAGACAGGATGCTGAAAAAGGAATTAAAAGGATATCAGGAATATTCAAACAAAGTGAAATATCGGCTTATCCCTTATATCTGGTAGAAAATGAGAATAATACATAATTAAAATCAAATATATGAATGACTTTTTTACGGCTCTATATGCCAACGCAAAAAATGATGCCTTACCATCAGAATACGACTTTTATGGGAAATTGGTCGGAAATTGGGATATTTTGTGGGTGGAAAATGAAGGAATGGAAAAAGAAAGAAGAATAAAAGGAGAGTGGCTTTTTGCACGCACTCTTGAAGGTATGGCCATTCAGGATTTATTTATTGTACCTTCCCGCACAGAAAGAGAATTAAACCCTCAATCGGATGCCGAATATGGAACAACCGTAAGAATCTACAATCCTAAAACATATAATTGGGATATATATTATGGATGTGCCGGACAAGCTGTTCGATTAGAAGCAAGAAAAGAAGGTGATGTGTTGGTACAAACTGAAATATTGCAAGGCAAATTGAAGTGGATATTTTCAAATATCATGGATGATAGTTTCCAATGGGAACGGAGTGTTTGCAATGAAGATGGAATCTGGGAAACGGAAGCTGTTGTATATGCAAAGCGAAGAAAATAACCCATCAATCCAAAACAAGAAAAATATAAATATGAAAATGGTAGGAATAGTATTAATTATTATTGGTGTTTTAGTAGCATTGCTTATTAGTGCCTATGCATATTATGGTGGTTTTAATACGATAAATATTTACATCGAAAACCAGGGAGGCGAAGTAATCGTTTATGAAAATGCTATTGGAGATTACAAGAATTCTGCGCAATATACCGACAGGATCTATCATGAGTTATTGAATAATGACCAGGTAGAGACGACCAAGGGGATCGGGATATATTATGATAACCCACGAATTGTAGATAAAGAAAAGCTACGTTCCGATGTAGGTTGCATATTAGATAATCCTGATGACTCAATTATTGTCAGGTTATCAGCAAAACACCAGCTTAAAACGCTTCCAAAAGGAAATTTCGTCATTAGTGAATTTCCAATGAAAGGAGGCTTGTCATTCATGATTGGTGCAATGAAAGTCTATCCGGCATTAATGAAGTATAGTGAGGAGAATAATTTAAAGGAAAGCCCTGTTACAGAGATTTATGATGTACCAAACCAAAAAATTATATATCGCAGGGAAATTCTAAAATAATCAAGCAACATAAAGCAAAATGATAAAAACAATATTTTTTGACTTAGACGGTGTGATTGTAGATTCAGAGCCTATTCATGCAAAAGCAAAGAAAATAATTCTGGACTTCTATTCAATTAAATATCCGGATTCTATTTTTAATGATTTTATAGGGCAACCGGATGAGGTTTTCTTCAAACATGTGTATGAGAACCTTGATAAAAAAAAGAATCCTTACAAGTCGCTTTTACAGGAAAAGTATAATCGGTTTTTTGAGTTAATACCCGAAATGAAATTAGTTGAAGGGTTTACCTCTTTTATTAATGAAATTAAAAAGAGAAATATAAAAACAGCACTGGTAAGTTCCACATCGACATACACATTCAGCTTGATTGATAAACATTTTCATCTGGCTGATTTATTTGATTTATTAATTACTGAAAAAGATACCGAAAGACATAAACCCTTTCCTGACCCGTATATCAAAGCCTTACAAGTCTTACCTGCCTCAGCAGATAGTACGGTTGTAATCGAAGATTCTCCAAATGGAATTAAATCTGCCAAGGAAGCAGGATGCAAAGTATTTGCATTAACAACCTCATTCAAAAAGGATAAACTTATTGAAGCAGATGAGATTTTGAATAATTACAAGGAAATAACAGAAATATTAATGTAGATATATAAAAAACAGACAACATGAAGAATTTATTTTTTATCCTAACTTTTGTAAGCCTTAGTATGGTTGCTTACTCACAGACAAATAATGATGCAGATACGACTGACAATCTCAAAACGATTAAAGAAGTTATTAAAGATTCGCGTGAGGGAGTAGAGTTTATAGACAATACAGCATTGATAGAACGTATAGATGCAAATCCTAAACTCATTCTACTCGATGTCCGCAATAAAGAAGAGTATGATGCAGGACATCTGAAAGGAGCAACTTGGCTTGAACGAGGACTTGTGGAATATACAATGGCACGTACTTTACGAGACCCAGATGCTGAAATAATTGTTTATTGCGCAAAAGGTAATCGCTCCGCTAAGGTTGTAAAATCCCTTATAGAAATGGGGTATAAAAATGTGAAATCTCATATCGGATTAGAGGGATGGGTTGAAGAAGGTTATTCTATCTATAATTATTTGGGCGAAATAAAAGTCGTAAAACTGAGAGAGGTAAATTCTGCTACAAATCCGATAAATTATTATCTGAACAAGAAGTAGTGCAATGACTATCTTAAAGAAAATAACCAATGGAATCCTGTTCATCCTAATAGGAATACTCCATACGAGTTTGGCTGTTTCCCCGAGAGGAGGCGGAAAGCAATTCCTAAATGCGGCTAAATCTCATTTTTTCAATATTAGTGGTGGTAGTGATGAGCTTCCTTTAGAAACGGGGCAAACAGGACTTGATATGTTGGCTTTTTTCTGGTTTTTTTACTTTGGATTATTACTTATTCCCTTGGGCTTACTGGTGCATTCCATTGAGAAAAACAAAAGAATACTTCCTTATTCATTTACAATTTCTTATTTGATATTTGTACTTGCCGGAAGCTATATGATTCCAAATTCAGGAATGGTAATCATAATGTTACCTCATGCAATTTATATGTTGATAATAAGCCATATAAAAAACAAGAAGGTTAATAGTACCAATAGATAAAACTCCTAAAGAAATGGCTCAACCCTACAATATATATGTCGTTCATGGATATACCGCCAATTCACAAGCTAACTGGTATCCTGACCTGAAAAATCATTTAGAGTCTGAAAACGTTGCAATACATATTTTTGATATGCCTAACTCTCATGCACCGGTAGAAAAAGAATGGCTGGACTTTTTGGAAGCAAGGATTACAAATTTTGATGAAAAATCAATTTATATAGGGCATAGTTTAGGCTGCGCGACTATATTAAAATTTCTTGAAGATAAGAATACAGATAATATCGAATCTCTTTTTCTTGTCTCCGGATTTGTCGAAAATTCACCTATTCCGGAACTTTCTGAGTTTGTAAAAGAGAAGATCAATTATGCAAAGTTTATTAAAACCATAAGCAATAGGATTGTTATTTCAGCAGAAGATGATGACATCATACCATATCAATACTCCGAAATATTGGCAAAGAAATTAAATGCCCAATTCAACCTATTGAGAACCGGGAAGCATTTTATTGACAGGGATGGTTTTATTAAATTTCTTTATTTAACAAACCTCATTCAAGAAATGATTCTCCAATAATTCCAAGAAAGTATATTCAAGATTAACCAAATATTTTTATTACTCAAAAAAGCAAAATGGTACACTTAGTTTATTGTGATGATAAAGCCAAAGTATTGGATAAAATACTTAATGGCAGTAAAACGATGATAGTTCGTGGGGCAGCAGGAAGAAAGATACCTCACAGTCGGGTGCACGAAAGCGAAATACTCTATTTCATGCAGAAAGGTTCGAAGAAAATTTCTGCTAAAGCTACGGTAACCCATGTGGACAATTACATCAAACTTACCGATACGGAAATTATCGAAAAACTGAATAATCCGAAGCTTGACCTAACAGATAAACAAAAGCAACGCTGGCATAAGAGATGCATGATATTGGTGGAGTTTTCCGGCTTGGAGAAGATTGATCCTGCACTTGATTTTGAACATCAGGGAAATATGGATGATTGGTTGATTATTGAAAAAATAGAAGATGTAGTTGTAGGAACAAGTATTCCTTATAATTACGAAAAAAGCAGGTTTTAATCATAAAAGAATATAGGAGGAAAATAAAAATGAGTAAATACGACGACGCAATCAAAATTATTCAAGAACGTTGTGGAAATGATAAAGAAGTAGTTATAGGACTTGCAACCATATCACTGTCCACGAATACCGATGGTAATCCCCGACCTGCCGTTCGTATGGTTTGCGCTTATTATGAAGAAGGTGCATTCTATGTTTCAACAGGCGCGAAGAAAAACAAAACATTGCAAATTGAGAAAAATAACGAAGTTTCCGTCTGTGGCTTAGATTGGTTCGCATTTCATGGTATTGCTGAAAATCTCGGCTGGGTCAAGGATGAGAAAAATTCAGCAATCAGAATGAAGTTTAAAAAAGTTTTTGATTGGTTCGATGAAGTTGGCAATGAAGATAACCCCGATTCGATTGTCCTGCGTATCACTATTACGGAAGGTATAATTACTGATAATGCGGAAAAAAGTGGACAACAGCAGTATGAAATTGATTTCATCAATAAAACGGTGAAGTGATAAAATGCAAAATTGGTTAGCGAAATGACCAAATTATAAAAGTGTCAATGCTTTTGGATATGCTTGACGAATATATGTTTAAGCCTATCGTTGGTACGATCTGAATGAGAACCGTAAAAATTGAAATAAAATAAAAAACATATGAATAAGAAAATTGTAATAGCAAGAATTCAAGTTGTCAAGGGTAAAGAAAACGAATATCTGTCCTTAGTTGAACCTTTAATCAAAGCGTCAAAAACAGAATCGGGCAATCTGGCTTATTCACTATATCAAAGCACACAAAATCCCTCTGAATTTCTGGTGTATGAAGAGTATATCAATGAAGATGCTTTTAATAAGCATTGCGAAACAGAACTCTTCCAATCATTCGGAGAGAAAGTAAAACCAATTCTTGCCAAAGACATACAGGTCAAAATATATTAACAAACAATATAGAGGATAAGAAATTCTTTAGGCAATTATTCTACTGCCGATGGCGTAATAGCAGAGTTTAATACCCAATAGATGATAAAAGTAAAAACATAAAAAATAAATCAACATGGAATATACAGCATTATCCCCGAATATCGGAGTTAAAAGTGTAGATGAAACAGTTCGCTTCTATACCGAAATATTAGGGTTTAAGCTTATGACGAGCGTTTCTTCTCCCAAAGGGAATTTGCAATGGGCAATGGTTGCTAATGGTGGTGCGACACTTATGTTTCAGGAGATCGGGAATCTACTTGAAGAATGTCCTCTATTGTCAGAACGTCCGCTATTAGGCGTAATAACTTTTTATATCAAAATGAAAGATATGAATCTCTTATACGAGAAACTTCAAGGGACAAAATATATTGCAGAGGAAAAACATAATACTTTTTATGATACAATTGAGTTTGCCATCTTTGATAACAATGGAAATATCCTGACCATCAGTGAAACAAAATCAAAATAGGATTTTGATGGATCTAAAATATTAAAGGTCAAACCATTTAGGACAATACTATTGTTATCATTTATTTTTATTTTCTTCATGTGAAGATTATAAAGAAGAATGGATAAGTGCTAAAACAGTATGAAAGGTTATTAATTTGAAATTATCCGGTTGATTGGATATATAAGAACTTAAATTCATTATTATGATAAATTTCGTCGAAAAATTACAGAAAGAGATAAGGCAGAAGATTCAGAAGATTGAGGCCGAGGACAAAAATATTCTGAAAAAATCTCTTGATGCTTCTCATGTTTTGGGAAATGCTTTTGACCGATTAAAGGAATTTATCATAGAATACCAGTTTCAGGATGAAGATGAAGAGATACTCTTTTTCAAAGAGGTAAAACCTAAGATATTCTGTCACCTTATCTATTATCGGAAAGTTTATAATACAGAAATGCACCGCCCTGTTGCCAGTGTGGAAGCACAAAAAGAATACCTGAAAAAGAAATTAGATGTAATTCAGGATTTCAATGACAAGATATTAGACTTTTATCGATATTACCGTTCTGGAGCAACTCATCTCGATGCTGCTTATTTTGTTCGCGGGAAACCGGATACGGAGCAATATCTCGAAACGTTTTATTACGAGCGTGATCCGCAGTTTTCTACTAACGCAGATTTTAAAGCTGCTAAGATTATTGCAAACGACATGTTGCAGGCATATCTTCTTTCGGAACTGGAATCGTTGGATAACTATATGCAGAAACCCAGCAATACTTCTTTTCCAAAAGTAAAACTTAGCTGGACGGGAAGCAAGACCGACCTTATCGAACTAATCTACGCATTAGATACCGAAGGCTGTTTCAACAATGGGAAAGTGCCACTAATACAAATTGCCGCTTATTTCGAAAGTATATTCAATATAGACCTCGGCAACAATATCGCCCGGAATTTTTATGATATGCGTATCCGCAACCAGCCCACACCATTCCTTGACCGTCTGCGAGAAGAAATACTGAAACGAATGGAGAATACTAAGCCGGGAGGGAAAGGCAAGGATAAAGATAATCTATGAGCAATAACATAACTACAAAAAAAGCATCATTCGGGACTCCCGAACAAAAGGGCAATGTGACCATTTATCCCGCAGTTCCTGCCGAAGCACGAAGGCTGGCACGCGGACAGAAAATGCGTGCGGCTGCCTATGTGCGTGTTTCTACCGACTCTGCCGGTCAGGAAACGTCGCTCATTCTTCAAAAGGAATACTATGAAACGTATATCCAAAGCAAACCGGATTATGAATTTGTCGGGATATATGAGGACGATGGGATTACAGCTACAAGCGTTGAGAAACGAAAGGGGTTTCTGAGAATGATGGAAGATTGCCAAGCCGGAAAAATAGACATTATTCTGACAAAGAGCATTTCACGGTTTGCAAGAAACACCGGCGATTTGTTGTACTATGTGAATATGCTGAATGCACTTAACCCACCGGTTGAAATTTATTTTGAAACAGATAGGATGTCCACCTTTGGAACATCCGGTGAGACGATTATCACACTTCTTGGCTTATTTGCCCAAGAGGAATCGCGTGCTAAAAGCGAAGCCGTCACTTGGGCGGTGGATAACCTTTTTGCGCAAGGAAAGTATTACGCTTTCCCCATTCTCGGATTCGACAAAGAAAAAGGGCGCGAAAATCCACTTACCATAAATGAAGAAGAAGCCAAAACCGTAAGGCTTTGCTACGCAATGACCGTCATGGGACATTCATTCGGCGAGATAGCGCAAACCTTGAATATGCTCGGTCTTAAAAGCAAGCTGGGCAATATCCATTGGACAACAGGTGCAGTCGTAGCTTTACTTTCCAACGAAAAGAACGCAGGAGCTTTGAGGGCAAGAAAAACAGTAACGATAAATTATAAAACACATAAGTCGAAGAAAAATGAGGGAGAGAAAGACCAATATTATGCCACTGGGCATCATGAAGCAATCGTTCCGCCATTAGCTTATGATATTGTACTCCGAATAATTAAAAACAGAAAAGGAAACTCTAAAGGGATACCTTCCCTCAAAGCAATTTCGGAAGGCGCACTAAAAGGTTTTGTAGTTGTTTGTAAGAATTTGCGTGGCTACCTGTTGGATGATTATTCGGAGGCCTCGCGCTCTGTGTATGAAGAAGATGAATCCACAGAAATCAGCATTCTTGCCGACAAAGCAAGCATATTCGATTTAAGGACTTACGATATTGTTTCGACTATTTCTTTTGATGACCGCACAAAACCTTCCTGCTCAATAAATGGCAGTAAGGTTGTTTTCAATAAAGCTTGCCGTAAAACGCTTGGAACAGACAACGCAGAAGTCCTGTTCCATCCGTCTAAAGCAATTCTGGCTCTTCGAGCCGCTATCGGAGAAGTTCCTGCTGAACATATCAATGAGGTATCAATCGTGAAACCTGTCCATCTCTCACATTTTGTCCCTGTTGCCTTAGAATCTGCAAGACTTGTATCCGAATACCGATACCGCATATATGGAACACGGAGGACAAAAAACGGCGAATGCATTATGCTTTTTGATTTACTTAATGCCGAAATAATACCCTCTAAAAAAGACACATACATACTGCCAGATAAATATGTTGGACGCTATGGCAATAGCTATTATGAAAACATTGCCGCCTGCGGTTTACACAAGATTGATATTGATGGTCTTTGGCAGGCATTGCACGAGAGCAGACCGACTGATTCGCTTGCAGGGCAGATTGTCGAACTTACGGAATTTTGCCAGAAAAGTTTAGCAGAGTTTGATTTATTGAAGAATATAACACCATGAATGATATGCAGAAAGACCTTTTTAATCCGGATAGCGACAATGCTGCGGGTAGTAACGAAAGCGCAGAAAATCGGTCGCAAGAAACTTACACTAAGCCAGTATTGGACGGTAAGATTTCTTATATCGAACGAGAAGTTGATAGATTTGATTATGACGGTTATGAGGTCGTTCGACGAGAATTGTTCTCGAAAGCAAACTGTCCGGCTGTTACTTTGAAATATGGTTCAGTTAATTTCAATGCTCGCGCAATCCGAAAACTCGATGAGTGCCGATTTATTCAAATCCTGATAAACTCTAAAAAGAAGCTGATGATTGCTAAACCTTGTATGGAGGACGAGAAAGATTCCGTGCAATGGAGCAAAGTAGATAAAAAAGGTAAGGTAGGAACAAGGAAGATTACCGGCAAGGTTTTTACCGCACAGCTTTTCGATGATATGAAATGGAATATCAATACGACTATCAAGGTATTAGGCACGCTGCTCACCTGCAAAGGGGAGAAGATATTCGTGTTTGACCTTATTAATGCGGAAGCCTACCTGAGCGTATCGGCACCCAGCCCTGATAATCCAAAACGTCGCGAGCGTGTCCCGTTTCTGCCACAGCATTGGCAGGGAAACTACGGACAAACCTACGAGGAGAGCAAAGTTGAGATAGTAAAGACCTTTGAGGATGTACCTGAAGGATTTGTGAAAATTACACTTCCGCAAATGCCAGCCAAGAAACAAGCGGAAGATAAAGTTGATTCGAACGAAAATAAAAATGAGGAGGCAAATTAATGGAAGATTATAGAAGCATACCTGATTCTGAACTAACATACGGGAAAGATTGTCCGTATATTGACATACAGTGGGAAAAAGGTAGGATTTTTATTTCTAACGCAGTATTCCGCCTGATCGGTAAACCAAGCGGAATACGTTTTTTGTGGAACGCGGGAAAGCGTTCAATAATAATTGAACCTACAAGTATTGACGACCCGGACGGCTTTCCGGTAATCGGAGCGACATACGCAAAATACGGCTCATTGCAAATAGGTTGCTCCACGCTGATACGCGAAATTTGGGCGGTAATAGATTGGGAGAAAACACTACGATTCCGAATAGTGCCTAAATACAACGAACAGGCTAATGTGGCGATATTTGAGTTGAAAGATGCCATTGCTTCCGAAATCCCCAGAAACAGACGAGGAGGAAGACCCCAAAAACCTCCTAAAGACTGAAAGTGATATATGTGTAAAAGAGGAAAGAAGTAAAGTCACAAATTTAATATCAAGGAATATGAAAAGAATATTATTATTGCCATTGTTTGCTTTGTTACTCGCCTGCGGAGGTACAACAAGCAAATATGAAAAGCTGATTGCCGATATTGTGCAAACAGACAGAGGTGTGAAAATCGACCTTAATTTTAAGGCTGACAAACTGGAAGAGATTAGACAGATAAGCGTTGCCGACAGCATTAAAATCATTACCAACATCTTTAATGCCGAAAGAGACAAGCAGTTGGCATCGCTTGAAAAAACGCTTAGTGTATTTACTGAAAGCATTGAAAAAGCAAAAGCAGCCAATAGACCTTCCAAAGTAATGATAAGCTCTTACCAATCCAGTATCGAAAAAACAAACAAACAGATTGATGCGCTTAAAAAAACTGTTCCGAAAGAACTCGCAAAGTACGAAAACCGTGGTGCAGACGAAATATTGGCTGTCGTAGTCCGCTGTACCTATACCATCGACGAACCGCTGGGAAACAATAGAGCCACCGAAACATTTGACTTTTTCCTTTCACCGGATGGGACGAAGTTTTACTCTAAGGAGAGGGTAAAAGAATAATTTTCTGCACAATACCCATAACACAAAAGGTTTTCCTCACTCGGAAAACCTTTTGTGTTTATATGCCATCTCAATCCTTTGCTAATTAATTTATAAATCTTATCTTTGCAACAGATAACAGAGTTATTTGAAAGCATGAAAAACTAAGTGTATCTAAGCACTTTATTCTTACTTATCTACTGCCCATTTCATGCGAGATTCTTCAAAAGCTGTTGATAGTCAATTAAATATTCTCAGACTACCACAAATATAATGAAAGCCGATTCGTGTATGTATGAATATCTTGAAGACAATATTGATAGTCTGATTGTCAGTTTGACTTTTTCTGATTCTACAAACTTAGATAAACCTCATTATATCACAAATATACAAATGAAAGATAGAGACCTGGCTGAATTAAGGTTAAGGACAGTGCGGGTCAATTGGGCTAAATATGCCAGGAACAATAAATATATTCGCCCCCAATACTTTTTCTTCAGAGGAAATGCTTATATGATTTACCAACTTCCGGAATTTAAACTTACAGAAAAAATATCCGGTAACGGCAATGTAGCTGAAAGAGAATCTTTCGGATGTTTTTATAAGGACTATCTGCTTATTTCTACAAATGATGCAGATATCAAAGCCTATATCAAAATGATTGATAAAGGACTTACAAAGGAACATGACGATGTTTACAAAGAGTGTATAGCAGGACTGGCACCGGAATCGAATTGCATCATATTTGCTGATTTAAATGATATTGCCCGTTCGCCCTACCAATATGAACATCTGACAACCGGTCTGCTTCGTGAGAATAGAAGTTTCTTTAAGGATTTTATTATGATAGTTCAGTTTACACATACAAACGGGCATTTATCACCCAATATAACCTTTATCTATGAAGGAGATACAGACGTTTAGTCTACGTTTATTTCCATACCATCATAAGCAAGATAAATATTTTCCGGCAACATTTTCTCAACTTCCCTGTGCAATCCTATATGATGACTCATGTGTATAAAGTATGTACGGTGTGCATTTATGCGTTTAGCATTTTCCAGAGCTTTCTCTAACGTCTGGTGCGTATCATGATGTTGGATGCGAAGTGCATTAATAATTAAACAATCCAGGTCTCTAAGCTTATCGTACTCAGTTTCCGGCATTGTAAGCATATCGGTTATATATGCCATCTTACCTATACGGTATCCTAATATGGGTAGCCGTCCGTGCATTACCTGGACGGGAATAACTTTGAGTCCATCTATATAAAATTCCCGGGAAGGATTGACGGTAGATAAAGAAATAATCGGAACGCCCGGATATTTATTTTCCCTAAAACAATAAGGCATACGCATCGTCAAATGGTCTATGGTATACTTATCTGCATGAACAACAACTTCACCAAAACGACAAAAAGGGCGAAGATCATCCAGTCCTCCTACATGGTCATAATGTTCGTGAGAAATTAATACACCATCTATCTTTGTAAAATCCTGGCTCAGTATTTGTGTACGGAAATCAGGCCCGCAATCCAATAAAATAGTCTTTCCCTCTGTCTTTAATAAAACAGAAGTTCTCATGCGTTTGTCTTTAGGATCACTGGAAGTACAGACTTCACAAGTACATCCTATTTCAGGTACTCCCGTAGAAGTACCACTTCCCAGTATTATAATTTTCATATACAATCTCCGATAAAATTCACTTCCGGATGAATATCAATACCAAATTTATCTTTTACCGATGCCTGGATCTCTTTTGACAAACGGATGATCTCTTCTCCGGTAGCTCCTCCTTTGTTAACCAACACAAGTGCTTGTTTATCATGTACGCCCGCATTTCCTATCCTTTTACCCTTCCACCCGCATTGGTCTATTATCCAGGCTGCCGGGAGCTTGACCGTAGCCATATTTATTTCGTAAAAAGGAATATCAGGATATGATTGTTTCAGAGTATTTAGAAGGTCACGAGATATAATAGGATTCATAAAGAAACTGCCTCCGTTACCTTCGACTTTAGGGTCCGGCAATTTTGCTTCACGAATGGAAATGATAGCTTTACGCACTGTATGAAGATTAACTTCATTATAATTAGCCAATTCTGCTTTTATATTACCATATTCCAGATTATAAATTTCTTTCTTACTTAACCTGTATACTACATGGGTAACAATATATTTTCCTTTAAGTTCATTTTTAAAAATACTCTGACGATAAGAAAAATAGCAATCATCATTAGAGAAAATCCGTTCAGAGTTGGCAGCTATCTCTATTGTTTCGACAGAATCAAGAATATCTTTTATCTCAACTCCGTAAGCTCCGATATTCTGTACGGCGCTTGCTCCTACTTCACCGGGAATACCGGATAAATTTTCTGCACCATACCAATTATTTTCTACAGCATATTCAACAAAGTCGTCCCATACTTCTCCTGATCCCACACGAACCTTTACATATCCATCTGTTTCTTCAATCACCTCCATTCCTTTTATCAGGGAATGCAGAATAACACCTTTATAGTCAGAAATAAAAAGGAGATTACTTCCTGCTCCGATATGCAAAAAGGGAGATGTGATAAGTTCTTTTCGTGCGAGAATAGACTTTAATTCTTCGACAGACGTGTATTCCAAAAAAAGTTTTGCCTTGACATCAATTCCAAATGTATTGTGAGAAAGCAGCGAATAGTTGGCTGATTCTGTTATCATTGTATCCAGAAGAGTTATTTATTATTTGTGCAAAGATAACTTTTATAATAGTAATTATAAGAATTGATATGTGAAAAGTTAATTGCTCGTATCTTCAAATTTATAGAGTTGCCATTTGTTTCCCCTAAGCTTGAAGTATAATGTATTAGAGAATCCATTTCCTAATCCTTTTAAAAACAGGATTTTTGTAGGCGAGTGGGCCGAATTTTCTTGGCCGTAATTTATATTTGATAGTTTCTCTTTTGGCAAAGAAGGTTTAAAAACACTCCACTGGTCGGCATCAATAGTTGTTTCTAAAATAGTAAAGTCATCATCCGGGTCGGTAGTTACAAAAATAAGAGGATGGCACACACGCTCCATCTGAAAAACCGAGTCATTAGAAAATCGATGGAAAAAGGAGATAAAATCTTCCTGATCCTCAGGTTTTACGTCGTATTTGTTGATTGCTTCAAGTACCCAGTTATCCTTTCTTTTTTCAAAATAATAACGTTTCACTCTATATGGTTCCAGCCAAATCCAGTCAAACTGAACAGAATGAAGTGAAGTATCTTCGACCAAAGCCATATCCTCTTCATAATCAAAAAGAAGAGTATAATATTCCTGGTTTATAAATAGCTGATCAAACTTCCAGTCATCCTTCTCTATACGAATAGATGAATCGTTATTGTAATAAGGAAGAGGAAAGACGGTACGTTTTAACTGCAATACTGAGTCTGATGCATAATTATAAATGAAATCATCAAACAACTCATCTGCCCTCACTGATAAGGGTTGCTTTACAAGTCTGTCTATCAAAGAATCTTCTTCAAATAAAGAATCTTCCTGATTAATAATTAAAACGGTATCCTTTTGACTGATGGGTTCAGTTGTTACATTCTTGTTTTCTTTCTTACCCTGGCAAGAAAAGATAAACATGGGGATAAATAAAAAACCGACTAATACTACTTTCATTAACAGAAGGTATACGCTAGGTCCAAAACAAATTCTCTCAATTTTAATTATACAAATTTACAGTTTTTATTTAAACTAATCAAAGGATAAAAAGATAAATTGTATTAAGATTAAAACTAATTTGACTCTGTACATCAACTTTATGTTACATCCTTCTATTTTATCTATATTAAAGTAAAAAGAGGGTTGTACGTAGATTAAATATGCAACTATATACTATATTATATAGGTAAGGAAGCC
>PPYE01072683.1_pt1 | contig 15073 bp, 12 predicted proteins | sample 1559881 | NCBI WGS metagenome assembly PPYE01 (sample SAMN08240022, study PRJNA423297) | Human gut metagenome, whole genome shotgun sequencing project. | reverse complement strand
AGGGTTCTTAACCTTTTTGTGTATATATTTAAAATTAAGTTCTACAAATCCATTAACAGATGTCTTCAAATACTGTAAATCAAAGAGTTAATTTTGCTTCGACTAAGAATCCGCTTGAATATCCGGATTTTCTGGAAGTACAATTGAAGTCATTCAAAGACTTTCTACAACTGGACACCCCACCCGAGAAACGTAAGAACGAGGGACTGTATAAAGTATTTGCTGAAAACTTCCCCATTGCCGATACAAGAAATAATTTTGTTCTTGAGTTTTTGGACTACTATATTGATCCGCCGCGCTATACCATTGATGAATGTATAGAGCGAGGGCTTACATATAGCGTGCCTTTGAAGGCAAAATTGAAATTATATTGTACCGACCCCGACCACGAAGATTTTGACACGGTCATCCAGGACGTGTTTCTTGGTCCCATTCCTTACATGACGGATAAAGCGACATTCGTCATCAACGGTGCGGAGCGTGTGGTTGTATCCCAGCTTCACCGTTCACCGGGCGTATTCTTCGGACAGAGCGTACATGCCAACGGTACCAAGTTGTACTCAGCCCGTATCATCCCGTTCAAGGGCTCGTGGATTGAGTTTGCCACCGACATCAACAATGTCATGTATGCGTACATTGACCGTAAGAAGAAATTGCCGGTTACTACCCTGCTGAGAGCTATTGGCTTTGAGAATGACAAGGACATTCTCGAGATTTTTAATTTGGCGGAAGACGTGAAGGTGAACAAGACGAACCTCAAGAAGATGGTGGGACGTAAGTTGGCCGCACGTGTGTTGAAAACATGGATTGAGGATTTTGTAGACGAAGATACCGGTGAAGTTGTTTCCATCGAGCGTAACGAAGTCGTTATCGACCGTGAAACCGTAATCGAGCCGGAACATGTTGACATTATATTAGAGTCGGGCGTTCAGAATATCCTCGTACACAAGGAAGAACCGAACCAGTCCGACTACTCTATCATATATAATACGCTGCAGAAGGACCCGAGTAACTCGGAAAAAGAAGCTGTACTTTACATCTATCGCCAGTTGCGTAATGCAGATCCTGCCGATGATGCCAGTGCGCGCGAGGTTATCAACAATCTGTTCTTCTCAGAAAAGAGATATGACCTGGGTGATGTAGGCCGTTACCGTATCAACAAGAAGTTGAACCTGACGACCGATATGGACGTGCGTGTCCTCACTAAGGAAGATATCATCGAAATCATCAAATATCTGATCGAGTTGATTAACTCGAAGGCAGATGTGGACGATATTGACCACTTGAGCAACCGTCGTGTGCGTACAGTGGGCGAGCAGTTGTCCAATCAGTTTGCCATCGGTCTGGCACGTATGTCGCGTACTATCCGCGAACGCATGAATGTCCGTGACAACGAAGTATTTACTCCGATTGACTTGATTAACGCCAAGACAATCTCTTCCGTTATCAATTCATTCTTCGGAACGAATGCCTTGTCACAGTTCATGGACCAGACCAATCCGCTGGCTGAGATTACCCACAAGCGCCGTATGTCTGCCCTGGGTCCTGGCGGTCTGTCACGTGAGCGTGCAGGTTTCGAGGTTCGTGACGTACACTATACCCATTACGGACGTCTTTGTCCTATCGAGACTCCTGAAGGTCCGAACATCGGTTTGATTTCTTCACTCTGTGTGTTCGCGAAAATCAACGAGCTTGGCTTCATTGAAACTCCGTACCGCAAGGTGGCAGAGGGTAAGGTTGATCTTTCTGACGAAGGTTTGGTTTACCTCACCGCAGAAGAAGAGGAAGCCAAGATTATTGCTCAGGGTAATGCTCCTTTGAACGATGACGGTACTTTTGTACGTGATAAAGTAAAATCCCGTCAGGATGCCGACTATCCGGTGGTTCCTCCTTCCGAGGTGGAATTGATGGACGTATCTCCCCAGCAGATTGCTTCTATTGCGGCTTCTTTGATTCCGTTCTTGGAGCATGATGACGCCAACCGTGCATTGATGGGATCAAACATGATGCGCCAGGCTGTTCCTTTATTGAAGAGCGAAGCTCCGATTGTAGGTACCGGTATCGAACGCCAGCTGGCACGCGATTCTCGTACGCAGATTACTGCCGAGGGTGACGGTGTGGTTGAATTCGTGGATGCAACGACTATCCGTATTCTGTACGACCGTACGGAGGAGGAAGAGTTCGTAAGCTTCGAGCCTGCATTGAAAGAATATAATATCCCGAAGTGGCGCCGTACCAACCAGAATATGACGATTGACCTCCGTCCGATTTGCGAGAAGGGTCAGCGCGTGACTGCAGGTCAAATCCTGACGGAAGGTTATTCAACCGAAGACGGAGAACTTGCACTGGGTAAGAACCTGCTGGTTGCTTACATGCCGTGGAAGGGCTATAACTATGAGGATGCTATCGTACTGAATGAACGTGTGGTTCGTGAGGACCTTTTGACCTCTGTACACGTAGAAGAATATTCTTTGGAAGTTCGCGAAACGAAGCGTGGTATGGAAGAGTTGACCTCTGACATTCCTAACGTAAGTGAGGAAGCGACTAAAGACCTTGACGAAAACGGTATTGTTCGTGTGGGTGCCCGCATCGAACCGGGTGATATCCTTATCGGTAAGATTACTCCGAAGGGTGAATCGGATCCTTCTCCGGAAGAGAAACTGCTCCGTGCCATCTTCGGTGACAAGGCCGGTGATGTGAAGGATGCTTCTTTGAAAGCCTCTCCTTCTTTGAAGGGTGTTGTTATCGGTAAGCGTCTGTTCTCCCGTGTTGTCAAGACCCGCAGCTCCAAGCTGGCCGACAAGGCTCTGTTACCGAAGATTGACGATGAGTTCGACGCTAAGATTGGTGACCTCAAGAAAGTGTTGATAAACAAGCTGTTGAAGCTTACAGAAAATTATACATCGGAAGGTGTGAAGGATTACATGGGTGCCGACATTATTTCCAAAGGCGCCAGATTCTCTGCTTCCGACTTCAGCGATTTGGACTTCACCGCTGTTCAGTTGAGCAACTGGACGAAGGATGAACATACCAACGGACTGATTCGTGCATTGGTGATGAACTTCATCAAGAAGTACAAGGAACTCGATGCCGAGCTGAAACGCAAGAAGTTCGCCATCACTATCGGTGACGAGTTGCCCGCAGGTATCATTCAGATGGCCAAGGTATACATTGCCAAGAAACGTAAGATTGGTGTCGGTGACAAGATGGCCGGTCGTCACGGTAACAAGGGTATTGTTTCCCGTGTGGTACGCCAGGAAGACATGCCGTTCCTTGCTGACGGTACTCCGGTAGACATCGTGCTGAATCCGTTGGGTGTGCCTTCACGTATGAACATCGGTCAGATATTCGAGGCCGTTCTCGGGCGTGCCGGAAAAAACCTGGGCGTGAAGTTTGCCACTCCTATCTTTGACGGTGCATCTTTGGACGATTTGAACGAATGGACCGATAAGGCCGGCTTGCCTCGCTACGGCAAGACAACGCTGTATGATGGTGGTACCGGTGAAGCATTCGAGCAGCAGGCTACGGTAGGTGTGACTTACATGCTGAAGCTCGGTCACATGGTTGAAGACAAGATGCACGCACGTTCCATCGGTCCGTACTCACTCATTACGCAACAGCCGTTGGGTGGTAAGGCACAGTTCGGTGGTCAGCGTTTTGGAGAAATGGAAGTTTGGGCACTCGAAGCGTTCGGTGCCGCACACATTCTGCAGGAAATCCTGACTATCAAGTCTGATGACGTTGTAGGACGTTCCAAGGCTTATGAAGCAATCGTGAAGGGTGAACCGATGCCTGCTCCGGGTATCCCCGAGTCACTGAACGTATTGCTGCACGAGTTGAGAGGTTTGGGCTTGAGCATCAACTTAGAATAATGGATAATTGATAATTGAGAGTGGATAATGCAAGTTACCATTCTCAATTATCGGTTTTCAGTTTTTCAATTTCAATTTTCCATTGTCAATTATCAATTAAATAAATTTATGGCTTTTAGAAAAGATAACAAGATAAAGAGTAATTTCTCGAAAATCTCTATCGGTTTGGCTTCTCCTGAGGAAATCCTTGAGAATTCGAGTGGTGAAGTTTTAAAGCCTGAAACCATCAACTATCGTACGTATAAGCCCGAACGCGACGGATTGTTCTGCGAGCGCATCTTTGGTCCTATCAAGGATTACGAGTGCCATTGCGGTAAGTACAAGCGTATCCGTTACAAAGGCATCGTCTGCGACCGTTGTGGTGTGGAAGTGACTGAAAAGAAAGTGCGCCGTGAGCGTATGGGACACATCCAGCTCGTTGTGCCCGTGGCTCACATCTGGTACTTCCGTTCACTTCCCAACAAAATCGGTTACTTGTTGGGCTTGCCCACCAAGAAGCTGGATGCCATTATCTATTACGAGCGTTATGTTGTCATTCAGCCGGGTGTACTGTCCGATGAAGTGGCACAGTATGACTTGCTTGAAGAAGGAGAATACCTGGACTTGCTGGAAAAGTTGCCGAAAGACAACCAGTTCCTCGAAGATTCAGATCCCAATAAGTTCATTGCCAAGATGGGCGCGGAAGCTATCTACGATTTGCTGTCACGCCTCGACCTTGACTCTTTGTCTTACGAACTGCGTAACCGTGCCGGAAGCGATGCTTCACAGCAACGCAAGACCGAAGCTCTGAAACGTCTTCAGGTAGTTGAGTCGTTCCGTGCATCACGCGGACGCAACAAGCCCGAGTGGATGATTGTACGCATTGTACCGGTTATTCCGCCCGAACTTCGTCCGTTGGTCCCATTGGATGGCGGCCGTTTCGCAACTTCTGACTTGAATGACCTTTACCGTCGTGTCATCATCCGTAACAACCGTCTGAAGAGATTGATTGAAATCAAGGCTCCTGAAGTGATTTTGCGTAATGAAAAACGTATGTTGCAGGAAGCTGTCGACTCTCTGTTTGATAACTCCCGTAAATCGAGTGCAGTGAAGACCGACGCTAACCGTCCGTTGAAGTCACTTTCCGACAGTTTGAAGGGTAAGCAAGGACGTTTCCGTCAGAACTTGTTGGGTAAGCGTGTCGACTATTCCGCACGTTCTGTAATCGTTGTAGGTCCGGAGCTGAAGATGGGCGAATGCGGTATCCCTAAACTGATGGCAGCCGAGCTTTACAAGCCGTTCATCATTCGTAAGCTCATTGAGCGTGGTATCGTGAAGACGGTAAAGAGCGCCAAGAAGATTGTAGACCGCAAGGAACCCGTTATCTGGGATATTTTGGAACACGTGATGAAGGGGCATCCGGTGCTGTTGAACCGTGCCCCGACACTTCACCGTCTGGGTATCCAGGCATTCCAGCCTAAAATGATTGAAGGTAAGGCAATCCAGCTGCACCCGTTGGCATGTACGGCGTTCAATGCCGACTTCGACGGTGACCAGATGGCCGTGCACTTGCCGTTGAGCAACGAAGCGATTCTGGAAGCACAGATGCTAATGCTCCAGTCACACAATATATTGAACCCTGCCAACGGTGCTCCTATCACTGTGCCTGCTCAGGATATGGTACTTGGTCTGTACTATATTACGAAGCTGCGCAAGGGTGCCAAGGGTGAAGGCCTGACATTCTACGGTCCTGAGGAAGCGCTGATTGCCTACAATGAAGGTAAGTGCGACATCCATGCTCCGGTAAGCGTAATAGTGAAAGACGTTGACGAGAATGGTAACATTGTGGACAAGATGATGCACGATACCTCCGTGGGCCGTGTCATTGTCAACGAAATTGTTCCGGCAGAAGCAGGATATATCAATACGATTATCTCCAAGAAGTCACTCCGAGACATCATCAGTCACGTAATCAAGGTGTGCGGTGTTGCCAAGGCAGCCGACTTCCTCGACGGAATCAAGAACCTCGGTTATTACATGGCCTTCAAGGGTGGTTTGTCGTTCAACTTGGGCGATATCATTATCCCGGAAGAGAAGGAAGCATTAGTACAGAAAGGTTATGATGAAGTAGAGCAGGTAATCAATAACTATAACATGGGTTTCATCACGAACAACGAGCGTTACAACCAGGTAATCGATATCTGGACGCACGTGAACTCTGAGTTGTCCAACATCCTGATGAAAACCATTTCAAGCGACGACCAGGGTTTCAACTCTGTATACATGATGCTGGATTCCGGTGCCCGTGGTTCTAAGGAACAGATTCGTCAGCTCTCCGGTATGCGTGGTTTGATGGCGAAGCCCCAGAAAGCAGGTGCCGAAGGCGGTCAGATTATCGAAAACCCGATTCTTTCTAACTTTAAGGAAGGTCTGTCCGTGTTGGAGTACTTTATCTCTACCCACGGTGCCCGTAAGGGTCTTGCCGATACCGCTTTGAAGACGGCCGATGCCGGATACCTGACCCGTCGTCTGGTTGACGTATCGCATGATGTGATTATTAATGAAGAAGACTGCGGCACGCTCCGCGGATTGGTTTGTACGGCACTGAAGAACAATGATGAAACCATTGCCACTCTGTATGAACGTATCCTGGGTCGTGTATCCGTACATGATATTGTTCATCCTACAACCGGCGAACTGATTGTGGCCGGCGGTGAGGAAATTACCGAGGACATTGCACAACGCATTGAAGACTCTCCAATCGAGAGCGTTGAAATCCGTTCTGTATTGACCTGCGAATCCAAGAAAGGTGTTTGTGCCAAGTGTTACGGACGTAACCTGGCTTCCAGCCGTATGGTTCAGAAGGGCGAGGCAGTCGGCGTAATCGCTGCACAGTCTATCGGTGAGCCGGGTACACAGTTGACACTGCGTACATTCCATGCCGGTGGTACGGCAGCCAATATTGCTGCCAACGCAAGCATCGTGGCCAAGAATCCTGCCCGTCTGGAATTCGAAGAACTCCGTACGGTAGACGTTATCGACGAAGCAGGCGAGCCGGCAAAGGTAGTGGTAGGCCGTTTGGCCGAAGTGCGTTTCGTGGATGTCAACACGGGTATTGTGCTTTCCACTCATAATGTACCCTACGGTTCTACGCTCTATGCAGCCGATGGTGAAATGGTAGAGAAAGGCAAGATGATTGCCCGTTGGGACCCGTTCAACGCGGTTATCATTACCGAAGCTACCGGTAAGATTGAATTTGAAGGTGTTATTGAAAACGTGACTTATAAGGTAGAGTCTGATGAATCTACCGGTTTGCGCGAAATCATCATCATTGAGTCTAAGGATAAGACGAAGGTGCCTACCGCACACATCATGACAGAAGACGGCGAACTGATCCGTACATACAACTTGCCAGTAGGTGGCCACGTAGTGGTTGAAGACGGTCAGAAGGTAAAGGCCGGTGAAGTTATCGTGAAGATTCCGCGTGCCGTAGGTAAAGCGGGTGATATCACGGGTGGTCTTCCCCGTGTCACTGAGTTGTTCGAGGCACGTAACCCGTCTAATCCCGCTGTGGTTTCAGAAATCGACGGTGAGGTTACCATGGGTAAGGTGAAACGCGGTAATCGCGAAATCATCGTTACTTCCAAGACCGGTGAAGTGAAGAAGTACCTCGTACCGTTGTCCAAGCAGATTCTGGTTCAGGAGAACGACTATGTACGCGCCGGTACTCCGTTGTCTGACGGTGCTATCACACCTGCGGACATCCTGGCTATCAAAGGTCCTACGGCCGTGCAGGAATATATTGTGAACGAGGTTCAGGACGTTTACCGTCTGCAGGGTGTGAAGATTAATGATAAGCACTTTGAAATCATCGTTCGTCAGATGATGCGCAAGGTGGAAATCGACGAGCCAGGTGATACCCGCTTCCTGGAACAGCAAGTTGTTGACAAGATGGAATTCATGGAAGAGAATGACCGTATCTGGGGAAAGAAGGTGGTAGTGGATGCTGGAGATTCCCAGAGTCTGCAGGCTGGCCAGATTGTGACGGCCCGCAAGCTGCGTGACGAGAACTCCATGTTGAAACGCCGCGACTTGAAACCCGTGGAAGTGCGCGACGCTGTACCTGCGACTTCTACTCAGATTCTTCAAGGTATCACCCGTGCTGCATTGCAGACTTCAAGCTTCATGTCGGCTGCTTCCTTCCAGGAAACGACGAAGGTACTGAACGAGGCTGCCATCAACGGAAAGGTGGACCGTCTGGAAGGTATGAAGGAGAACGTAATTTGCGGTCACCTGATTCCTGCCGGTACCGGACAACGCGAGTTCGAGAAGATTATCGTTGGCTCCAAAGAAGAGTACGACCGTATGCTTGCCAACAAGAAGACGGTACTTGATTATGCTGTAGACGAGAAAGTAGAGGGATAGCCTTACAACGTCAATATAATTCTATAAAATAGAGAGGGAATATCCTATAAGAAGGAGTATTCCCTCTCTGTTTTATCTTTGCCTCTTCCTTCTGTACTGCAATGCTTCTGTATGTTTGTTACAGTGCTACTGCAAAACGGTTGCAGTGGCTTGCTCCTTTTTCAGAACGGATTATTATGTGTCTTTTTGAACTTAAATGTATATCATCCGAAAAAAAAGAGTACTTTTGGTCTATCTTTTAAGAACATTTTAAAAACAATTGTGCAACATGGAAAATCAAGAAAACAACAACGGTCAACTCCAGATAGAATTGAAGGAAGAAGTGGCGCAAGGTACATATGCCAATTTGGCTATTATAACTCATTCCAGTTCGGAATTTATTCTCGACTTTATCCGCGTGATGCCTGGAATGCCAAAGGCTGGCGTGCAATCGCGCATAGTTTTGGCACCCGAACATGCCAAGCGTTTGCTGCGTGCACTCGAAGAGAATATTGGGAAATATGAACGCGCTTTCGGACTGATTCGCATGCCGGACGAACAAACATTTCCGCCTCTTCCCAACATCAAGGGTGAAGCGTAAAATCAAAAAAAAACTTGTAGTGCATTGATTATTCAAAACTTATTAGTATCTTTGCAGCCCAAAAGTGTATAGTTTTGAATTAATATAAACAATAATATATAACTAAAAACAATTAAAATGCCTACAATTCAGCAATTAGTAAGAAAAGGACGCGAAGTGCTGGTGGAGAAATCAAAGTCTCCAGCCTTGGACTCTTGTCCTCAAAGACGTGGCGTTTGCGTGAGAGTGTATACAACCACTCCGAAGAAGCCGAATTCAGCTATGCGTAAAGTAGCTCGTGTACGTTTGACCAATGGTAAAGAGGTGAACTCTTATATTCCGGGAGAAGGTCACAACTTGCAGGAACACTCTATCGTGTTGGTACGTGGTGGTCGTGTAAAAGACCTTCCGGGTGTGCGTTATCACATCGTACGTGGTACTTTGGATACTGCAGGTGTTGCAGGTCGTACACAAAGACGTTCCAAATACGGCGCAAAACGTCCGAAACCGGGTCAAGCAGCTCCTGCTAAGAAGAAATAATCTGGTGGCCTGATTCCCAAAATAGGAAAATTTAAAGTAATAACTTACGTTTTAGTTTGTTGGAAATGCTAAAGGTTGAGTAAATTCTCCGGAGGGAGAGTTGAAGAAGACAGAAGTAAACAACCAAGAACGAAAAACATTATTCTTTCAGACAAATGAGAAAAGCAAAACCAAAAAAACGCGTTATCCTTCCGGATCCCGTGTTCAATGATGTAAAAGTTTCCAAGTTCGTGAATCACTTGATGTACGATGGAAAGAAGAACACTTCTTATGAAATCTTCTATGCTGCGTTGGAAACAGTGAAGAACAAAATGCAGAACGAAGAGAAATCCGCTCTTGAAATCTGGAAAAAAGCTCTGGATAATGTGACTCCTCAAGTGGAAGTTAAGTCTCGCCGTGTGGGTGGTGCTACTTTCCAGGTTCCTACAGAAATCCGTGCTGACCGTAAGGAATCAATTTCCATGAAGAACTTGATTATCTTTGCACGTAAGCGTGGCGGTAAATCAATGGCTGATAAGCTGGCTGCCGAAATCATGGATGCTTTCAATGAACAGGGCGGTGCTTACAAACGTAAAGAAGATATGCATAGAATGGCAGAAGCTAACCGTGCATTTGCTCATTTCAGATTCTAATACTATAAGAGACTAACCAATTAGAAGATTAAAAAAACTTAAAGTAAGGGAATTAGAAAATGGCAAAGCATGATTTACATTTGACACGTAATATCGGTATCATGGCCCACATCGATGCCGGAAAGACAACGACTTCTGAACGTATTTTGTTTTACACGGGTTTGACCCACAAAATCGGTGAGGTACACGATGGTGCCGCTACAATGGACTGGATGGAGCAAGAACAAGAACGTGGTATCACTATCACTTCTGCTGCTACTACCACTCGTTGGAAATATGCCGGTGATACTTATAAAATTAACTTGATTGACACTCCGGGGCACGTTGACTTTACCGCTGAGGTAGAACGCTCTTTGCGTATTCTTGATGGTGCCGTTGCTGCTTATTGTGCAGTAGGTGGTGTTGAACCGCAATCTGAGACAGTTTGGCGCCAGGCTGATAAATATAACGTACCGCGTATCGCTTACGTTAATAAGATGGACCGTTCGGGTGCTGACTTCTTTGAGGTAGTCCGCCAGATGAAGGACGTTTTGGGTGCTAATCCGTGTCCTATCGTCGTTCCTATCGGTGCTGAGGAATCTTTCAAAGGTCTGGTAGACCTTATCAAAATGAAAGCTATCTATTGGCATGATGAAACAATGGGTGCTGACTATACAGTAGAAGAAATTCCTGCAAATCTGGTAGACGAAGCTAATGAATGGAGAGATAAGATGCTCGAAAAAGTGGCTGAGTTTGACGATGCTTTGATGGAGAAATATTTCGATGATCCTTCTACCATTACAGAAGAAGAGGTTTTGAGAGCTCTCCGTAACGCAACAGTGCAAATGGCTGTCGTTCCGATGCTTTGCGGTTCTTCATTCAAGAACAAAGGTGTACAGACATTGCTCGATTACGTGTGTGCATTCTTGCCTTCTCCGCTGGATACAGAGAACGTTATCGGTACAAACCCCGAAACTGGTGCTGAAGAAGACCGTAAACCGAGCGAAGACGAAAAGACTTCTGCTTTGGCATTTAAGATTGCAACAGACCCGTATGTAGGTCGTTTGACTTTCTTCCGCGTTTATTCCGGTAAGATTGAGGCTGGTTCTTATATCTATAACTCTCGTTCTGGTAAGAAAGAACGCGTATCCCGTCTGTTCCAGATGCACTCAAACAAGCAGAATCCGGTAGAAGTTATCGGTGCTGGTGATATTGGTGCTGGCGTAGGTTTCAAGGATATACATACTGGTGATACATTGTGTGACGAAACTGCACCGATTGTATTGGAGTCTATGGACTTCCCGGAACCGGTAATTGGTATCGCAGTTGAGCCTAAGACTCAGAAGGATATGGATAAACTGTCAAATGGCTTGGCTAAGCTGGCTGAAGAAGATCCGACGTTTACAGTTAAGACTGACGAACAGACTGGTCAGACAGTTATCTCTGGTATGGGTGAGCTTCACTTGGATATTATCATCGACCGTCTGAAACGTGAGTTCAAGGTTGAATGTAACCAAGGTAAGCCTCAAGTTAACTATAAGGAAGCTATCACTAAGACAGTCAACTTGCGTGAAGTTTACAAGAAGCAGTCCGGTGGTCGTGGTAAGTTCGCTGATATTATCGTGAACATCGGCCCGGTTGATGAAGACTTCAAGGAAGGCGGATTGCAATTCGTCGACGAAGTGAAGGGTGGTAACATTCCTAAGGAATTTATCCCGTCTGTACAGAAGGGCTTCACTACTGCCATGAAGAATGGTGTGTTGGCAGGTTATCCGTTGGATTCACTGAAAGTAACCTTGATTGACGGTTCTTTCCACCCGGTTGACTCTGACCAGTTGTCTTTCGAAATCTGTGCTATCCAGGCATATAAGAATGCTTGTGCTAAGGCAGGCCCGGTATTGATGGAGCCTATCATGAAGCTGGAAGTTGTTACTCCGGAAGAGAACATGGGTGACGTTATCGGTGACTTGAACAAGCGTCGTGGCCAGGTGGAAGGTATGGAATCCAGCCGTTCCGGTGCACGTATCGTGAAGGCAATGGTTCCGCTGGCAGAAATGTTCGGTTACGTAACAGCATTGCGTACCATCACTTCTGGTCGTGCAACCTCTTCAATGGTATACTCTCACCACGCCCAGGTTTCCAACTCTATTGCCAAGGCAGTATTGGAGGAAGTAAAAGGTCGTGCTGACTTAATCTAAAAAAACTTGAAGTCCCGTAGGCTAGCGAATGACTCTTAGCCTGCGGAACTTCATCTTATATAACTATTTAATAATTAAAGACAGTAATGAGTCAAAAAATTAGAATCAAACTGAAATCTTACGACCACAACTTGGTTGACAAGTCAGCTGAGAAGATTGTAAGAACGGTGAAGACAACGGGCGCCATCGTTAGCGGTCCGATTCCTCTTCCTACGCACAAGCGTATCTTTACCGTGAACCTGACATCCGTTTTCAGTGCCGAGGGTAAGAATGTACCATGCACTGTTATCGAAGCAGGTCCTTGTGTTGTTACTCAAGTGAAAACTGTAGAAAAGGACGGTTATGAAGCTGTTCAGCTGGGCTTCCAGGACAAGAAGGAGAAGCACACTACAAAGCCTTTGATGGGCCACTTTAAGAAAGCTGGAGTAACTCCCAAGAAACACTTGGCTGAGTTCAAAGAATTTGAAACAGAGTTGAATCTGGGTGACACTGTTACCGTAGAACTGTTCAATGACGCAACTTTTGTTGACGTTGTAGGTACTTCTAAGGGTAAAGGTTTCCAGGGTGTAGTAAAACGCCATGGTTTTGGTGGTGTAGGCCAGACTACTCACGGTCAGCATATATAACATTAAAGGTGAAGACACTGGGAGAAAGATTACGTTAAACGAGTCTATCTTCGGAATTGAGCCCAACGACCACGCTATCTACTTGGATGTTAAACAGTTTATGGCTAACCAGCGTCAGGGTACACACAAGTCAAAGGAAAGAAGCGAAATCAGTGGTTCTACTCGTAAAATCGGTCGCCAGAAAGGTGGTGGTGGTGCACGTCGTGGTGACATGAACTCACCGGTACTTGTTGGTGGTGGACGCGTATTCGGTCCGAAACCGAGAGATTACTACTTCAAAAAAATCTTAAAGTTTCTGACAAAAAGCTGCTTGTGATTTTACCAGAAGCAAATAAAAACGTATATTTGTCGGCTCGTAATGTGAAGGGTGCTAATGTGCAGACTATCTCAGGGTTAAATACTTACAGAGTATTGGACGCTGGGGTCGTTGTGTTTGCTGAAAGTGCACTTTCTGCTATCGACAATATCTTAATGTAAAAAGGAGGCTTAAATAATGGGAATTATTATTAAACCGTTAGTGACAGAGAAGATGACTGCAATTACTGATAAGACGAATAATCGTTTCGGCTTTATCGTGCGTCCTGAAGCTAATAAACTGGAAATTAAGAAGGAAGTTGAAGCCCTTTACAACGTTACAGTAGTTGATGTGAATACATAGCAATATTTAATAAAAATGGCAGTACGTAAATTTAAGCCCACAACACCGGGGCAAAGACATAAAATTATTGGTACTTACGAAGAGATTACTGCACGGGTACCAGAAAAGTCTCTTGTATTTGGTAAGAAATCTTCAGGTGGTCGTAACAACGAAGGTAAGATGACTATGCGCTACATCGGTGGCGGTAGTAAGAAGATTATTCGTATCGTAGATTTCAAGAGAAATAAAGACGGTGTGCCTGCAGTGGTTAAAACAATTGAATACGATCCGAATCGTTCGGCTCGTATCGCTTTGTTGTTTTATGCAGATGGAGAAAAAAGATATATTATTGCTCCCAATGGATTGCAAGTTGGTACGACTTTGATGTCAGGTGAGACTGCCGCTCCGGAAATCGGAAACGCACTTCCGCTTCAGAATATTCCGGTCGGTACTGTAATTCACAACATCGAATTACGTCCGGGACAAGGCGCTGCCTTGGTTCGCTCGGCTGGTAACTTCGCTCAGTTGACTTCTAGAGAAGGTAAGTACTGCGTTATCAAGTTGCCTTCAGGTGAGGTTCGTCAGATCCTCAGTACTTGTAAGGCTACTATTGGTAGTGTAGGTAACTCAGATCATGGATTGGAAAGTTCAGGTAAAGCTGGACGTTCTCGTTGGTTAGGACGTCGTCCGCGTAACCGTGGTGTTGTTATGAACCCGGTTGATCACCCGATGGGTGGTGGTGAAGGACGTGCTTCAGGAGGACACCCGAGATCTCGTAAGGGATTGTACGCTAAGGGTCTTAAGACAAGAGCTCCGAAGAAACAATCGTCTAAGTATATTATTGAGAGAAGAAAGAAGTAATCTGATTAATTGAGTAAATTATGAGTCGTTCATTAAAAAAAGGTCCGTATATTAACGTTAAGCTTGAGAAGAAAGTGCTTGCCATGAATGAATCGGGCAAGAAAGTGGTAGTTAAGACCTGGGCCAGAGCTTCAATGATTTCGCCTGATTTCGTAGGCCATACTGTTGCAGTTCACAACGGAAATAAATTTATTCCTGTTTATGTTACCGAAAATATGGTAGGACACAAGTTGGGCGAATTTGCTCCAACTCGTACTTTCAGAGGACACGCTGGTAACAAGAAAAAATAAAACAGGATTTATCTGAAATAATAAAGTAATAATATAATGGGAGCAAGAAAAAAAATATCGGCTGAAAAAAGAAAAGAAGCCCTTAAGACCATGTATTTTGCGAAATTGCAAAATGTTCCTACTTCCCCCCGTAAAATGCGTCTCGTGGCTGACATGATTCGCGGGATGGAGGTGAACAGAGCACTCGGCGTTTTGAAGTTCTCTTCAAAAGAGGCTGCCGCAAGAGTGGAAAAGTTGCTGCGCTCTGCAATTGCTAACTGGGAGCAGAAAAACGAACGTAAAGCTGAAAGTGGCGAGCTGTTCGTAACCAAGATTTTTGTTGATGGTGGTGCTACACTCAAAAGAATGAGACCGGCTCCGCAGGGTAGAGGTTACAGAATTCGTAAACGTTCAAACCACGTAACGTTGTTCGTTGGTTCTAAAAGTAATAACGAAGATCAAAATTAAGGTAAATGGGACAAAAAGTTAATCCAAT
>PPYE01294092.1_pt1 | contig 15074 bp, 11 predicted proteins | sample 1559881 | NCBI WGS metagenome assembly PPYE01 (sample SAMN08240022, study PRJNA423297) | Human gut metagenome, whole genome shotgun sequencing project. | reverse complement strand
GGCACTGACTGCAGTAGAACATGATGAGCTCACCGGAGTTTATACCAGACAGGCGTTTTTCTATCATGCAAAATCTTTTATGAAAACCAGACCGGGGGAGAAAATTCATCTTGTAATTGCTGACATCAGGGATTTCAAACTGATCAACAGCAGTTACGGGGAGAAGGTAGGAGATGAAATCCTCTGCTATCTGGCAGGAATTTATACAAAGATGCTGAAAACAGGTCTGGTGTCCAGATATGGGAGTGACCAGTTCGTATGTATGACGTGTGATGACTGTGATCTGTCTTTGGAAACAGTGACAAAGATAGAAAAAGAAATCGCAGAGCATGCACCTGTTCCCAATCTTATGGTTAAATATGGAGTTTATCAGGATATTGATAAATCTTTACCTGTTTCTGTAATCTGTGACAGAGGATTTATGGCAATCAGAAGTATCCGCGATAACTATGAGTGTAATATTGCCTATTATACAGAGAAAATGAAACAGAAGCAGATGCAGGACCGTTTGCTGGAGAACAGATTTGAATCTGCGATTAAAAATAAAGAATTTGTGGCATATTTCCAGCCGAAATATGATGTAAAAACAGAAAAGATCACAGGAGCGGAATCACTGGTGCGATGGATCAATCCGGATGGCTCCATGGTAATGCCCGGAGATTTCATCCCGTTATATGAAAAGGACGGACTGATCGTAAAGCTGGACGAATACATATTCCGGTATGTCTGCGAATTTCAGCGTGAACTGATGGAGAAGGGGCAGGAGCTGATTCCGATTTCTGTAAATCTGTCGCGTACAAGCATCCATCATTCCGATCTTGTTGAACGTTATATGAAGATTGTAGAGGAGAATGGGATCCCGTTTTCCAGTGTGCCTGTTGAACTGACGGAAACAGCTACTTTGAATAATGTTATGATCAGAGATTTTACAGAGAAACTGGTAAATTCAGGATTTTCACTGCACATGGATGATTTTGGTTCAGGATATTCTTCACTGATCACATTGAGTGAATTACCGTTTAATACACTGAAGATTGATAAGAGTCTGATTGACTGTATTCACCAGCAGAAGGGAAGAATGGTCGTGCAGCAGGTGATCATCCTGGCACATGGACTTGGCATGAAGGTGGTTGCAGAAGGTGTGGAGACTGCAGATCAGGTTGAACTTCTGAAGGAGATAAAAATCATCATAAGGAACTTCCTGATAATATTTATCGGAGTTCTGTATGATGATTTTGTTATGTTATAGGAAATTACTCCGTAATGTTCCTATAACATAACAAAGCCCTGCAAGCAGGATTCTTTCTTGTAGCACTCCTCCTAAATGTATTATTGAAGAGGAGTGCTATAGTTTGAAACCGCTTTTTGCGGTTGGATCTTGGCTTGTGTATTTTTTGCTTTCTGATGAAATCAGATGTTTAACAGGTCACTGTATACTTTCAGTGCTCCGTCAGTGTCATGTGCAAGAACACGTTTTGCAAGGACTTTACCAAGCTGAACACCTTCCTGGTCGAAGCTGTTTAAGTTCCATACGAATCCCTGGAACATGATCTTGTTCTCGAAGTGAGCAAGTAATGCACCCAGAGATGCAGGTGTAAGTTCTTCACCTGTGATGATGCTGGAAGGACGTCCGCCCTTGAAGTTCTTGTTCAGGTTCTCATCCTCTTTACCGCATGCAAATGCTACGATCTGAGCAGCAACGTTTGCACAGAGTTTCTGCTGGCTTGTGCTGTTCTCGATATCTACGTCTACACCAAGCTGGCTCTTCTTAAAGCCGATGAACTGAAGCGGAATGATGTCAGTTCCCTGATGTAATAACTGATAGAAGGAATGCTGTCCGTTTGTACCTGGTTCACCGAAGATAACAGGTCCTGTTACATAGTCTACAGGTTCACCGAAACGGTTTACGGATTTACCATTGGATTCCATATCACACTGCTGTAAGTGTGCAGGGAAACGGCTTAATGCCTGAGAGTATGGGAGAACTGCTGTAGCAGGATATCCCTGTACGTTTCTCTCATAAACACCGATCAGTGCATCCAGCATATCCGGGTTCTCAAGGATATTTTTATTTGTAGCAAGCTTGTCCTCGGCAGCAGCTCCATCGAGGATCTGTGCAAATACTTCAGGACCGAAAGCAAGAGAAAGGATCGCACCGCCTACACCGGAAACGGAAGAGTAACGTCCGCCGATATAGTCATCCATAAAGATTGCTGTAAGATAATCTTCGCTCTTTGCCAGAGGTGATGTCTCGCTTGTTACGGCAAGCATATGTTTGGATGGGTTTAATCCTGCTTTAACCAGAGCATTCTTTACGAAGGCTTCGTTTGTCAGTGTTTCAAGAGTTGTACCGGATTTGGATACAACGATGAACAGAGCATGAGCAAGGTCTACGGAAGCAAGAACAGCAGCTGCGTCATCAGGATCTACGTTGCTGATAAATTTAGCTTCCATCTTGGATGTGTTATTTGCTTTAGCCCAATTCTCAAGAGCAATATATAATGCACGAGGACCTAAATCACTTCCACCGATACCGATCTGTACAACAGTTGTGAATTTCTCGCCGTTTTCGTTAGTAATCTCACCTGCGTGAACTTTATTTGCAAAGTCTGCGGCTTTCTTCTGCTGTGCAACGTAGAATTCACGTTTGTTGACACCATCAACTACTACGTCTTCGCCAAGCTGTGTACGTGCAAGGTGATGAAGAACCATACGTTTCTCTCCTGTGTTGATCACAGCACCGTTGTATAATTCCTGGAATTTGTCAATAAGCTCAGCCTCATCTGCCAGTTTTGCAAGTGCATCCAGAACTGTCTCATCAACCTGTTTTGCAGCGTAGTTGTAAGTTAAGCCGGCTGCCATCGGTGTGCTGTATTTCTTTACACGTTCAGCACCTTTCTCGCCTGCCATGGCATCTGCAATATTTACATGACCTTTCAGTTCGGCAAGCTTGCTGTAGGAAGCAAGAGTGTCGAGATTTTTCCATGTTGCCATAATAATATTCCTCCTTTAAGTGACTGCAGCTGTATGGCCACAGTTATTAACTATAATTATACTGAATAATTGTTCTAATTTCAATGCACGAATGTATGTGATTCAGAGATATTTCGGCACTGCTGCGCGAAAATTTTGTGAATATTTCTCTGTCCCGCTTTCGTTACTGTGAACGGAGTGAACAGTAACCCGCTTTCCTGACAGCACAACTGTAAAATCAGTATATATTTGCAATAAGACCGGCAAAATGATATTATGTATAAAGTTACAGGCAGACAGTAATTTTACAGGGAGATAATTAAAAATGGAATTTTGGGATATTTATGATGAAAATAAGAAACCGACAGGACGCACAATGAAAAGAAATGACTGGTGTCTGAAGGACGGGGAGTATCACCTGACCGTACTTGGTGTCGTCGGCAGACCAGATGGTACATTCTTGATTACCAAACGTGTGATGACCAAGGCATGGGCTCCCGGCTGGTGGGAAGTATCAGGGGGTGCAGCCCAGGCAGGTGAGGAATCCTGCATATTGATGAGAGTGACCTGCACCTGCAGACAGAGGAAACAGACGGATATATGTTTGCCACTGTTGATGAGATCAAAGCCTTTGCAGCAGAAGGGAAATTCCTGCATTATGACAGTATAAAAAAGGCGTTTGAATAAAAATTTTGGGGTAAAAAGTCATAAAATAATATAGAGAGAAAGAGTTTTTGATGTAAGTAAGAAATATTTATTAACGTATATGAAGAAATAATGTCGATTACGAAAGATATTAAGGGGCTTTTGTATTTAATGAAATTTCTGCGAGATATGGGATTATTTATTGCTAAATGATTATATCTTGTGGAAATTTTTTTATTGTAATAATTCATTTTCATTGAGTATATCAAAGTTATCAGACGGTATTTTCATTAAGAATTATGTAGCTTCAAAATAACATAATAATGTTTAATGAATTAACTAAAAATAGTTGACAAAATAAAAAAAATAGATAAAATAAAAAATATAATAATTATATAGTTTAACGAATAAACCAAATAGAAAAGAAAGGAGGATATTATGGTTCGTGGAATGAATAGTGCAGAAATGCAGAAAAATAACAGAACACTTGTGTTTAAGCTTTTACAAGAACGCGGAATGATCACGCGAGCGGAAATAGCAGTGGAATTAAATCTTCAAAAAGCAACGATTACCAATATAATTAATGAATTTTTTGATATGGGAATTGTTGAAGGAGACGGAGATGGAGCTGTTGGAAGACGTGGAGAGAAATTAAGACTAAAAGTAGATAATATTTATACAATGTCTATAGGAATTACACGTAAGGACTTTCAGTTTGGGATTTTTGATTTAAGAGGACAGCAGTTAAAACATTGCAGATATCAATTTAAAAAAGAAGAATCTTTTAGAGAAGTTCTGGACAAAATGAAAGAAGAAGCTATTTCTCTGGTAGAGGAATATGGTGATAATCGCATTCTGGGAGTATGCCTTGCTGTACCAGGATTATTTATTAATCGTCCGGAAAGAGGCGAAGAAATTTTTATGGTTTCAGAGTTTGAAGAATTAAGCAATATAGATGTACATACAGAATTGGAAGAAGCTCTGGGCAGAAAGATACTAATTAAGCATGATGCAAAACTTTCCGCATATGCTGAATGGCATTGTGCGGAAGAAATAAAAGGAATAGACAGAGGGAGTCTGGCTATTGTACGTTCCAGAGGATATGGGATTGGATGCGGATTTGTTGTAAATGGCAATATTGTAAATGGTCATCTGGGGCTTGCCGGAGAGGCAGGATACATGGGAATCAATTTTAATAGACATAAAAAGGGAGAAGAAGGAAGAGGAACTCTGGAATACTCTGCAGGAGTTGAAAGCGTAGTACGTTATATGAAAGAACGTTTATACGAATTTCCGGAAAGTCCATTAAATGAAAACAGTAATTATATGGATGTGTTTGAAGCGTATAAACATGGTGATGAACTGGCAGACTGGGCTGTCAGTAAAGTTGCCTGGATGCTGGGATATGGAATAGCAAACATTATATATATTATTAATCCGGATTGTATTATTATTGGGCCAGATTATCCAGACACGGAAGATTTTATTAACAAAATACGTAGTGCAGTAAGGAATTTTGTACCGGAATTTGTGGAGCGTAACGCAATTATTCGTTATTCAAAAATAAACGAGGATTCTTTCATGCTGGGAGGATATTATTACACCCTTGAAACATTATGTAAACGGGAAAATATATTTGAACTTATTCGGACTGCGAAAGCATTACCGTGATATAAGTTATATAAAAGTAAAATGATGAAGGAGTAAGTAGGTTATGGAATGTAGTAAAAAAAGAGAACTGGATCTAATGGCAGCTAAAATTCGAAAAACTGCTTTGCAGACAATTCAAGCCGCTGGATCCGGGCATATTGGGGGATCTTTTTCAATCGCAGATATTTTATCTGTGCTATATTTTGAAAAAATGAATGTTGATCCGATGAGGCCAGATGATCCTGATAGAGATAGATTGGTATTATCTAAGGGACATTGCTCACCGGCTATGTATGCAACGCTGGCATTAAAGGGCTTTTTCTTAAAGGAGCATTTATCTACATTCCGAAAGTTGGACAGTGATCTTTCGGGTCATGTGGAAATCCATGTACCTGGTGTAGATATGTCTTCAGGATCTCTTGGACAGGGGCTTTCTGTTGCATTGGGAATGGCTATGTATGCAAAAGCCAGAAAGAAAAGATATCGGACTTTCTGTATTCTTGGAGACGGTGAAATCCAGGAAGGGCAGGTATGGGAAGCAGCAATGTGTGCCGGATTTTATAAGGTAGATAATCTGATTGCATTTGTAGATAACAATAAATTACAGTTGGATGGTTCACTTGAAGAAATTATGTCGTCTTATCCTATTGGTGATAAGTTCAGAGCTTTTGGATGGAATGTGCTGGAAGTGAATGGACATGATGTGGAACAGATTTCAGATGCAGTTGAATTTGCGTTTTCTATGAAAGGAAAGCCAACAGTTATCGTTGCAGATACAGTTAAGGGTAAAGGTGTAACTCTGTTTGAAAATAATGTTAATTTTCATGGAAGTCAACCTAAAGCTGAAGAGTGGTCTGATTGTTATGCGCAATTGGATGCCAAGATCGCAGAATTGGAGGGGTAAAAATGGGAGAAAATATTTCGACAAGAGTAGCATACGGTAAAGCATTGGCAGAATTTGGTACAGATGAAAAGCTGTTTGTGTTTGACGCAGATTTGAAGAAGTGTACGATGACTCTTTATTTTGCCGAGAAGTATCCGGAGAGATTTTTTAATATTGGAATTGCGGAAGCTAATATGGTAGATATAGCTGCGGGATTTGCGACATGTGGCGCAACAGCGCTGGTACATACTTTTGCAATATTTGCAACAGGACGTACCTATGATCAGATTCGTAATAGTGTATGTTATCCGAGATTGAATGTTAAAATTGTAGGAAGTCATGGAGGATTAACAGTTGGGGAAGATGGCGCAACTCATCAGGCTTTAGAAGATATTAGCCTTATGAGAGGAATACCTGGAATGACTGTGATTATTCCATGTGATTCTTATGAAGCTCGTCTGGCTACAAAAGCCATGCTTGAGAAAAAAGGGCCTTGTTATTTCCGAACATGTCGTCCGGCAGTGGAATGTGTAACTGATCAATTTAAAAACTATAACTTTGAAATAGGTAAAGGTGTTCAATTGACAGAAGGTACAGATGTGACGATTATTGCCTGTGGAATTATGGTTCAAGAAGCATTAAAAGCGCAGAAACTCCTTGAAGAAGAAAACATATATGCAAGAGTAATTGATATGCATACAATAAAACCGATTGACAGGGAAATAATCATTAAGGCAGCAAAAGAAACGGGAGCTATCGTAACAGTGGAAGAACATAATACGATAGGTGGACTTGGATCGGCTGTTGCAGAAGTGCTTGTACAGACTGAAATAGTTCCAGTGGAATTTGTGGGAGTCCAGGATCAGTTTGGACATTCGGGTTCACCGTCTATTTTATTAAAACATTATGGCCTTTGTTCGGATAATATTGTCTGCAAGGCAAAAAAGGTAATTGAGAGAAAATAAGGCTGACAGTATGTTGAAGAAGCAGTCTGCTAATATGTGAAAAAATGAAACAATTGTTCATAGAATGAACTTACAGGATGTGTGGCAGTATGCTCCACATCCTTATTTTTTTATATGTTGTACAAAATATGTGAAAAAGTATATATTGTGAAAAATGCATAGTTTAATCAGTGAACTTTTGTACATATAAAACATTGACTTTTTACGCTGAAAAATGTATTATACAGACATAAGCAGAGAGATAAAGTTAAAAGAATTAACAATTAGAGTTAAAACAATTAACTAAAGGAGGGGAATATGAAGTGTGCAGTATTTAATGGGAAATGTAATATGACTATTGATGAAAGAGAAATTCCAGAACCTGCAGCAGATGAAGTTTTGATTAAGATAATGGCCTGTGGAGTTTGCGGATCAGATGTTCACATTTTTTTTGGAGATCAAGGTTCAACATCTTCAATTCCACCACTTATACAGGGACATGAATTTTCCGGTGTGGTGGTTAAAATCGGAAAGGATGTCGTAGAATGTAAAGTTGGAGATAAAGTTTGTGCAGATCCGGCAGATAACTGTAATGACTGTTATTATTGTGCAAATGGCATGATGAGTCATTGTGAGAATATGGGGGCTATTGGCACAAATCGTGATGGTGGATTTTCGCAATATTGTGTTGTACCATCCAGATTGATTCATTTGCTGGGTGAAGATGTTACTTTTGTAGAGGGAGCAATGGCAGAACCACTTGCATGTTGTATTAATGGAGCAGATCGAAGTGATATCAAAGTTGGGGACAATGTTGTTGTATACGGCGCTGGTGCAATTGGAATACTGTTAATGCAGTTGGCAAGAATGCGAGGAGCTGCAAGGGTTATTGTTATAGAACCATCAGAAGAAAAAAGAAAAATGGCGGAAAAACTTGGGGCAACACTTACGATCAATCCGATGGAAAACAAAGTAGCAGATGTATTAAAAGAACATAAGTTAGAGCATATTCAGGTAGTTATTGAAACCTGTGGGCTTAAGAGTACATCTGAGGAAGCAATGGAAATTGTTGACAGGCAGGGAACGGTTGTATTATTTGCAGTAACTGCTCTTGATGCAACAATTTCGTTGAAGACGTATAATCTCTTTCAGAGAGAAATTACAATAAAAGGTTCTTTCTGCAGTCCGTATGATATGGGAAGAGCGGCAGAGTTGATCAATGCGCATGCCATTGATGTAACTACTATGCTGGCAGGATTTGAACCACTGGAAAAATTACCGGAAATTCTTGCGTCCCGAGAACTCAGAGCAAAAGGTAAATATGTTATTCTTCCAAATGGAGAAGAAGGAAAAGGAACAAATATTACAATGTAACTTTTAGCTACGGCTATAAAGATAAAAAAGGGAGGTTTTTAAACATGAAAAAATTAGTAGTATTAGGGTTAGCAGCAGTTATGGCATTAGGAGCACCATTTTCTGTATGCGCAGCAGAAGAGGAAACAACAGTTGAACATCCATCAGGACTTAAAATCGGATGTGCAGTTCAAACCATGAGTAATCAGGTTTGGGCTCAGCAGATGGAAGAAATCACAAAAGATGCGAAGGAAGATGGAAATGAAGTTACTGTAGTTGAATGTAAGGAAAATGCAAACACACAGATTGACCAGATTGAGAACTTTATCACATCAGGAATGGATGTTATTATTGTTCAACCCGTAGATCCGGATGCAATTGAGGAGGTTTGTAAAGAAGCTCTTGATTCAGATATCGAAGTAGTATGCTGGGATGAAAAAATGGAAAATTCAAGTTTCAACTGGGTAATTGAGAATTATGATCTGGGTGTTGAAATTGGAACTCAGGCAGCAGATTTTATTAATGAAAAGTTTGGAGATAAAGGCTGCGAAGTAGTTGTACTTGGATATCCACAGACACCGATCCTGTTGGAAAGAGAAAACGGAATTCTGGACGCATTAAAAGAAAAAGCACCTAACGCAGAAGTTGTTGCAAATCAGCCTGCAATTGATACCACCGAAGGTTTAAATGCAATGGAAACTATCCTGCAGGCACATCCGGATGTTAAAGTAGTATGTTGTATTGGTGGTGGTGGTGCTACCGGAGCAAACGAAGCGTTAAAAGGCACTTATGGAAGTGAAGTTCCAGATGATATCGGAATCTTTTCAACAGACCTTACTGATGAGGCAATTGCATCTATGCAGAATGGTGAATTTGATCGTTGTGTAGTAGCTATTACAGGTAACGCATTTGTTTGTGGTGATGTTATTTATGATCTCTCTATGCGCTATGCAGCAGGAGAAAAACTGGATCATGAAGTATACAGAGATCTTATTCCGGTTACTCCAGAGAATCTTGAAGAAATGATTACTAAATAATTTTTACGAAACAGAAAAGTTGCTATTGTTGGTGCGGCTAGATGTGTAGATAAGTAACAGTCGACATCTGCCGCACTTTTATTCTCAAAAATACGGTGGACTAAAACGATTATAAAAAGGGGGGAAGAATATGTCTGATAATATTTTGGAATTAAAACATATTACAAAACTTTATCCAGGTGTAGTTGCTTTAAATGATGTTTCCCTTGAGGTGAGAAGAGGCGAAATTCTTGCTCTGGTTGGTGAAAACGGAGCTGGAAAGTCTACTCTGATAAAAACATGTAGTGGGGCAATTACTCCTACACAGGGAGAAATTGTGATTAACGGAAAATCATTTACAGGAATGACACCGCAGACATCAGAACAAAACGGAATAGGAGTTATTTATCAGGAATTTAATCTTGTTGGAGATCTTTCAGTGGCAGAGAATATTTTCCTTGGAAGAGCGATCCGTAAAGGAATGGTTATAGATTTGAAAGCAATGGAGAGAGAATCAAAAAAAATATTGGATTCTCTTAATATTAAGATTAATCCTAAAACATTGGTAAAAACTCTGAGTGTCGGATATCAGCAGATGGTAGAAATTGCGAAAGCTGTTTCTCAGAATGCAAAACTTCTGATTATGGATGAGCCATCCGCACCATTGACAAGCGCGGAAGTGGAGGCAATGTTTGCTATTGTCGATAAGTTAAAAGCTGGTGGAGTAAGTATCATTTATATTTCACATCGTCTTGATGAGATTTTCCGTTTGGCAGATAGAATTACCATTCTTCGTGATGGACAGTATGTGACAACTCTTAATACAGACGAAACGAATAAAGATGAATTGGTAAAATATATGGTAGGTCGTCAGTTGACGGAAGTATATCCGAAACGTGATGAGATATGTGTAAAGGACGAAGTTATATTTGAGGCAGTAAATGTATCAGGAAATGGGGATAAAAATATTTCTTTTAAAATACATAGAGGTGAAGTGCTGGGACTTGGTGGATTGGTAGGTGCCGGACGAACAGAATTTGCAGAATTAATGTTTGGAATGAGACAAAAAACAGCTGGAAAATTTATTTTTAAAGGAAAGGAAATTTCACCTAAAACTCCAAAGGATGCTATCGAACTTGGAATTGGTCTGGTCCCAGAAGATCGTAAGAAAGAAGGTGCTCTTCTTGGAATGAGTATCCGATGTAATATTAATATGCCGATTTATCAGAGAATTTCCAAAGGTACTGTAATCAATGAGAAGAAAGAAGAAGAAATTGCACAGACATATCGAAAAGAGATTTCCATAAAAACACCGACACTGGATCAGTTGGTAAAGAATCTCAGTGGTGGCAATCAGCAAAAAGTTATATTGGCAAAGTGGTTGGCTGCAGATTCAGAATTGTTGATTTTTGATGAACCGACTCGTGGTATTGATGTAGGTGCAAAACAGGAAATTTATACATTAATTAATCATTTGGTAGAACAGGGAAAGACAGTGCTTATGATTTCTTCAGAAATGGAAGAATTGATGGGTATGTCTGACAGGATTCTTATTCTGGCTGAAGGAAATATGACAGGTGAACTAAATAAAAGTGAATTCGATCAGGAGCGTATTATGCAACTTGCTTCTATAGAAAAGGGGGAATAAAAGATGAAATCTGTTATAGATAAAATTAAAGGTAGAGCTATTTATGCCTTTCTTGTACTTATGGTCATTTTCTTTACAATTATTAATCCAAACTTTCTTACAGTGAAAAACTTGCTGAATGTTGCAAAACAGGTGTCCATCTTTGGCATTGCATCAGTAGGCATGACATATGTTATCCTGCTTGGTGGAATTGACCTTGCAACCGGATCGATTATTTCTTTTGTTAACATTGTTTGTGCATATTTTATGGTAAATATGGGAATGAACGTTGTTTTGGCTGTATTGCTCTCATTAATAATCAGTACTTTTATAGGATTTCTCAATGGTATTATTATTGCAGAGCTTCGTATGCCAGCATTAATTGTAACTTTTGCGTCTCAGACTATTTTTGCCGGATATGCATACATTATCTGTGGAGGTGTTCCAATTTCACGTATGCCAGAGTCTTTTCTGAAACTTGGTCAGGGATATGTAGGACCTATTCCGGTTCCGGTAATTGTTATGGTTGTTATTTTTGCAATTGGTACATTTATTCTGAATAAAACATATTTTGGACGTTATTTCTACGCACTTGGCGGAAATGAAGAGGCAGCACTTCTTTCTGGTATTAAAATAAAAGTTGTAAAATGTCTGGTATATTCCCTATCAGGACTTTTTGCAGGTATTGCAGGTTTGGTAATGCTTGCACGTGCTAATACTGCGCAGCCAAATGCCGGTGTTGGATATGAATTTGATGTTATTACATGTGTAGTGCTTGGAGGTGTCAGCGTAAACGGTGGATCGGGAAAAATGTCAAATGTCATTGCTGGTGTTCTGATTATTGGTGTATTAAGCAATGGTATGGTTCTTATGAACATCAGCTCATATATGCAGATGGTAATCAAAGGAATTATTCTTCTTCTGGCAGTAGGTGCTGACTGCATTCAGCAGATGAATCTTCAGAAGACAAAAGCAATTGCATAAATTTATACTAAATATTCAAGTTAAGAGGAGGAAAAGACAAATGGAAGGAAACATGAAAGTAGCAATTATGACAGACGTAATGAAAATGGATTTTACAGAAAGACCAATTCCTCAGCCAAAGGATGACGAGGTTTTAGTTAAAATTGAACATGTAGGTGTGTGTGGTTCAGATCTTCATTATTTTGAAGCAGGTGGAATTGGAAGAAACATTGTTCATCCACCATTTGTTCTTGGACATGAGGCTGGTGGTACTGTTGTAGAAGTTGGAAAAAACGTGACTCATTTAAAAGTTGGTGATAAGGTTGCTTTGGAACCAGGAAAGACATGTGGACATTGTGAGTTCTGTAAAACAGGAAGATATAACCTTTGTCCGGATGTTATATTCTTTGCAACTCCGCCAATAGATGGTGTATTTCAGGAATATGTAGCACATGAAGCAGCACTTTGCTTTAAGATTCCTGATAACATGGATACAATGGAAGCGGCTCTTATTGAACCATTGGCTGTTGGTATGCATGCAGCAAGACAGGGTAATGCACATCTGGGACAGACAGCAGTTGTTACAGGTGCAGGATGTATTGGACTTGTTTCCATTATGTCATTAAAAGCTATGGGAGTAACAAGAATTATTGCTGTAGATGTTCAGGAAAAGCGACTTCAGAAGGCACTTGAACTTGGTGCAACGGACGTTATAAATGGAAAAGAAAAAGATACGGTGAAAGAAATTTTCCGTTTGACAGGAGGAGCAGGAGCTGATTTAACAATAGAAACAGCAGGAACAGAAATTACTACAAGACAGGCAATTAATTTCGCAAAACCTGGTTCTACAATTGTACTTGTTGGTTATTCTGCGTCAGGAGAAGAAACTTTACCTATGAGTCTTGCGTTGGATAAAGAACTGACATTTAAAACTGTTTTCCGTTATCGTCATATTTATCCTGTTGCAATTGAAGCAGTTGCAGCTGGAAGCATAAATGTAAAGGGGATTGTATCAAATGTCTGGGATTTTGATGACATTGAAAATGCAATGATTCAGAGTGTGAAAGATAAAGCGAACATTGTTAAATCAGTAATTAAGATTGGATAATAAGGAAACTTGCAGATGGAAAGAAAATACGTAATCGGATTAGATTATGGAACATTATCAGGACGGGCTATTATAGCTGACTGCAAAGATGGTACAGTTCTGGCTTCTGCAGTAAAGGAATATGATCATGGAGTCATGAGTGAATATCTTCCGGATGGAACAGAACTTACAGGTACAGGATGGGCTTTACAGAATCCAAAGGATTATATAGATGTTTTAAAATATATTATTCCAGAGGCAGTAGCACAATCGGGAGTTTCTTCAAAAGATATTATAGGAATAGGATTGGATTTTACTTCCTGTACTATGCTACCGGTAGATGAAAATAATGTTCCATTATGTTTATTAGTAAAAAACGTTTCAAGACCTCATGCATGGGTAAAATTATGGAAACATCATGGAGCTCAGAAACAGGCAGATGAAATAAATGAATTGTTAAAAAAGAGAGGCGAAATTGACAACATTCAATTTGGAGGAAAAATATCCTCTGAACTTCTTCTTCCTAAAATTTTACAGATTGTAGAAGAGGATCCTGAACTTTATGATGAGGCAGCAAGTTTTCTTGAAGTTGGGGACTGGCTTACACAGATTTTAACGAATGGTCGTAAGAGATCTGGAAATCTGGCAGGGTATAAGGCAATGTGGACGCCGGAAACAGGATATCCTTCAAAAGATTTCTTGTTGCAGTTGTCACCCAAACTGGAAAATCTGACAGAAGATAAATTGGGAGATGATATTACACTGGCAGGACAGCCAGTGGGATATCTGACAGAAGACTGGGCAAAAGAGTTGGGACTTTGTGCAGGTATACCAATAGCAACAGCAGTAATTGATTCTCATGCAGGAATGCCTGGCAGTGGTGTAAGCAAATCTGATCAGATGATGATGGTGCTTGGTACTTCCAGTGTAATGCTGGCTTTATCTGAGAATGGATATAGTAAAAATGGTGTTGTAAGTGGAATAAAAGGCGCAATTTTACCGAAACAATATGCATTAGAATCAGGACTTGCGGCTGTTGGAGATATGTTGGGATGGTTTGTTGATAATTGTGTATCCTGGGAATATAAACAAATGGCAGATCAACAAGGTATGGATTTACATTCATGGTTAACCAGAAAAGCCGAAAAACTTTCACCAGGTGGACATGGACTGCTTGCATTAGACTGGTGGAATGGAAACAAAACTCCATACGTAGATGGACGATTGTCGGGGGTGCTTGTGGGTTGTACCTTACTTACCAAACCAGAAGAAATTTATCGTGCTCTCATTGAATCTACTGCATTTGGTACAAAAAAGATTATGCAGTTATTTGCAGAATCAGGAGTCAAAATTCATACTATAATAGCCAGCGGTGGAATTGCAGAGAAAAATTCCCTTTTAATGCAGATTTATGCAGACGTTTTGAATTGCGAAATCCACATATCAGGCACAGAACAAACGGCTGCACTTGGAGCTGCCATATATGCATCTGTTGCTGCGGGTAAAGATCTAGGTGGATATGAGACGATTCAGGAAGCAGTTGCAAACATGAGCCATTTGAAAGATATTGTTTACAAACCGAATCCCACAATGGTAGAAAAATATGTGGAACTTTATCAGATGTATTGTAATTTAGTGGAAATGTTTAATCCTCAAAAAAATACCACTATGATTACATTAAGTCAATTGCATTAAAAGTCGGAATATCTTTGGAAAAACAGCGACAATGAAATTAAAATAAGTAATATCTAATAATTAGAAAAATCTGCAGGAGATACAATCAGGTATCTTATCTGCAGATTTTTTATCTGTTTGAGGTTATTTCATTGCATTCTTAATCGCGGCCAGCAGTTTGTCATATTCTTCGTATGCCGGGATCTCCGGATAATCTGCCTTGATCTTGTCTGTACTGCGGAAGAGAAATCCTGCCTTG
>PPYE01777231.1_pt1 | contig 15078 bp, 6 predicted proteins | sample 1559881 | NCBI WGS metagenome assembly PPYE01 (sample SAMN08240022, study PRJNA423297) | Human gut metagenome, whole genome shotgun sequencing project. | reverse complement strand
GTCGAAATCATCCGCAAGTCAGCCGCCAAGGGGTATGTGATTCGTTCGCGGGAAGAAGAAACGATGATGAATATCACCTTATTAGAAATGCTTCGTCAGAATTTCGGCATTTCCGTACCGGGACTTGATCCGCTTCCGACGGACGAAAGCGGAATCAACGTAAAACTGATTTATTCCATCATCCGGCACTGCATCAAGAATCAGCGCAAATGGGATGTGGAGGAACAGGCTATTCTAGGTATCTTCTCCTTCAACAAGTTTATCATGTGGAACGACATCCACAACAATGCTCACAAACTGACTCAAAACAAGGTGGTCTCCAGCCTCATCAACGGAAAGATCGAATGGGACGTAACTGCGGAAGAAGTGGATGCCGCCTACATGGACAGGCAGTTATCTCCGGCAGATATTGTACTGCCTATCATTGCCGATTCATCTCAGCTGGAAGCGATTTATGAAGCGGTGCACGACAAGACTTTTATCCTGCACGGCCCTCCGGGAACCGGAAAGTCCCAAACGATAACGAATATCATCGCCAACGCGCTTTATAAAGGTAAACGAGTCTTATTTGTTGCCGAGAAGATGGCAGCCCTCTCCGTCGTCCAAAACAGACTGGCGGCCATAGGGCTTGCCCCGTTCTGTCTGGAGATTCACTCCAACAAGACAAAGAAATCCACTGTCATCTCGCAACTAAAGGAGACAACCGAAATCATCAGACGAACTCCTCCCGAAGAGTTCAGGAAGGAAGCCGAACGCCTGCTGAAGTTACGAACGGAACTAAACAAATACATCGAAGCCTTACACAAGGAATATCCTTTCGGACTTTCCCTCTATGATGCGATCATCCACTACCAGTTAACAGACGTTGAACCCTGCTTCGATATCCCGTCATCTTATCTGGACAATCTGGACAAAGACCGATTCTCACATTGGGAAGATGCCATCGAATCTTTGGTCAGTACCGCCAATGCTTGCGGCCACCCGTATCTTCACCCATTGACAGGAATTTCCATTCGGGAATATTCGTCCGCCATCAAAGAGGAAGCCTTACAAACGCTCGCCACTTTCATCGGCTTATTGACTGCCATACAATCGAAACTGCCTGTCTTTTCCGCTTTACTGGAAAATACGGACATTCATCCCACCCGCAAGGATTTCAATATAATCAGCGCCATTATCCGAAAAATACTCGATATTCCGGAACTGACGCCCGAACTGCTGACCACTCCTTTATTAAATGAAACGCTGGAAGAGTACCGGAAAGTGACGGAACACGGCAGGAAACGCGATGAAATCAAAGCAGAAATAGAAAACGGATTCACCAAAGAGGTACTGAAGATAAACGCCGGCCCCATGCTGGCCGAATGGAATCGGGTATCCGCCCAATGGTTTCTCCCACGATATTTCGGACAAAGAAAAATAAAAAAGGTGATTCGTCCTTACGCTCTGCAACCGGTAAAGCCAGAGACAGTCCAGCCTTTGCTCCATCAGGTCATCCGGTATCAGGAAGAGCTTGATTTTACAGACAGATACGCCGCCAAGCTGCCTTCTTTATTCGGAAGATTCGGAAGAGATGAAGAGTGGCCCATCATCGATCAGATCATCCATGAGGTATCTTCGCTTCATTCCCTGTTACTGAGTTATTCAAAAGATGTGGCGAAAACATCCCGAATCAAACAGAACTTAGCGTTACAACTGACAGAAGGTATCCGGACATTCAGAGATATCCATTCTCATTCTCTGAATGAATTGTATCAGCTGGTCGACACGCTTACGGCAACCGAGCAACGGCTTTCCACCACTCTGGGCATAACCGTAGAGACGCTTTATACAAACTCCGCCGACTGGATCGGCATCGCCCTACAGCAAGCCGGAATATGGAAAGAAAATCTAGACAAACTCAAAGACTGGTATCAATGGCTTCAATCCTACAACAAACTGAACGAGCTGGGTCTCGGATTTATCGCAGAAGAATATAAGGAAAAGAATATTCCTACGGATTTACTCACCAGCAGCTTCCGCAAGAGTTTCTACCAAGCCGTTATTCACTATATCATCGCCAAAGAACCGACGCTGGAATTATTCAACGGCAAGATATTCAATGATATTATAACCAAATACAAGCAGGTATCCGCCAACTTCGAGGACATTACCAAAAAGGAACTGTTCGCCAGACTGGCTTCCAACATTCCGTCCTTCACCCACGAAGCCATTCAAAGTTCAGAAGTCGGAATATTACAAAAGAATATACGCAATAATGCACGCGGAATATCCATCCGCAAGCTATTCGATCAAATACCTATCCTGCTGTCCCGTATGTGTCCGTGTATGTTGATGAGTCCTATATCGGTTGCCCAATATATCGATGCCGATGCAGAGAAATTTGACTTGATCGTCTTCGACGAAGCTTCACAGATGCCGACTTACGAAGCGGTAGGTGCCATCGCCCGAGGCAAGAATGTAGTTATCGTAGGCGACCCCAAACAGATGCCGCCTACCAGCTTCTTCTCCGTTAATACCATTGACGAAGACAACATCGAGATGGAAGATCTGGAAAGTATCCTTGACGATTGCCTCGCTCTCTCTATCCCTTCCAAATACCTGCTGTGGCATTACCGAAGCAAACACGAAAGTCTTATCACTTTCAGTAACTCCGAATATTACGATAATAAGCTGATGACTTTCCCGTCACCGGACAATATTGAATCGAAAGTCAGAATGGTCGCCGTAGACGGTTATTATGACAAAGGAAAATCCCGTCAGAACCAAGCGGAAGCGCAAGCCATAGTAGACGAAATAGCGAGAAGGCTGAGGAGCGAAAAATTAAGGAGAAAAAGTATGGGGGTAGTTACTTTCAACGTGGTTCAGCAGGCGTTGATAGAAGATTTGCTATCCGATCTCTTCGCCTTTCATCCTGAACTGGAAACCTTTGCGCTGGAATGTGAAGAACCCCTGTTCATCAAGAACCTTGAAAATGTGCAAGGAGACGAACGGGATGTGATACTGTTCTCCGTCGGCTATGGTCCCGATGCCGAAGGGCGCGTCAGCATGAACTTCGGTCCGTTGAACCGTGCGGGAGGTGAAAGACGGTTAAACGTAGCCGTCTCCCGTGCCCGATACGAAATGATCATCTTTTCTACGCTGAGATCGGACATGATTGATCTGAACCGAACTTCTTCTATCGGAGTAGCCGGGCTGAAACGCTTCCTTGAATATGCGGAGAAAGGAACCAAGCGCATACTGAATACTTCGACTAATATTCGGACCTCGGAAGAAGAAACTTCTATCGAAAAGATTATTGCCGACAAGTTACGTTCTTTGGGATATACCGTACATACTGATATAGGCTGTTCCGGATATAAGATCGATATTGGCATTGTCGATACTCAAACCCCGTCCAACTACCAATTAGGTATTATCTGTGACGGAAAGAACTACAGACGTACCAAGACTGTCCGTGACCGGGAAATTGTTCAAAACAATGTACTCAAAGCACTGGGATGGAATATCTGCCGTATATGGACGATGGACTGGTGGGAAAAGCCGGATGAAGTGATGGCGTCTATACAAGCAGCGATTGCTCAGGATATGAAAGCGGAGAAACCGGTTATAGTAAAAAAGGAACAAGAAAAAAGAGAAAAGAATGTGCAGGAAACGCCGATGCAGCTAAAATCTGCATGCGCATACACAAACTTTTCTTTTATCTCCGTACAAAATTATAATAGTACTAAAATACGTCCGTTCCTGTACGCTGCCGACGACATCTTCGCTAAAAGAAATAATCCTATTATTGTCTCCCAAGTCCAAAAGATAATAGAAAATGAAGCCCCGATCAGCAAAACCTTACTTGGAAAGAAAATCATATCCGAATGGGGAGTCAACCGTGTAGGACCACGAATAGATGCTCAATTGGAAATAATATTCGACACATTACATCTTTACCGCATAGAACATGACGGGCTTATCTTCTGCTGGAAAGATGAAGCGCAATACCGTTCTTATTCAGAGTACCGTCCCGATTCCGACCGAGATGCAGCGGATCTGCCACCCGAAGAAATAGCCAATGCCATCCAACAAATATTAATCAATTCCATCAGCCTGCCTTTACCCGATTTGGCAAAAGCATGCGCACAAGTATTCGGCTTCACACACATGGGGTCAAACATCGAAGCATCCATGCTCAGAGGGATTCAGGAAGCGGTAAAAAGGAATTATGCCAAAGTTGAAAACGGAAGGGCAACGATCATCGATTAACACGGTAAGGCAGACACAAACAGCCGCCACCCGTCAATACCCCTTCTGCAAACGTTTCAGAGCAGCAATAGAATCAGCTACATACGTATTATCCGGTTCTATGGAACGCCAATAACAAAGCGACCCTATCAACCGTTTCAGATAGGCAGGATCATGGGAGCCGATTCTGCGTTGATGTTCCGCCAGCCCCTTTGTCAAAATCAGTTTCCGGTCCATCTCATAAGCGATGATGTTACTCAGTACCGGACTGGTAGACGCTCCTTGCGGCAAATGCCGACGCATACAACACAACTCGCCCAGCACTTTCGATATATTCTTCGGATAGCCGATCTTTTCGAAAGTCTTTTTCACCCTCGGACTACGTATGGAAATAAAGAAATCATGGATATCCGTCTTCAAGACACAGCGTTTTCCCAGATGAGGACGGACGTTATCGACGATGGAATGCTGACGCCGGAATCCCGTAGCGGCAGGATGCACATTTACAGACAGTAATATACGATGATAAATAGTATCCTGAATGGCTTTCAGTTCCTTGTCCGGAGCAGAGATCATACGGTATCCTCCTCTCCGCTTTCTGATCCAGAACTCCCGATAATGCGAAGAGACATCCTGCAGTATCTCTTTCAACCTCATCACCTCTATTCCCAACAGATTGGCACACCACACCACCGCCTCTTCATCAAATACAGGACATGTTCTCATTTTAGGAGTGACTACTCCTAAAGCATGCCTGAGCCAGGTTCCATGTTCCCATTTGTTTTTGGAAGTCTCTTCGTTAGTAGTATTACCGCTGCCTGTTGCTTTCCATCTCTTATATCCTTCCTGTTTCCGGCTCGAAGAAATCAATTTATAAATCAGAAAACCGGTAACAATAAGTATCGTAATTAAAATTCCGTCCATCTTGTTGTTACATATATAAAAAGGAGAAGAAGAGGATGAGATTTTACTAAAATAAATAGAGGTATTTATACCAGAGATTTATTTTCCAGGAAAATACCTGTGCCTGCGAGGCGACTACACCTCTTTTCTGCTAAATTTTTCCTCATCCTCTTCCTCACAAAGATATGTATTTTCTATACATTATGCAACTGTTATGAAGAAAAAACTATCGGTTAAACAACTCGAAAGTAAATTTACATCCGATCCCGCTGAACTTCCAGTTCTCACTGCTGACGAATACTCCCACATCAAAGACATGCGTACCGATACCATAACCCACTTCCAGATATGGCTGGAGATGCGGCATAGAGAGCGCACTGATATAAAGACGTTCGTTCTGCACATAGCGGGTATATTTCATCAAATGCCGGAGAATAAGGAAAGGAGCCTCGTAAGTGAAATGTCCGCGTACATAGCGGCGGGAGGAGTTGTACCAACGTCCGTCGAGCACCTGAAACACACCACCGATTTCATCATTCCACCCTACCGGCAGATTATGACGGGCAAAATTGGCAAAGTCCACAAAGTACAGTTCATCCTGATTGGTAAACGCCCCGAAGCCGAAACGATAATAAATATTTCGCATCAGCCCCAGCTGAATCTTATGTTGAAGGTCGAATTCTATCCGTTCATATTCTCCGGTACTTTTAAATACTCCTTCTATTCCCCGTTCATAGTCCACCGAAAATGTCGGATAGTCAGAGCGGAGATTGATCTTACGCTTTCCGTTCATATAATAATAAAGCGCCGGAGTCCATTCCACCCGGATGCGCGGGGCAAAGCTGATATAGGTATTTCTGAAGCGTTCCATAAATTCCGGCGGAGGCATCGGATAGTCACCCGTAATCACAAAACGGGATTTCTCGACAGCTGTTCTCTTGTGTGCCGAGAAACCGAGGCTGATATCCAGTCCGTTGGTAATTTCAAAACTATGACGGAAGTTGAAATACAAGTCCTTGAAATAATCCAGATGGATGAGGTCGAAATTAAAGATACTGTCCGGCATCGCTTTCAGTTCGTCCAGCATCTTGCTGCTATAGATACGGTTACCATTACCCACACTCAACCGGAAAAAGCCCCGTTTCTGCGGCCAGTACTCAAAGTCGGCATTCAGCGACCAGTAGAACTCTTTCCGTGTAAAGTTATAACCCAGTTTGGGTACGATGCGGAGCCACTTGTCGCCTCTGAAAATCCGGTTGTAACGGAAATCCTGCCGGTATGATAATCCGTTGCTTCCGCTATAACTGAACAAAAGCGGATTGATAAACGGCGAGAAGCGGACACTTCCGATATTGGACAGATTGAATTTATAATCTTCCACCATCAGGTCGCCCATCGTTCCCCAGAAAGCCTGACTCTTGGATTTTCGTTGCACCGACACGGTATCCCGTCTGTATGCGTAATCCTTATAAAGTTGTTTTTCCCTGTCACTCAAAGGAATGGGACGTAATACGCCAAACGTGGAAGCATCTGTTTTATAGGCATTCGTATCACACTGCAAGGAGAATGATTCCGACAAATTATACTTTTTCTTCTCCTTCTTCCGAACCTTTCTTTCTTTCAGTTCTATTGATTTATAGTCCAACGAAGCGGTATAATTGCCGTCCACCTTATTGCCCAGGAACTTAAAAAGGGCCTCCACATCATAACGCACCGGGAGAAACTCATCTTTCTTTCCAACTTCCCCCATCTTGATCCAGCAAGTAAACGTAATCAGTTCCGACCGTCCCGAAAAACGTATTTCACGCACGCTCCATACATTGCTGCTGACAATCATATAGCCGCCCACCAGCTGGTCGCTCTTGGTACGGGGAATGAAACGTATCCGGTAGTCGAGATTATTGGGATCGCCCATCACACTGTCTATCCGGTATTTGTAGTATTTCTGCCCGTTCTTGGCAAGCGGAGACAGCAAGCGTTCGTCATTCAGAAGAGAAGATGAGTAGATATTGACACTAAAATATTCAAGCAGCCCCGGCAGTCCCCTGTTTCCTCTCACGGTGCCTTGTGATGCCTTTACTTTTTGGTCATAGATATTGGGAGCTGTATAATGCAGGTCACTATACGTTTCGAGCAAGTATTCACGTACCCCTTTCTGCAAGCGAAACATCGAAGGAACGTACCGGAGGATAAAATTCTTCTTCTGAATATTCATCTTACCCTTTATATATAGGTTCGCGCGATAGTCGCTCACTATACTTTCATAAGAGGGAGCAAAAGTCATGACACGCTCAATGATGGAATCAGCAGATATCTCCTGACTTGTATAAGGATTAAGAACAAGATTGGCTGCCCCCTTCGGAATAAAAGAGAACAAGCACAACATACATCCTATCAATATCTTATATTTCAATCGTCGTATCTCCTTGTTTATTGTAGGCAAATATAAAAAAGAATATCGAAAAGCAAGGGAATTAAGCTGCAAAAAAGAGTTAGCAAGGAAAATCCTTTCCCCATGCCACGCATCATATCAGTTTTCATGGACATTTTTCTACTTATGCTACATTCACATTTCTATGTAGAAGGTGATTCATTCTTGCATGATTTAAATCACTTCTGCACAGTTATGGGTCATCTTGAGGCAGGCTATAAACTAATCCTGATTAACACGTTTTTTACCTCTTATCTTTAATAAATCTATCTTCGACTATACATAAAACTATTCGTCTGACAGCTGTTATTTTTTCGTCTGACAGCTGTTAGACGAAAGAGTAACAGTTGTCAGACGAAAGTTCAACAACTGTCAGACGAATAGATTTAAGTATAATGGGGACTAGTTCTTTGCAAAAACAGAATTAAATCTTAATAAAAAAGACGAATGATTAGTTCATTAACGTACAGTTTTGAACTAAAATGCTTACCATTCCTTTTAGGCACGAACAGGGTTTAAATAAAGAATGAGTCCCTTCCAACTAAACGAAAGTAAAAGTAACAGCATCAGTATAAGGCATCCCTGCATATCCGTGTTAAAGTTATCCTCACCTGCCTTTTATTTTCCACTTTATTCTTGACGAAAAAGAAAAATGTTGTATCTTTGTTATGCATTTCATACCAGAAGGCGGGGAAACCTGCCAATCCTCGTGGCAGGCATTTTTATGCCTGTCCACGTTCATATCTATATGGCGGTTCCGTACCCCCGTGTAGAATGTTAATGCATCTACTGCCTTCTGGTGAAATGCAACGGGAAAGGCGGAACCGCTCTTATTATTTTAGAAAATCTTCGCCTACCACACACTCATAATCACTTATTATGGAAACAGAACAAGTTGCCGTTCAACCAACGGTGGGAGGTATCACACAAGCTCCCCAAAATGTATTTATTGTTAATGACAGAGAATTAAAGGACTTCTACCTCAAATTCGCCCTCTTCCTGAACCCGGATTCCTGCTCCGTAAACCGCACTGAATTCGAAATGCTAAACATTCTGCTGAAAGACCTGAAGAAAATTGTGGGAGCACTCACCCATCTCACCATGCACGCTTGGGATGATGGCATGGCAGAAATCCTGCTCTCCTGCGGTGCCTACTCCATACAGGACGACTTAAACAAAAAAACGCGTATGCAAATGAACGCATCGATGGGGAAGCATCTACAGTTCCTCACCCAAATGGCTATGGACAGTCCTACAATGAAGCTGCTATACAGAAACATGAACAAGCATTATATGCAGGTAGAAATGTTAGTCAAACAGATGGCTGCGGAAATCGACCGGCAGAAAAACAAGGACGGACAGCAGGAAATACTGGCATCCATCTCTTAATCGGTTATAATCAAAAAGCGCCATGACGGGCAAAAGGTAATTCAGAGACGAATCAGTCCTTTAAAGAGGGGGTGTTCCTCAGAAAAATATATCATTTTCTGAAAATACCCCCTTTTAAATAGGGGTACTTTCAGAAAAAACATATAATTTTGCGCCATCAACCGATAAAAAGAAGACGATTTATGTCAAAAATGAGATTTTACGCATTACAAGAACTTTCCAACCGGAAGCCGCTGGAAGTTACTGCCCCTTCCAACAAACTCTCTGATTATTATGGTAGCCACGTATTCGACCGCAAGAAGATGCAGGAGTATCTTCCGAAGGAAGCCTATAAGGCTGTTACCGATGCAATCGAAAAAGGTACACCGATCAGCCGTGAAATAGCCGACCTGATTGCCAACGGCATGAAGAGCTGGGCCAAGTCGCTCAACGTCACCCACTACACACACTGGTTTCAGCCTCTGACAGACGGAACCGCCGAAAAGCATGACGGCTTTATCGAATTCGGCGAAGACGGCGGAGTCATTGAACGATTCTCCGGAAAACTGCTGATTCAGCAAGAACCGGACGCTTCTTCTTTCCCCAATGGCGGTATCCGTAATACATTCGAAGCTCGCGGATATACCGCATGGGACGTTTCTTCTCCGGCATTCGTAGTAGATACCACGCTCTGTATCCCTACGATTTTTATCTCTTACACAGGCGAAGCGCTGGATTACAAGACTCCGCTTCTGAAAGCACTTGCCGCCGTAGACAAGGCTGCCACGGATGTTTGCCAGCTATTCGACAAGAACGTAACACGCGTCTTTACCAACTTAGGATGGGAACAGGAATATTTCCTCGTAGACTCCTCCTTATATAATGCACGTCCCGACCTTTGTCTGACCGGACGTACCTTGATGGGACACTCTTCCGCCAAAGACCAACAGCTGGAAGACCACTATTTCGGCTCCATTCCTCCACGTGTCACCGCATTTATGAAGGAACTCGAAATCGAATGTCACAAACTGGGCATCCCTGCCAAGACCCGTCACAACGAAGTAGCTCCCAACCAGTTCGAGCTGGCTCCCATCTTCGAAAACTGCAACCTGGCAAACGACCACAACCAGCTTGTCATGGACCTGATGAAGCGTATCGCACGCAAGCATCACTTCAATGTATTGCTGCACGAAAAACCATATAGCAGCGTAAACGGCTCCGGCAAACATAATAACTGGTCGCTCTGCACCGACACCGGCATCAACCTGTTTGCCCCCGGAAAGAATCCGAAAGGCAATATGCTGTTCCTTACTTTCCTGGTAAACGTACTGATGATGGTATACAAGAATCAGGACCTGCTGCGTGCCTCCATCATGAGTGCCAGCAACAGCTACCGTCTGGGAGCGAATGAAGCTCCTCCCGCCATCCTCTCCTGCTTCCTCGGTTCACAACTCTCGGCAACCCTCGACGAAATCGTACGCCAAGTAGGAAACGAAAAGATGACACCGGAAGAAAAGACTACGCTGAAACTGGGAATCGGACGTATCCCGGAAATCTTGCTCGATACCACCGACCGCAACCGTACTTCTCCTTTCGCCTTCACCGGAAACCGCTTTGAGTTCCGTGCCGCCGGTTCTTCTTCCAACTGTGCCGCCGCCATGATCGCCATCAACGCCGCCATGGCCAACCAGTTGAACGAATTCCGCGCATCTGTGGAGAAACTGATGGAAGAAGGAGTGGGCAAAGACGAAGCTATCTTCCGCCTGCTGAAAGAAACCATCATCGCTTCCGAAGCCATCCGCTTTGAAGGCGACGGTTACTCAGAAGAATGGAGACAGGAAGCTGCCCGCCGCGGACTGACCAACATCTGCCACGTGCCGGAAGCACTGATGCACTACGTAGACAACCAGTCGAAATCGGTACTGATCGGTGAGCGCATCTTCAACGAAACCGAACTGAACAGCCGTCTCGAAGTAGAACTGGAAAAATACACCATGAAGGTACAGATCGAGGGACGCGTATTGGGCGACCTTGCCATCAACCACATCGTGCCGACGGCTGTCACCTACCAGAATCGGCTATTGGAGAATCTTTGCAAAATGAAAGAAATCTTCTCTCCCGAAGAATACGAAGTATTGAGCGCCGACCGCAAAGAGCTGATTCGCGAAATCTCACACCGGGTGACTTCCATCAAAGTATTGGTACGCGAAATGACCGAAGCCCGAAAAGTTGCCAATCACAAAGACAACTACAAAGAGAGAGCATTCGAATACGAAGAAAAAGTACGTCCTTATCTTGATAAAATCCGCGATCATATCGATCATCTGGAGATGGAGGTAGACGACGAAATATGGCCGCTACCCAAGTACAGGGAACTCTTGTTCACCAAATAAAAAGCTCCTGAAGATTGCACGAAAGAACCTGCTTTTGTGCAATCTTTTTATAGATTCGTTCATTTTCTCATTTTTTCTTTCTACTTTTGTGCTGTATAACACAGTTTTGTAGCACCCATGGTAAAAATGAACATGTCAGACATCGATATTTCGGAACCATTATCCGATTTGTTAGCTCCTTTGAATAACGAACAAAGGGAGTTTCTGATGAACAATTATACAATACAGACCTACAAAAAAAACGAAACCATCTACTGCGAAGGGGAGACTCCCTCTCATTTGATGTGCCTCATTACCGGCAAGGTCAAAATCTTCAAAGATGGTGTAGGAGGTAGAAGTCAGATTATCCGCATGATTAAACAGCGGGAATACTTTGCGTACCGTGCATACTTCGCAAAGGAAGACTTCGTAACTGCTGCCGCTGCTTTTGAACCTTCTGTTATCTGTCTCATCCCCATGACTGCCATTACCACGCTTATTGCTCAAAACAATGATTTAGCCATGTTCTTCATCCGCCAGCTTTCTATCGATCTCGGCATTTCCGACGAACGTACCGTCAGCCTGACACAGAAACATATCCGCGGACGTCTGGCAGAATCGCTAATTTTCCTCAAAGAAAGCTACGGTCTGGAAGAAGACGGGTCGACATTGAGTATTTATCTTTCCCGTGAAGACCTGGCAAATCTGTCGAACATGACCACCTCGAACGCCATCCGTACCTTATCACAGTTCGCTACGGAACGCCTGATCACCATCGACGGAAGAAAGATCAAAATCATTGAAGAAGAAAAACTCAAGAAAATAAGCAAGATAGGATAATACAGACCTTATACGATCATAAAAAGTGATCTGAAACTTTAACTGGAAGCCGATGTTCGTCACATCGGCTTTTTTATTTCTATACTATTGGAACTTATCAATTAAACAAGTACATTTGTCCTGTCAATATATTAATAACTTAACACAATTTCAGACCATGAAGAAAAGTATTTCCCTTCTTCTTTTGTCCTTACTTATGATTACCCCCAGTTGTCAGAAGCCAAAAGAAGTAACGAACGAGTACAATATCGTTCCGCAACCCAACCAGCTTGTTCCCAAAGAAGGCCGCTTCGAACTGAGTAACAAAGTCCGGCTGGTAGTTCCGTCCGATGCTCCGGAAGTTAAAAAGGTAGCCGACGGCTTTGCCGAACAACTGAAACAGACTGCCGGAATCTCTCTGAAAGAAGCCGAAAGCGTGGATGGAAAGCCTGCTATCAGTTTCGTACTACAAGAAGGTATGCCTAAAGAAGGCTACAAACTGTCTGTCACCCCTACCCTTATTACAGTTACAGCTTCCCAGCCGAACGGATTTTTCTATGGTGTACAGACTATTTATCAACTTCTTCCTCCCGCTGTTTACGGAAAAGAACTGAAGAAGAAAGCCGACTGGTCTGTTCCGGCTGTAGAGATCGAAGACGCTCCCCGCTTTGTACATCGCGGACTGATGCTGGACGTTTGCCGCCATTACGCCCCGATAGAGTATATCTACAAGTTTATCGACCTGTTGGCAATGAACAAGATGAACGTTTTCCACTGGCATCTGACGGACGATCAGGGATGGAGAATCGAAATCAAGAAATATCCGAAACTGACAGAGATAGGTTCCAAACGTGAAAAGACGCTGGTAGACTATTATTATGTGAACTATCCGCAAGTATTCGACGGAATAGAACACGGAGGATATTACACACAGGAACAGATAAAAGAAGTAGTAGCTTATGCTGCAAGCAAATATATCAATGTAATCCCCGAAATAGAAATGCCGGGGCATGCATTGGCGGCTCTGGCTGCTTACCCCGAATTGTCTTGTGATTCTACACAGACATATAAAGTATCACCTACGTGGGGCGTATTCGAACAGGTATTCTGCCCGAGCGAGACCACTTTCAAGTTCTTTGAAGGAGTCATGGATGAGGTAGTCGAATTATTTCCCAGCGAATACATTCATATCGGAGGGGACGAATGCCCCAAAACAGCTTGGAAGAACAGTGCTTTCTGTCAGCAGTTGATTCGTCAGTTAGGCTTGAAGGATGACGTGACTCCCAGCAAAGTGGACGGAATGAAGCATAGCAAGGAAGATAAACTGCAAAGTTACTTCGTTACCCGCATGGAAAAATACCTGAACGGCAAAGGACGCAATATCATCGGCTGGGACGAGATTTTGGAAGGCGGTCTGGCTCCGAACGCTACTGTCTTATCATGGCGTGGCGTTGAAGGCGGATTGAATGCAGCTAAAGCAGGACACAACGCAATCATGGCTCCCATGCCTTATGCTTATCTGGACTTCTATCAGGAAGATCCGGAAATCGCCCCGACTACCATCGGCGGATACACAACGCTGAAGAAGACTTATAGCTACAATCCTGTTCCGGATGATGCCGATGAACTAGTGAAAAAGCATATTATCGGTATGCAAGGCAACCTCTGGAGAGAATATATGAAAACTTCCGACCGAGTAGATTATCAGGCCTTCCCACGTGCAATGGCAATCGCGGAAACGGGATGGACGCTGGATGCCAACAAAAACTGGAAGAGTTTCTGCGAACGCATGGTTACGGAATTTGAGCGCCTGGCAGTCATGGATACCAAACCCTGCCTCAACTTCTTCGACGTAAACATCAATACTCATGCGGATGAAAACGGTCCGTTGATGGTATTGCTGGAAACATTCTACCCGAATGCGGAAATCAGATACACCACAGACGGCAGCGAACCGACTTACGGTTCTACGCTATATGAACAGCCTTTCGCACTTGAAGGAAACATCGACCTGAAAGCTGCCGCCTTCAAAGACGGCAAGATGCTGGGCAAAGTCACCAACAAGCCATTGTATGGCAATCTGCTGGCGGGAAAACCATTTACCGTCAATTATACAATGGGATGGACAGGGGATATTTTCGGCGACAATGATGTACTGGGAGCTGACAAAACAACTTTCGGTCTGACGAATGGTAAGAGAGGTAACAATGCTTCTTACACTCCGTGGTCCAGTTTCGCAATCGTAGAGGGTAAAGACCTGGAATTCATCGTCCATCTGGACAAACCGACAGAAGTAAGAAAAGTGGTCTTCGGCTCCTTGTTCAATCCTGCCATGAGAATGCTCCCCGCCGGAGGAGTTGCCGTAGAAGTATCTGCTGACGGTCAGCAATATACTCAGATAGCCGAAAAAGTATTGAAGCATGATTGTCCGGAAACGGGAAGAATCGCATTCACCGACTCTATCGAATTCGAACCGACACATGCCACTTTCCTGAAAGTAAAAATCAAGAATGGCGGTACCTTGCGTAATGGCGTCAATTTCGAAAAGAACAACGGTCCGGAAGTCATTCCTGCCGAATTGTGGATAGACGAAATCGAAGCATATTAATGCCTGTGAGATAACAAAAAACGGTGGACATTCAGCTTGTTGCTCATGTCCACCGTTTTTTTATCGATTCAGTTCTTATTTATTCCATGCAAAGCATTCCGCCTTACTTCATCTTTAAATAATTCCCTTTGCAGAGAGATAACGTTCCGCTTCGATAGCAGCCTTACAGCCACTTCCCGCTGCTGTAATAGCCTGACGATAATGCGGATCAGCCACATCTCCCGCTGCGAATACTCCGGGAATTTTCGTACGGGGGCTGTCACCATCTGTAATAATGTAACCCACTTCGTCAGTATCGATATACTCCTTGAAGATATCCGAATTCGGTTTGTGACCGATAGCCA
>PPYE01643913.1_pt1 | contig 15083 bp, 16 predicted proteins | sample 1559881 | NCBI WGS metagenome assembly PPYE01 (sample SAMN08240022, study PRJNA423297) | Human gut metagenome, whole genome shotgun sequencing project. | reverse complement strand
TCCAACCTGGTTACGACCGGCAATGGAGTTTAATTAATTTGGCTGCGCAACATGCTTTAGGTTATGCACGTTTCTAAAGTAAATTGTTTCTCCAATTATATTGGCACTTTTAAAAAGGATAAAATAGTAAGTTTAATTAACAAGGAGCCCTTTATATAGGGCTTTTTTATTTAGTGTTATTTCGAATAGTAAATTAAATTTTAGAATGATTTCTAGCCATATTAAGCAAACAATAGATAGAGAGTAGTGATACGAGGATTTAGTTGCTGTTCAAAAAAGCGGTCTACGGAGGTTGTAACCAATATTTTTTAAAAAAATTAGCCCTTTAGGCCAGGGTAAATTCAAATGTGTAATTTTTTTATCAAATGTTGCTACTGAAGAAGGTAACCAAGCTTTACTCAAAGCCGCTCTTGATAATTTTGGTGACTTGGATGTATGGGTCAACAATGCCGGTATGGAAATCAAGGCGCCAACTCATCAGTTATCGTTGGAAGATTGGAACCGAGTTATTTCAATTGATCAAACTGGTGTTTTCTTGGGCTCAAAGACCGCTTTAAATTATTTTAAAGGAAAAAAATAAAAAAGGTAATATTATCAATATGTCATCCGTTCATGAACAAATCCCATGGCCAACATTCTCTAGCTACGCAGCTGCAAAGGGTGGCGTAGAGATGTTCACCAAATCGATTGCCATGGAATACGCAAAGGATCACATTCGCGTAAATGCCATTGGACTTGGGGCGATTAATACGCCAATCAACGCGGAAAAATTTGCTGATAAAGAGCAATATGATCAAACGGGTTCCATGGTTCCAATGGATCGAATTGGTGAACCAGAGGAAGTGGCGGCCGGTGCAGCGTGGTTGGCATCTGGTGAATCAAGTTATGTAACTGGAATCACGCTATTCATTGATGGTGGAATCACCTTATATCCTGCATTTAAGGATGGTCAAGGATAGTTAAACATAAGTGTGTTTATCGGCAATAAATATTGCGATTGGCAAACGAAGTTAACAAATTAAAATTTGCAAAAAAGGAATTATTTGAGCTCACTGAGACCCAAATAATTCCTTTTTAATATGTCAGTAAACCTGGTCCTTATTTATGATGAAAAAATTTTTAAATATTTTGTAATGCTTCCACTAACATATTATTTTGAATAAAACGCTGGAAAAACTATACTTTCCTTAATCCTGCTATTTGTGAGATTCACCTTTTGTTTTTAAAAAAGTAAAAAAATTACTATGCGGTTGGTGTATAGCAAGATACTTAACAAGTAATTTTAAAAAAATATTTTAGGAATAGTATATATAAACGTAATAAAGAAAGTTAATAAATCAAATAAAGTTTTAATTGTCATAGGAGGGATGGATTGAAATGACTGTTTTTTGGTTATTACTACCAGTGCTTGCTTGGGGGATATTGCCAGTAGTTGTTAGTAAATTAGGAGGTGAGCCTGTAAATCAAATTTTTGGAACGGCTTTAGGTACACTGATCGTGAGTTTAGTAGTTGAAGTAGTTTTACGACCGACAATCAATAGGATTAGCTTTATCTGGGCAATGCTTGCAGGGGTGTTTTGGATTGTTGGTCAACTTGGTCAATATACAAGTTACGCAAACATTGGTGTTTCAAAAACAATGCCGATTTCTACCGGATTACAGCTCGTAGGTACTGCGTTAGTTGGAGTAGTAATTTTCGGGGAATGGCCAACTTTGATGGACAAAGTCATTGGTAGTCTTGGAATTTTAATTTTAATTCTTGGCTCGGTAATGACCTCAACTCACGATCACCAAGATGATGGCAAGGCTAATAATCAACAAAGAACGATTACTATGCTGATTTTAACAACTCTTGGGTTCGTCATTTTTAATGCGATTCCTAAGGCACTTTCTGCTTCAGGGGTTGCCATCTTTTTACCAGAATCAATTGGGATGAGTTTGGCAGTTTTACTTTTTTTAACTCTAAAAAGAAATTTTAAACAGGTTGTTAAAGAAAAGAGCTCTTGGCGAAATTTGATGGGCGGATTTATTTTCTCCATCGCTTCATTAGCTTACATTCTTTCTGTTAATGATAATGGAGTAAATACGGCATTTGTGGTTTCACAACTATCAGTTGTTATTTCAACAATTGGTGGATTATTAGTTTTGAAAGAATACAAGTCACACCGTGAGTTATTATTCACGGTAGCCGGCTTAATTTTAGTTATAACTGGGGCAATTGTCACAACAATAATTTGAAAATAAAAAGGGGAAATTTATTATGTATAAAGATTTACAAGACAAAGTAGCGGTAATTACAGGTGGTTCAAAGGGAATTGGCTCAGCAATCGCCAAACGCTTTGGCCAAGAAAAAATGAAAGTAATTATTAACTATAACAGTGATCCAAAAGGTGCTCAAAAAGCAGCAAATGAGGTGATTAATGCCGGTGGTGATGCAGTTCCTGTTCAAGCAAATATTGCAACTGAAGAAGGGGTCAACAAATTATTAGAAACGGCGACTGAAAAGTTTGGTACCTTAGATGTTTGGGTAAATAATGCAGGAATGGAAATAAAATCACCCACCCATGAATTATCTTTGGAGGACTGGAATAAAGTAACCGCAATTGACCAGACCGGAGTATTTTTAGGTTCAAGAACAGCTTTGGCTTATTTTAAGAAAAATAATAAAAAGGGCAACATTATTAATATATCTTCCGTTCACGAACAAATTCCATGGCCGACATTTGCAAGTTATGCAGCAGCTAAAGGAAGCGTAAAATTATTCACTCAAACGATTGCTATGGAATACGCTAAGGAAAACATTCGCGTAAATGCCATTGGACCTGGGGCGATTAATACGCCAATCAACGCGGAAAAATTTGCTGATAAAGAACAATATGACCAGACGGTTTCCATGGTTCCGATGGATCGAATTGGTGAACCAGAGGAAGTGGCGGCCGGTGCAGCATGGTTGGCATCTGATGAATCAAGTTATGTAACTGGAATCACCCTATTTATTGACGGCGGAATGACACTTTACCCTGCCTTTAAAGATGGGCAAGGATAATTGCTTTATATGATAACGGAGTGTAGGTAGAAATGAAAAAAGAGCGATTTGGAATTGTTTTACCCATTGTTTTGATTAGTTACTTTATGATTCTATTAGATAATTCAGTAGTCTTTACAAGCACAGTAAAAATTAGTCAAGATTTGCAGATGACGTCCCGAACGTTGTCGTGGATTTCTACGGCATATGTGCTGACTTTTGGTGGCTTTCAATTATTAGGCGGGCGACTAGGCGATATTTTTGGAAGAAAAAGACTATTCTTAATTGGGACGTACATTTTTACATTTTCTTCGCTATTGGTCGGATTATCAGTTAGTGCACCGATGATGATTGTGATGAGAGCAATTCAAGGGGCGGGAGCAGCAATTCTAGCTCCGACCACCTTAGCATTATTAATGGATAATTATCAGGGAAAGATGCTCCAACGTGGAATTAATTATTATGGAATGACTGCTGGGCTAGGAGCTAGCTTGGGCTTATTGATTGGTGGATTAATAGCAAGCTTTACTTCGTGGCGGATTGGTTTTTTAATCAATGTTCCAGTGGGAGTTGGAATAATTCTCCTAACTATTAAAAATGTAAAAAAAGATCAACAAGTTAAATCTCAATCAATGGACATACTAGGGTCGTTATATTCAGCGATTGCAATCGCAGCTGTTATTTATAGCATTAATGGTGAAAAGTATCGTTTGTTTGCGTTGATAGTTAGTGTGATGTTCTTGGGATTATTTATTAGGCAAGAGGGACATGCAAAAATAGCAATCATGCCACTAGAATTATTTAAAGATTCAACCCGGGTGGGAGCTTACATTGCACGCTTCTTCATTATTGGAATGGCCTTTTCATTTCTTTATTTGGCACCACAAGTAATGCAAAATCTATACCATTTCAGCCCATTTTTAGCATCGATAGCATTCTTATTGATGTCACTACCGCAGTTCGTGGCCGCCACTCAAGTGGGACGATTGAATACTAAAATTTCACCTGCGCGGTTAGCTGTCTTGGCCTCGATAATTTCGATCGTAGCGCTGGCGTGGATAGTGATAGTGGGTGCACAAAACGGATTTTGGCTAGCGTTGGCAGTGCCTTTGATTTTAGTAGGAATTGGTCAGGGGCTCGCAATGAGCCCTTTGACTTCACTTGGAGTGGCTCATACTACAGCAGATATTAGTGGATCTGCATCAGGAGTTCTTAATACATTTCATCAAACAGGACAATCAATTGGCTTGGCATTGGTAACTGCATTGACTAGTGGAATTCATTCTTATACAGGTTCCTTTAACGCAGCAATGTTAGTCTTACTGTTTTACGCCACAATCGCACTGCTTGCAACTAGTAGTATTATGCTAAATAAAAAAAGACCATAAATGGTCTTAAATGATGTCCATTTTTAATAACTCTAAAAATCACTAAAGGTTATTCTGGCCAGTTTGTAGCAAGCTTCTTTAATAACGGTTGAACGAGTTTACGGTTGTTTTTTAAATATGTTCCGTAAAATTCAATTCGGTTATTAGGATCGTCAATGGAAACCGCAACTCGTTTTTTATTACTAAAACGGGTTTTCGTTGTAGCAGTTGATTGTGTCAGATTAGAAAAGAAAAAAGGAAATTTAGAATTCTGACTAATTTCACTCATTGCATCAAGGTCAGCCTGATACAAAAATGAAGCATGAGGGATGTGATCTTCGACAACTTTCTTCCATGGACCAATATCTTGAAGGACCAAGAAACTTAAGTTAGCTAGGTCATTAAAAGTAACTGTTGAGTTAGTAGTTAATGGATTTGTCTGCGCAATTCCAACCCCTAAATATTCAACACCTAGATATATCGATTCAATTGTGTCAGTCAGGATTTCATGATCTGAAAAAATCAATTTTTCTTTGAAGTTTTGTAAATCATTAATGACCTCTTCTGGAAGAATATTTTGGTGATTAATTGTGATTTCAAAGTCTAATGCACCTTTGATGGTATCTAAAAGTCTGATCGGACCGGGCGCGACGGAGCCAATTACGAGCTCGCTATTTAAATGATGGTAGTTCAATACACGTTCGGTAAAGTTACTTTCAGCTTTTAAAAGTTTTGATGCTTCGGAAGCTGCAAAAATGCCTGTGTCGTTAAGTTTAATGTGATTACTAATTCGCCGATCAAAAAGGGTTACGCCAAGTTCATCTTCTAATCGACGCATTCCACGGGTGACGGTAGGCTGGGTAATCATTAAGTGTTCGGCCGTGGAGCTAAGTGTGCCATATTTTTGAAATGCAACAAGTGCTTTTAACAAATCCAGATTGATTGCCAATAAAACTACTTCCCTTCACTATTCAGTATGTGCATAGTAACATACTGAATCAGTAATTTTCTTTTGTCAATTACCTTTCTATACTAGAAAGTACTTAAGGATAAAAAGATAATAAACGTAAATTAAAGGAGATAAATATTATGAAATATGTAGAATTAAACGACGGTAACCAAATGCCACAACTTGGCTTTGGCGTTTTTCAAGTTTCAGATTTGAACCAAGCTGAACAGGCAGTTAGCGATGCGCTTGATACTGGATATCGTTTGATTGACACAGCAGCTGCTTATGGTAATGAAGAAGCTGTTGGTGTGGCTATCAAGAAGAGCGGTATTGACCGAAAAGAAATTTTCGTCACTTCCAAACTTTGGGTTGATCATTTCACGTATGAAAAGGCCCAACAAGGTATTGATGAATCATTAACCAAGTTAGGTCTTGATTACATCGATTTGTATTTACTTCACCAACCTTATGGTGATGTTGCAGGGGCATGGCGAGCTCTGATTGAAGCTAAAGAAGCTGGCAAGATCAAGTCAATTGGAGTATCAAACTTTGCTCCGGACCAACTAATGAACTTGGAATTAATGTCAGAGGTTAAGCCAGCAGTTAACCAGATCGAAGTTTCGCCTTGGTATCAGGAAAGCGAGGCTGTTGATTTTGCACAAGCACAGAACGTTCAAGTTGAAGCTTGGGCTCCATTTGCTGAAGGAAAGCATAACATCTTCTCAAACGAAACTATTGCCGAAATTGGGCAAAAATATGGTAAATCTAATGGTCAAATTATTTTGCGTTGGTTACTTCAACGAGGAATTGTTGTGATTCCTAAATCAGTTCATAAGACCCGAATGGCGGAAAACATTAACGTTTTTGATTTTGAATTAAGTGATGATGATATGCAAAAGATGAATAGTTTGGATAAAAATGAAAGCCAGTTCTTTGATCATCGCGATCCAAAAGCAATTGAAAGCATTTTTGGCGAAAGCTTAAAAGCATTGCGTAAGTAACTTTGAGGGGGATTTTGATATATGAAAGCAGCTGTTTTTATTGAACCAGGAAAAGTTGAAGTTAAAGAAGTGCTTAAACCTCAAATTGATGGAAAAAATCAAGCAATTATTCGAATTGTTCGTGCTAGCGTTTGTGGCTCAGACTTATGGTGGTATCGCGGAATTTCCGAACGGCAAACAGATACTCTGATCGGTCATGAAGCGATTGGTGTTGTCGAAGAAACTAGTGCAGATGTCGATAATATTAAAGTCGGTGACTTTGTAGTCGTTCCGTTTACCCATGGTTGTGGTCATTGTGTAGCTTGTTTGAATGGTTTTGAAGGCAATTGTCTAAACCAGAAGCCCGGAAATAATGGTGGTTACCAAGCTGAATTCATGAAGTATGAACCAGCTAATTCAGGATTAGTTAAAATTCCTGGCAAACCTGATGACTATCCTGATGAACAATTAGCTTCATTTCAAACCCTTTCTGACGTTATGGCGACTGGTTATCACGCTGCTGTAAGTGCGGAAGTTCAAAAAGGATCAACTGTTGCAGTGATTGGCGATGGTGCCGTTGGACTATGCGGGGTAATTGGAGCCAAGTTGCTTGGCGCAAGTAAAATTATTCTTCTAAGCCATCATAAGAACCGTGCTGAATTGGGTAAAACTTTTGGTGCGACTGATATTGTTGATGGGCGTGGTGATGAAGCAATTGAAGACGTATTAAAATTAACTAAAGAAAATGCTGGAGCTGATGCTGTTTTAGAATGCGTTGGAGCAACTAGTGCAATCGAACAGGCTGGACAAATTGCCCGTCCTGGGGCAGTGATCGGCAGAGTGGGGGTTCCACAAACAGAGCCGCGATCGAATCAACTGTTTTGGAAGAACGTTGGCCTTCGAGGAGGGATTGCTTCAGTTACTAAACCAGATAAAGAGGTTCTTTTACAAGCAGTCCTTGATGGAAAAATTAACCCCGGGAAGGTATTCAATAAGAGTTTTGATCTTGATCATATCAAAGAAGCATATGATGCAATGAGTAATCGTGAAGCGATTAAATCTTTATTAATAGTTTCAAACAAGTAAGGAGAGATACAATGACAAAATATGCAATTTTAGCGGCTACCGGACAAATTGGGCAATTAACAACGCAATATTTATTCGATAACAGTAGTGCAGACTTAGTTTTATTCGGGCACGATGTTGAACAACGGTTGAAGGATTTCGATGGAAATCGGGTCAGCTTTGTTAATGGGGATCTGAAGGATCCAGATGCATTGGAAACGGCGCTTAAAGATGTTGATGCGGTCTTTCTTGCTTACGTTGCAACACCAGATATTATTAATCCTCTAATTAAAGTAATGGATAACAGCGGAGTTAACCGACTTGTTGTAATGTCAGTGCCTGATGTTTATGAAGAAGTAGCAGGACCATTCCAAGCATGGTATCGTGAGCATACGGGATTAGTTTGGAAGACTAACTACGTCGATACTGTTAATGCAGTCGAGAATTCCGATTTAGACTACGTGATTTTACGAACAACTTGGCTTTACAATGATGCATCTAAGACGGAAGTGACCGTTACTAAGAAGGGCGAACCATTTAAATCAGCTCAAATCACGCGTGAAGCAGTGGCTAATTTTGCAGCTGAACTTCTGACGGATCAATTGGATTATCACCGGGAGAGCCTGGGAATTGGTGAACCTGATACAGAATGGACTAAACCGAGTTTTTACTAGATTTAATTTTATGAATTAAAAATAAATAAAATTTCATTTTTATACCTTAGAAGACACGTTTTGATTTAGCTTCTAAGGTATTTTTTACTAAAGATTACAAAAGGTAAAGATCGGCAGGGTATAATCTAAGATAATTCTATATTTGGAGGAGACTATTCATGAGCAAAGAACGGCTGACTGCATTTGAAGATGCAATTTTGGCAATTATTATGACTATTCTAGTGTTGGAGTTAAGAAAACCATCGGAAATAACTCTACAAGGTTTTTGGAGTCTCCATGCTAACTTTTTCGCATATGCACTATCATTTTTTTGGATTGGAACGATGTGGGTATCACACCATAATAACTGGCAACACGTTCAAAAGATTAATTTAAATACGGTTATGCTAACGTTAGTACTGCTATTTCTAGCATCTTTATTTCCTTACACAACAAGTATTGTATCTGATCATTTTTCAAATGTAACTGCTCAGGTGTTTTATGGAATTATCATTATTCTAATTTCACTTCTTAACGTTGTGATTTCAGTTAATTTGGGAAAGTTAAACCCGAAAGCTCATTTTGGATTATTATATACAATTCCCACACGCATTGTATATTTAGATTTACTTTTTAAAGTGTTGGGCTTAATCTTAGCTGTTACAATTTATCCACCAGCAATGATGATTTCAATTTTTTGTGCAAGTTCTTTATTATTATTGAGTTTTAATCGTGCTTAAAAAATAGGAAAGTTTGATTCACTAATAAAAAATATGTCGAGAAAAAGGTCTAAAGTAATAACGAAGATTACTATATTTATCCAACAAATTTAGGTGCTATTATATTTACTTTCACAATCTAATGGAATGATTTACCATCATATACTTAAGAGGTTTATCAATAAAACACTTAAAAATGAATTTCGCAAATCCTACTGATGGACGAGAAGTGGATTGTTTCTCCAATTATATTAGCGCTTTTAAAAAGGATAAAATAGTAAGTCTAATTAGAAGGGAGCCCTTTATGTAGGGCTTTTTTATTTGTTTAGAAAATATAGTTTGACAACCCCGAACGTACGTTCTTGTAATTTAACCAGGACAATGAGAGGTGAATTATATGGAAACATTAACGGGAGTCATTACATCTGATATTAAAAGTATTAGTTATTCGCCAATTTTATTTTACTTTCGTTTAACAGATCGAAACGATAAAAATTATAATTTGCTGCTTCATCGTCATGCACTTAACTTTTTCTTGCAAGCAAAAATGGGATCAATGGTAGAAGTTCAAGTTCTAAAAAATAAGCGTGGTTAGTATATTGTGAAAAAGTTTAATGTTTTTAATTCAGAGGTAATGATCTAATGAATGCAGATGCTAAAGTAATTTTAGAACGGATAGGGCAGTTTTTTTAAAGGGTTCCGAACACGCGTTATTTAATTAGTGTAGTAAATGACCATTTCAATCAGACTTATAACTTTTTCTTTTTTATTGCAAAAAAGAAGCAACGGCCACACTCAATTCCGCTACATAGCATTAAAAAATACGATTTAGAGTATCTGGAAATTGTTGTCAATGAAATCAAAAAAGCATTATCATTTGACCCTCACATATGATGGCTTCTCTGGACAACGCTAGCCAAATTCATGGCAAGTGATTCAAAAAAAGAAGATCTAGCTTAACTGTATTTATGATAATTAACGAAAATGGTAGTGTCTGTAATTAAGGCAAGAATTCCAGCAGTGTTAATTGAAAAATTAATTTAAAGTAAACTATCAATTTCAAAAAGTGAGATACTGGATAATTTAATGTAAGTCCCTTTATATCGTTATATCGATTTGAAGGGGCTTTTATGTTGTTTTGGCATGTAATCCCAACTCACGAGTCAATAATCTGGATTTATAAAGAAAAAATTATTTATAAATGCGGAGACATAAATTGTTAATATGATAATCAACTAAATTTTAATCTAAAAAGTTGTCAAAAGAGTGCATTAACAATGGAATTTTTTTACATGGGTTCAAAATTATATAGTGTTGACTTTAAAGTATAATAAATATATATTAATTATATCAACGGAAAGGGGTTGGAACTATGACTTTAAATACAGATATTAATTTGGCTAGGAAATTTATTTTAACTCTTGATGATCAGCATAAAAATCAGCAAGGTTATATTTATGTTAATTCTAAAAATGATTTAGATTTATTTTTTTATTCACTCAAAGGGCTATTTACTACGGATACAGATGAGACCATTGATCAGGAATTTAAGGAATTTGAAAATAGACGTATCAATAGTGTTTTAAAAGAAATGATAACTAATCGAGATCAAATTTTAAGTTGTTATGAAGATATGCCATTAATCATTGATGAAGAAAATGTAGGTGAGATGACTAGATTTCAAGTAAAAAAAGAATCTGTGCACAAAAAAGAGCAAAAAAATGTAATGATCAAAAAATTACTAGCAAATGAAAGTAATGAATTGAATATATTTATTGGTAATTCGAGTGAAACCTCAGAAATAAGCTTAGACCATATACATAGAGGTCATGTTGAAGCAATCTATTTAAGTGAAATTTGCCGTCAAGCTGGCATGGAGACTTTGAATCAAAAGATAGGAAATAATGCAACATACTATATATCACAAGAAGTAAAAAAATATCAAAACAAAGTGAATCGAGAAGAAGATGTTATTGTAGAAACTTTACCCATCATTGGAACCAAAAAGCGAGGATTTGGACTTTGCTTGTATTCATTATTTCAAAATCATGAAATTTGCATGTCCGGATATTATTTAGTCGCTTATAGTCGGGGGACAGAATAATGCTCGAATTAATTGCGGTTGATATTGACGGAGTTTTACTAGAGGACACTTTTAGCCCTGTTTTGTACAGACTGACTCAAAAATTTCATGTTGCTTATACCAAAGAGCTTGAAAACAATACTTTTTCTCAGAAGAGAAAAAATGCAGCTTTGTACCTAAAACAAGCATTAAATTTACCAAAAGATACATCACTTGATCAAGTGCTTAACATGTATTTTGAGGAAAGAACTAGATACTTGGCAGATGAAGGACACGATAACCCCATTTTAGATGGGGTGGAAATTTTTGTTAAACAACTTTCAGAATTAGGTACTGCTTTAATTTGTTATGGAGGTTTACCTTACAATCAAATTAATGAGAGATTTTTACCTATTTTAGAGAAATTTGATCGATATATTTGTACAAACGATTTTAGACCAGGTTTAAATGAAATTGTTAAAAACATTTACCACTTAAAATATGATGAAGTGCTGTTCATAGATGATGTTAATCGAGTAGCTAAGGAAGCTAAAAAATATAAAATTCCTTTTATAGGTATGCCAGCGGATAACGACTGGGGATTCCAAAAAGAAGAAATGGAAGAAACTCAAGTTAAATATATTGTAGGAACTGTAAAAGATATAACACCGGCATTTTTAGAGAACGTTATTAACGATCAGAAGATATGGAGCGAATAGATGAAAAATAAAATTATTATGTTTTTGGCACTTATTGGTGCTTTTTTGACAGTTCTAGATACCGGAATATTGTATACAGGAACGGTTAAGCTTGCTCAAGATTTAAGCTTATCTGCGAGCCAGTTGTCTTGGGTTCAAGTTGCCTACGTACTTACATATGCAGGTTTTATGCTATTAGGAGGTAAATTAGGCGATTTATACGGCAGAAAACGTTTTTTCATATTCAGCTTGATTTTATTTGCAATTGGAAGTTTAGCGGTAGGATTGTCGACAAATGCAGCTATGATTATTAGTTTTAGAGCAGTCCAAGGAGTCGGTGCAGCTATTTTACAACCGACTTGTTTGGCAATTATTACTGATACATTTGATGGAGACGAGCTACAAAAGGTTATTGGATATTACGCAGCGGTTATTGGGGCAGGCGCTGCTGTTGGAATTGCATTTGGTGGATTTTGTGCTGTATTTGTCTCATGGCGACTAGGATTTTTGATTAATGCTCCCTTATCAGTAGTTATGAGTATCATCGCATTTAAAACATTAACTAATACAAGAAAGCAACCTGGTAAATTAGATTGGATTGGTACCATTCTATCTGTCTTAGCAATGAGCTCATTGTCTTATGGTATTGCAGGAAGCCCTAAACCAATATTAACCTTAATTGCTTCGTTAGTTTTATGGGTAGTATTTATAATTAGCCAAACAAAAGTTAGCCAACCTACTATGCCGTTAATTATTTTTAAAAACAGTAAACGAGTTGGTTCTTATATTGGATCATTACTGTTTTCGGCCGCGGGAGTTATCTTTTGGTTTTACATTCCACAGTTTATGCAGGAACAAATGCATTACAGTGCCTTCGTATCCGCAATAGGGATGATTCCAATGTCAATATTACTTTTCTTTGTCGCCTTGAAATCACAAAGTATTGTTCGTCGTTTTAGTAATAATAAAGTACTAATCTTAGGTTTAATATTAGTGTTAATATCCGCGCTAGGGATGGCATTTTTGAATAATGCAACTAATTATTGGCTTATTTTTCCTTTCACGTTGACCTTTGGGACAGGATTTGCACTTGCATTAACGCCTTTAACGGCATCTTCAATGGCGAAAATCACCCCCAATATAAGAGGAGCAGCCTCAGGAGTTTATAATACAACTCGACAGTTTGGTGCTGCGTTAGGATTGGCATGGGGATTAGCCGTAACAAGCGGGATTTCAGAGACGTCACACATCTTTAAAAACGTGATGATGTTAGCTGCTTTTTTAATCGTGATTGGTATACTCTGCGTGTGTGCATTAGTTTTAAAAAAGGAAAATAATAATGAAATCTGTTAAATATATTGGCGGGACCATACCTTCAAAATCCCTAATTTTTACCGATATTCCCAAACCAAAAATCAAAGCTAGGCAAATTTTAGTACGAGTTAAATTTTCAACACTCAATGTCATCGATTTTGAAAGATTTAAACATCCAAATAAAATGTCTATTTTTGCTAAAATAATTAATTTTGTCCAGAAAAAGAATATGCCACTTGGTGGAGAAATTTCTGGCATCGTTGCTGAAATCGGATCCGAGGTAAGTGGATTTCAAGTTGGTGATGAAGTGTATGGAAGTACGACCGGCGTATTACAATACGGTGGCTGGGCTGAATATGTAATTTGTGAAAGTAACATGCTGGTTTTAAAGCCAAGAAATCTATCATTTGAGGCAGCAGCAGCATTACCATTATCTGGGCAAACTGCAATCGGGGCAGTAAAAGCAGCATCAATAAAAACAGGGGATAAAGTTTTACTATATGGATCATCTGGTGGAGTAGGACTGTATACACTACAAATTTTAAAGGCAATTGGAACTGAAGTTACGGCAGTTTGCAGTGGGCGTAATATAAAAAATGCATGGCATTACCAAGCAGATTATGTAATAAATTATGAAGTACAAGATTTTGATGAATACACTAATAACTACCAAATAATTATTAGTGTCAACGGTTATCAAAAGATTGGTAAATTTTTAAATCATTTAAAATTCAAAGGCAGCTATTTAGTTGTAGGTAATGTTAAACAATTAATCCGGGCTAGTATAAGGCGTTTAACTAATAAAAGAATTAAGACATATTCTTTTGCATTAAATAACGGTAATGGCCAATTTTTAAGAGATTTAAATCAGCTTGTGCTTAAAGGAGAAGTAGTACCATATATAGATCGAACTTTTTCGATCCGCAAAATAAATGACGCTATTAATTATGTAATTACGCAACACACAAAAGGAAAAGTAGTGATCTTGATGGATTTTTAGGAGGAGTTATGGAAAATAGATATGATGTCGGCATGGAATTAATGAAGAAATCTATGGGCAAGGAAGGAGAGCAAACATTAAATAATTTTGGTAGGGATTTTGAAGATATTGGCAAGTATATTATCGAGTTTGTCTTTGCTGATTTAGGTACCCGAGGAATTCTAAAAACGAGAGAACGGGAAATGATTACAATTGTTAGTCTTATTTCTCAAGGCGATACTGCTTCCCAATTAAAAATGCATTATAAGAGTGCTTTAAAGGCTGGCATGGACAAAAAAGAATTAATTGAAGTGATTTTGCAGTGTATCCCACATGTAGGTTTTCCTAAAGTACTAAATGCAGTCCAAATAGCTCAGGGCGTTTTAAACCAATCGGAATATGAAAATTAAAAAAGCAATTTCATGTCCATGCTATACTGTTATGGACGAGTAAAGAACGAGCTCAATTACAGAAAGTTGGTAAATTATGGCGTACTCTTTTGGTTTTTCTCAATCATTGGAGATTTTGTTTTATATCAAGTTAAAAACTGAAATGGAAGAAGAAAAATACTTAACTATTCAGCAAATTTCAAAAAAAACAAATATTCCAATTCCCAGTCTTAAGCGATTAGTAGGGTTATTAAAAAAATCAGATTTTTTAGCGTCAAAAAAAGGCCTAAATGGAGGCTTAGCTTTGGCCAAATCAGCAGATCGTATTCGACTATACGATGTGTTCACAGCAATTGAAGGAACCACACCGTTATTCAAGCAGTATGACAATTTCGACGTAAGTGCTTTTAAACATAAAAAAGAAGTAACGTATATGCTGATTGAAAGTAAAAAAATATTTGAGAATGCTGAACAATCAATGCTAGATGAACTAAAGAAAAAGACTTTAGCGGATCTTTTTGTTGAATAGGTGATTAACATTTAAAATTATAGATCAGTTTTTCTGTTTCTTGTTTTGTACTGTAACGTTGTAAGCCCTAATAATATTTGCAATGCTTACTTGTCTTACCACTACAATCATTTGTTCTTTTTGTATAGATGGCAAACATTGGATTTAATAGTACTCGTATTAGAATTATTTCTATTTTAAAAGTTAGCTATAGTGGACTAGTTTAAATAGAGTTTTATTTTTTGGGAATCCATGCTGTTATTGCCTGCTTACTATGGATTTTTATAAATAAACTCGATGCATATAAAAACAGAAATCAGATTGTCGAGGGAGTGATTTCTGTTTTTTATTTTATTAAGGGCTAGTAAAAATTAG
>PPYE01030764.1_pt1 | contig 15088 bp, 14 predicted proteins | sample 1559881 | NCBI WGS metagenome assembly PPYE01 (sample SAMN08240022, study PRJNA423297) | Human gut metagenome, whole genome shotgun sequencing project. | reverse complement strand
TGTTTGTATCAAGGTCAGGCGCAACCGTTGAAATTCCCGTCTGTTGGATTCTTGCCTCATGGAAGTCCCGAGAAATAAGCGCTTTGTATCGGCCTTGTGCAAAAAAGTTCAACAAATCAAGCTGTCGTGGTTACAATTACGACTATTACGACGCTTCGTCGGTTAACTCAGAGGTCTCTATGAAATTACTTACCGTTGCCGCAATGGCATTTACGCTGTTGGCAGGATCTGTCAATGCTGCCGAACAACTGAATGCATATTCCATCATGCCTGAAAAATATGCTTCTAAGGTTTTCGCAGAATTCACAAAAGACACAGGCGTCAAAGTTAACTTCATGCGTTTCTCCTCCGGCGAAGCTTTGGCCCGTCTGAATGCTGAAAAGAAAAATCCTCAGGTTGACGTCATGCTCGGGGGCCCAGCTGACACTTACGCTGCCGGCGTTAAAGAAGGCATCTTCGAACAGTATCGCCCCAAAGACTCCGATGCCATCCCTGCAAGCCTGCGCGATCCTCAGAATCACTGGACCGGTATCGGTATCATTCCTCTGTGTTTCTTAACGAACACCAAGTTCTTAGAAAAGAACAAAATGCATGCACCGGAGTCCTGGAATGATCTCCTCGATCCGCGCTACAAAAACAACCTACAGATGGCCGACGCCCGTACTTCCGGTACGGCTACGGAACGTATCTACTCCCTCGTAAAAGTTATGGGCGAAGATCCCGCCTTTGCGTATCAGAAGAAGTTAAACGGCAATATCCAGATGTACACAAAGAGCGGTGCAGGTGGTGCAATGCCTATCGCTACCGGCCAGTGCGGCTCAGGTATCTTCTACATTGTTGACGCGCTTGACATTCAGCAGCAAGGCTACCCCGTCGTGATTACCTATCCGAAAGACGGTGTCTCGTACGGCATTGAGGCCACCGGCATCGTTAAAAATGCCAAGAATATGGATGCCGCTAAGAAATTCGTTGACTGGGCTGCCAGCAAGAAATTTGCTGACTTTATCGTTGCAAATAAGATTAACTACGTTCCGACACGCTCCGATGTTAAGACCAGCAATCCTCTGCTCGACCTCTCCAAAATCAATATGAAAGACGTTGACGTCGCTTGGAAAGGCGAAAAGCGCAAAGAGTATACAAATCGCTGGATCAACGAAGTCATTAAGTAATTCATTCACCGTTTTAACGTGATTTAAAAATTGTGGGGTTCTGCTTGATTAAGTCGAACCCCCGTTTCATTAGGAGTACTTAAATGACGAGCGGAAATAAGCAGCAGAGGGACCCGGTGACCTTGCTCACCATCTGCGTCCTTTGGCTCGCCATGGGCGTATTCGTCCTGTACCCGATCGTTCGCCTGCTGGCAATGACTTTCATTGTCGACGGTCATCTGACATTTGATAACCTCTTGCCGTTCCTCGCCAATTGGTATGACCGTCGCGCCATAGTCAACAGTATTATTTTGGCCTGCGCCGTAGGTTTTGCCGGCACGATCATCGGATTCATTTTTGCCTTTGCGGTAACGCGTCTGTCGCTTCCGAAATGGCTGACTTTCTTTATCAGCGCAGTCACGCTTCTGCCGCTGATTTCTCCCCCTTTCACATCAAGTATTGCATTAACGCTTTGCTTGGGACCCAACGGCATTATTTTGACTGCCTTAGGTCTGGAAAACTTTAATTTCTTCGGCTTCTGGGGAACGTTCATTTCTGAAACGCTGACCTACTTCCCCATTGCCTTTATGACGTTGTCTACGATTCTGATGAGAATCGATCCGAACTTGGAAGATGCGGCCTACTCCTTGGGTGCTTCCCCGTTCAACGTCTTCAAATCCGTCACCTTTCCTCTTTCAGTCCCGGGTTTGGCAAACGCCTTTCTCCTTGTGTTCTCCTGCTCCCTCGCAGACTTTGCAACTCCGCTGGTTTTGGGCGGCCACTCCTTCCCGGTTCTGCCGACGCAGGCTTATTTACAAATTACCGGCATGTACGACTTCAAGGGCGGCGCGGCTCTGTCCTTCCTGCTCTTAATCCCGGCACTTGCCGTTTATGCTCTGCAGAATTTCTGGGTCAGCCGTAAGAGTTTTGTCACCGTCAGCGGTAAAGCCGGAGGAAGGAGCTCGATTAAAGGTCCGGGACCGCTCATTTCTTCGATTGTGGTCGGTACCGTTGCTTTTATTACGGCATTTGTTCTTTATCTCTATGCCATCATTCTGGTGGGCTCAGTGGTGAAAGTTTGGGGGGTTGATAACTCCCTGACATTAGAAAACTATCATTACGTCTTTACGTTCGGCATGAAAGCCATCAAAGACACCTTGCTGATTGCTTGCATCGGCACACCGCTCGGCGGGCTCTTGGCCGTGCTCATCGGCTACGTCTGCAAATGGCTCAAGATCCGCGGTCACAAAACACTGGAAACCGTTTCTCTCTTGAACTACACGCTGCCGGGTACGGTTGTCGGTATCGCATACATTATTGCGTTTAACGATCAGCCGCTGGTTCTCACAGGCACGGTTTACATTCTTATTGCCGCCTATGTGTTCCGGTACTCTTCTGCCGGTATTCGAAACGTCATTGCAGCCTTAACTCAGATTGATCCGTCTATCGAAGAAGCCTCTACAAGTTTGGGTGCCTCTTCGGCCTACACCTTCCGTAAAATCACCGTTCCGCTTGTCTTGCCGGCGGTTTTAACGGGTATGCGCTACCTGTTCATCCACTCGATGACCGCGATTAGTGCCACGATCTTCTTGGTTTCTGTGAATTGGACCTTGATAACTACACGTATTTTGGAATGTATGACCGAGCTTCAGTTCGCTCAAGCTTGTGCATTCTCCATCGTCTTAATTTTGATTGTCTTCGCCGCCTCTGCCTTTATGGCTTTAATGGCAAAAGTTCTTTGTCCGGTAGGCGACGCTTCCGGAGGACTTCGCTAAATGTCCGTATCTCTTACGCTTAAAAACATTTCCCGCAGCTACATTAAGGACAACGAAAAGTTTTTCGCCGTTCAAAACGTAAATCTTGAAGTTAAACCAGGCGAATTCCTCACGTTCTTAGGACCGTCCGGCTGCGGTAAAACTACCACTCTGCGCATGATCGCAGGTTTTGAAACTCCTACGGAGGGCCAAATCCTTTTGGGAGACAAAGACGTCACAAAAATCCCTGCCAATGAACGCGGCATGGGCTTCGTATTCCAGAACTACGCTTTGTTCCCGCACATGAAGATTTTCGATAACGTGGCCTATGGTCTGCGTATTCGCAAAGAATCTTCCGACCTCATTACACAGAAAGTCAAAGAAGCGCTTGCTATGGTCGGATTGGAAAAAGCCGAGCATCGCTACCCTAACCAGCTTTCAGGCGGTGAGCAGCAGCGTGTCGCTTTAGCCAGAGTACTGGTTTTAAGACCGCAACTGATTCTTATGGATGAACCGCTCTCGAACCTTGACGCAAAACTGCGCCTGCACATGAGAACGGAAATCCGTAGAATCCAACAGGAACTCAAATTGACCTGCCTCTACGTGACTCACGATCAGAAAGAAGCTTTGACCATGTCCGATCGGATCATGGTGATGAACAAGGGCAAGATTGAACAAATCGGTACGCCTATGCATTTGTATGATGACCCGGCAACGCCTTTCGTTGCCGATTTCATCGGGCAGGCTAACCTTTTCTACGGCACGCTTGTTTCTGTTGAAGATAAGTACGGCCTTGTCGATGTTGCCGGCCGTAGGGTCAAAGCTCGAATGGGCGTCCTAAATCCTCCAAGAATTGGGGGAAAAGCGCTCCTGATCGTACGACCAGAAAACCTCAACATCGGCACCTCGGAAAACTGTCTGGCAGTCAAACTCATTAACCGCCTCTTTGAAGGAGACCGGATAGACTACCAATTCGAAGTAGTAAATGGTATCAATCCGAAACCTTACTCGATGTCAGTTCCTTTCCTCCCCGGCACTTCACTACTGCCGGAAGGCTCGACATTAGATGCTTCGTTTGTTCCGGATGCCGGTGTACTTCTAAACGGCGAATAACTTAAGCAACGATCACAGTTACGTCAAGCCGCCTCGTTTTTCCTGAGGCGGCTTGTTCTTATTCGGAGCTTCTGGAAGGAAAAATTATTAGTATCAACGAAGAGAACAGTTTCATAAATCTCTACAATAAAATCTCGCAATTGTGATGCACGCAACGGATTTTTTATGAAACGCCTAAGCTTATCTCTCGCTGTCGTTATTTTGGCCCTTTCTTCTGCTGTATCAGCCTCGGACTTCGAGGAAGACAAGCAATATATTTCCTGTCGTAAAGGAGCAGTCAATGATCGACAATTAACGGCTTGTCAAGAGCGGTTACTCGAGCGTCTTGATATGTCCATTGCAAAGGCACTTGATAGAAATATGACGCTGTTGGCAGAGTCGGAAAGAATTACCGCTCAGCGTTACCAATCACAATGGGAAAGTTGGCGTCAAAGTCACTGCGATTATTCACTCCGCAAACAAAATGATCAGCAGCATCTTAGCTTGGCCTGCTACCTCCAAGCTGCAAGAGACCGCCTAGACATGTTGGAAGGTGAGAAGCTTGAAACAAATTCAAACTTTAAAGTTTGCTTACGGCGTGCAGGGAAAATAGAAAGCCACGAAATTCTCTGTCATCAAGAAGAGTATCAAAGACTGGAGCAAATTTTGTTCGGAACCGTCCAAGCCGCAGAAAATTCTAGCCCACAACCAAAAGCAGTATTGGAAGATCAACTTTTGTGGGAAAAAGACCTCGCTAAAAAATGTAAGCGCCCACCATTTGCCTCTATCGAACAAGCTGCTAATAATTACCAGTGTTTATGTAATGAAATCTATAAGCGCATTCGTTCTTTAACAGGTACTACAGAACGCCCCGTGCGTTGACGTAAGAACAATTGACAATCTCCTTGTCATTTATGACAAGGAGATTGTCAAGAAATCGCCGAGGCGATTTGCGAGGACGTCTGTTTTTTCTCTTCTTTCGTCAGTCTCCGGAATCTTGTGAACGGATAAACTGATCGTTTTTGGTGAAATAAAGCTTTTGAGTCATCTGAATGCTGACCCAAGTCACGATCGCCGCTGTTGCAGCGATAGAAAAACAGATTAATAACTGATACCTGACAGCAGTTAAGGGGGATTCACCAGCTAAAATTTGGCCGCTCATCATCCCGGGGAGCGCCACGATGCCTAAAACCATCAACATATTGATCGCGGGAAGCATCGCGGCAGAAGCAGAAACCTGGACCGTTTTAAGCACGGCCTGCTGCTGCGTTGCCCCAAGCGCCAACAATGTCTCAATCTCCCCTGATCGCAATTCAAGCTCGCTTCTGAAACGTTCAACGCCCAAAGCAGCCGAATTCATAGCATTAGCAACAATCATCCCAGCTAACGGAACCAAGTAACGGCCTTCCCAAAGAGGCGTCGGACGAATTACAACAAATTCAAGGTAAGAAACCGTTAAACCTGCCCCCAAGAAAATCGCGGTAAACAGGATCCACCGATACTTTCTCCGACTTTTTTCATTCTGGAGACCGCCCAAGCGTTTTAAAGCGGACTCGGAAGCCGCCCCCACCATAAACAAGATAAGGGCAGCGAGCACCCAGGGGTCTGATTGTCGAAAAGCCCAAAGAAGGATGTATCCAACAGCGACCAACTGAATCGTACCCCTGACGACTCCGATAATTAACGACTTAGAGAGACCTAGTTTGTACTTCCAGGATAAAAACAGGGAGATCCCAACCGGTAATAAACCGATGCCCATTTGCAAGAGCGATATATCGTTTGATCCGCTAATTGCCATCTCTTCCTCCTCAAGCCTCTAGTCGTTTTCATCGACTTCATATGACCTATCTACGAAATCCATTCTACGAATCGACTTTCTTTAGGGCACGTATCTCAACTCAAAATCAGCACGTGTAAACACATGTGAACATGTTCACACTTGAGTTTTATTTTGAAAATATCTCGTCAAAAGCTTCTTCAACGGCTTCCTTGTCCACACGGTACGTTCCCTGAACCATTCCGTCTCGGCCTCCTCCACGCCCATTTAATTTGGCATTCAAGGATTTACTGAATTTCGGGAGTTCCGGATCTGATGACGCAATAACATAATTAAATCCGCCCTCTATCGGACTGAAAACTCCGATTGAACTTTCGGGAAATTTTTCTTTCAGCATTCCGGCAAAACGTTTTAACTCAAAAGGAGACAAATCCTCTTCAAAAACTTTCACCAGACCGTTCCTAGACACAAGGCCGGAAGCCACAAACTGAAGATATCTTTCGGTTCTTTGGGCACTCTTCTGGTCTTTCGCTTTTCCTTCTTCAATGAAATTTGCCGCTGCTTTAGCAATTTCATGCGGCTTAGCGGAGAATAAAGCAGAAACCTTTGCTATCTCCTTTACCCTCCATCCGTAATCTCTCCTGGCCCGTTCACCGGCTACAAAACGAACTCTTGTTCCTCCTCGGTGTTTGGACGCATCCAGGATCTTGAACATTCCGATTTCTCCGGAACGACGAACGTGGGTACCGCAACAGGCACAGCGGTCGCATCCCGGAATTGTCACGATGCGAACTACGCCATGCAATTCCTTTTTACTGCGATATTCCATCGCCTCTAAGGCTTCTTCAGTTGGGAACTCAATTTTGAGATCAATATCCTGAGTGATCGCCTGATTTACCAGTTGTTCTAATTCAGGGATCGATTCCATCGGGATTTCACCGCTGAAATCAACGGTAATATCGTCCGGATCCATATGGAACCCGACGTTTTCCAATTTATATTTTTGGTGAACAAGTCCGGAGAAAATATGCTCGCAAGTATGATTCTGCATATTGTCAAAACGGCGTTCCCAATCGATTTTCCCAATCACTGTAGACCCAACTTCCAGAGGCTTGTCTATATAGTGAACAATCTCTGGACCGACCCTTTTTTACAAAAATAACCTTAGCTTCTCCTAAGGTCCCCTCGTCAGAGGGCTGTCCGCCGCCCTCAGGGTAAAAGGCGGTGTCGTCCAACACAACCTCAAATCCTTTTTTGCCCTCGCGACAGGAAGTAACAGTTGCTGAAAATTCTCTTGCGTACGGATCACGATAAAACAATTCCTGCATTGTTTCCATTGAATGTCTCCACTGCTTTTAGTTGGTTGCCGAAGATTATAGGCAGTCAAGAGAAAAGAAACTGTTTTGCAGAAAGCTTTCTCATCCTTGGATTTATTCTCACTTTTGGGATCGACCTGGGTTGTCTAGAACTTAAACCGCCGTCACCTTCCTATAATGATGAGCTAGGCAATGGTTTTATATTTTGAAAGATGAGTGCATCAAGAGACAAATTTCACTTTTGGGTCGGCATGAGCATTGTGATTGTGATCGCAATACTCATAGGTCTGCTTTGCACCGTCTTCACACCAAATTATTTCCGGCCTAAAACGATCGTTGAAACCTATTTCACAGAATCGGTAAACGGCCTTTCCCCTGGGGCACCGGTCAAGTTCAAGGGTATCGATATCGGAAAAGTCACCGAAATTTCATTGTCGAGCAAGGTATACCCCGATGACCACATCAGTTTGTTTTCACCTGATGCGTCTGTAGCAGTCGTACGAATGATTGTCTACATAGATGAAAATCAGCTCAAAGAGCAGCTGCCAGATCTCATTCAGAAAGGATTGCGGTTCCAAACGGAGTTGGCCGGAGTCACCGGAACAATTTACCTTGCGGCTAATTTTTTAAACCCGACACTTTATCCGCCCGAAATTAAAGATGTGCCTTGGAAACCGAAATATATCTACGTTCCGGCGACCATCAGTCTGACTAATGAGATTTTGGAAAATATCCAGCATTTCCTGGCAACGCTGCAAAACATTAAGACCAAAATTGATGATGTAACTCCGGATGCAGTAAAAACCCAGTCCACAAAGGAGCTCCTCACAACACTTAACAATACAGTCAGTATGCTGGATCCAGATAAACTGCACACGCTGCTCTCAAATGCAGAAAATTACGTCAACTCCAGCCATTCGATCCTCTCAAAAGTAGATGTTGCGCGCGTTAATTCATTGCTTTCAGAACTCACTAAAACAACGGAAAAATTAAACACTACTCTTCATGAAACTAAAGGATCGGGACTCGTTACTCAGCTGAATAAGACAATTTCCGGTGCGGACCAAGCGATTGTAGATAACCGTTATAACATCAGAGAGTTGATTCTCAATTTGAAGGACATTTCGGACAATCTCAAAATTTTGTCTGAGAGCCTCGCACAGGACCCGAATTTCTTAGCTCCCCGTCCTCACCATCCCTCTCCGGTCAGCTCAGAGCATTAGAAATTTTCTCCCGTACCTCCTAGTCATTGAAACTCACACAAACACAACGGGGAGCCGAAGCTCCCCGTTTTTCACTTTCTATCCGTTTTAGGATTAGAAGGTATGAGTCATGCCGATTGTGGCATTCCAGCCGCGGAGATCGTCTGTGTTATGCTTCAGAGCCTTCCCTGCTGTACCCCAAGCGGCCTGGGTATACATCAAAGTACGCTTTGAGAAATGATAGAAGTAAGCCGCGCCGATAGAGAGGGTGTTGAATTTATCTTCCAAGCCTGCTTCAGAAGCGTTCTTATTCTTACCGAAAGCAAATTGAGACTGGAGCATTACTTCACCGCCAAGTGCATTGGTTGAAGCAGACAGTGCAAAAGCGTGATAGTTATTCGCTTTTCCATTGTTGTATTTATTGTCCAAAGCCTTGCCGTCTAAGTCGTCTTCATCTTTTTGGAAAGTAACAAATCCGGGTAATGGTGCGTGCATCGCATACTCATAAGCACCGTACAGAGTGAAAGCTCCGAAATTATAAGAAGCACCGAGGTTCAACAATTGAGTTGTCTTATTCTTGTCGGCCTCTCCTTTGTAGTCCAAAGCCTCATAAATCAAATCAACATTCAGAGGTCCGTTGCCATAGGTCAGGCCGGCACCGTAGTAGTGCTGGTTGTAAGACCATTTGTTTTCATCACTGTCACGTCCATTGGAATACATGAAGGAACCCTGAAAACCGTTATATTCAGGAGTGAGGTAAATGATGGAATTGTTGTATCTGTCTGTCAGATAGAAGGCGCTATACATGCTGCCGATTGTCTGAAAAGATGTCGTATAGGGAGCACCGCCTAAAATGGAATATGTTCCGCAGTCAGAAGACAAGCCCCCGAAACGACCGAATGCAACTGTACCCCAAGTCCCAGAAAGGCCCAAAGCTGCTTCGCGGCTAAATGCCTTACCTTCCGAAGCTTCGTTACCATTGCTTAATTTGAAACCTTGTTCCAGTTTGAAGAAAACGGAATTGCCGTTTCCAAGGTCTTCAGAACCTTTGATACCCCAGCGATTGCCCATCCAGTTGCCGTTTGACATCTGAACTTTTGTGGAGTCACCGTGTAATTTGCTAACCGTAACGCCTGCATCTAAAACGCCATACAAGGTTACGTTAGAGGCTGCTGTTGCATAAGAAGTTGCAGCAAGAAGAGCAGCTGCTAAAAGAGTTTTTTTCATTGCAAATCCTAGAGAAGTAAGTTAACAACGCTTTAATCTTATAAATAAATGTTTCAAAATTTGGCTTTGTCAATAGTTTTTTAAACCTTTCAATTAAAAACTTCCGATCTTTCCGTTTTTAAAACGGTAATTTCAGGGTGTAACATCTCAGTAAAATCCCCCTTTTAGAGAAGAAATATAAATTGTTCGACCCCGTTCAGATAATTAGAATTTTCAGACTTTCATTATTTGCGAAATTTTTCTTCAGAAATGGGCTTCTAAAAGATTAAATTTCTCTATACCTTAGGGAAAACTCCGACATAATTTTCATCAGACAAAGGTTTTTGATGGGCCAATTGTTCTATTCTGTTTCCGTTGATTCATTTTTTAACGATTACAGGAGTACCTCATGTCCTCAGAAACTTTAACTGCTTCGAACGGCATTCAAGCCCAAGAAGCGGAAGAAGCCGAAAAAGTAGGTGTAGGCGCATATATCTCACTCTTCTTTGCCATGTGCTTCTTTTCCGGTGTCTTCTACAAAATGCCAGATGCATATCGCTGGCTCGGTGCTTTTGACTTCACTACGTTGATCGGCAAATTCGGGTCAGTTTCCGGAGCCGCCACTTTCGTCGGTAAAGGCGGTCTTAGTGCACGAGCCGGTTTCCTTTTTGCTCTATCTCTGGTTCCCGGCGTGATGTTGGCTTTGGGACTTTTGGAAGTTCTTTCCCACTACGGTGCTTTAAAAGCAGCCCAAAAGTTGATGACCCCGCTGCTTCGTCCGATCCTTGGTGTCCCGGGTATCACGGGTTTGGCTCTTATTACTGACCTCCAGAGTACCGACGCCGGTGCAGCTCTGACTAAGGGGTTGGTCGATTCCGGAAAGATTTCTAAAGAAAACTTGGTTGTGATTGCAGGCTGGCAGTACGCAGGTGCAGGTTTAATTAACAACTATTTCTCTATCGCATCTGCCCTCTTCATGGCATTCCTGGTTCCTGTTTGGATCCCGTTAGTCGTGATGTTCTGCCTCAAGTTTGTCGGCGGTGTTTTCGTCCGCTTCTGCCTCAAGACTTTCTATAAGAAGGATTTCCAAAATGCCTAATGCAACAGCCACACAAGTCAAAAAGAGCAATAATCCTTTTGATATCTTCATTACCGGCCTTAGAAAAGGTTTTAACGTCGCCATTAACAACTTAATGCCTAATGTGCTGATGGCTTTCGTTTTGGCTTATATCCTTGATCTTTTCGGCGTCATGGCTTTCTTAGGTAAAGTTTGCGGCCCGGTCATGAGCATCTTTGATCTTCCCGGTCAGGCCATTACCGTTTTGTGCGCCACTTGGCTCTCCTGCGGGGCCGGGGTCGGTGTTGCAGCCAGCCTGCTCGCCAGCGGCACCCTTAATGCACATGACATCACCATTCTTTCTCCGGCCCTCCTCCTGATGGCTTCCCAGATTCAGTACATGGGCCGACTTCTCGGTGTTGCCGACGTTCCTAAAAAATACTGGCCGCTGCTTATGTTCAACAGCATCCTGATGGCTTCCATCGGCATGCTCATCATGAGATTCATTGTCTAGTAAAACTCTTTATCCATAGGCGTCCGAATTAAGACGTATTAGACCCACCTTTCCCGCTCTGCAACATCAATCTGGAGCGGGATTTTTTTTACTTCAAGGTCCCGGGCCGGTGTCAAAAATCTCATCGGTTAACCGCAGCGCAAAGACAAATATTCTCCTCAGTTAAGGTACTTTTCTTTTAACTTAGAGCTTTCTGTCCTCACCTCAGAGAACAAAAAGATGTCAAATTTTCTTCTCTATGTTGCTTTTTTCTCACTAAAAAATTGATGGAAATTTAGTGCTTTTCAATCGTGAAGGCGGATTTTCATCTTATGAAATAGCGCTATTGCAATATGTAATTTATGATTTATTTTGTCAGTGTTAACACCTATTTTAGGAAATTATTTTCGTAAAATCGCTTTAGTTTGAATTTTTATGTCATTATTAACCCGTAAGAGATATTAAATTTTCAATCGGAGATGTCTCATGAACATTCTTATTAAAGAAACAGGTGAACTTCGCTCTCTCTCGTTCATTGATTGGCACGACGGTCAGGAATACACAGAACAACTGATCTCAGCCTCCGGAGAAGACCCAAACTTCCTGTTTGATCAGGATGGCGAAGTTTTTATGACGGATGCTCCTACCTTTAGTAAGTGGAACGCCTTCTTCAGAAGCCATTACGATATCGAATCTGTATGCGCAGCACTTGGCCTGCAGCCGATTTCCAAAGCTGAATACGATCCGTTCGTACACCTCTAATTTCTTCGTTTTCTGATCCAAAAGGTTGGGCTCCGGCCCAGCCTTTTTTTGTTCTCATTTCTGGTAACAAGCTACTTCTGAAAGTGCTTTTGGAAGCCAAGCTCATCCCTTCTGAATGTACAATCGAAGGCCGCACAAAATTTCTAGTTTTAAGAAAAACTCTTTTAAATCTTAAGGTTACATTAACAAATGGGCATTGAAATTGATCTCGAACGCGATTCATTATTAGGAGAAGTTTCGCGTAAACGCCTTCGTGAAAGTTACATGAAGGAAGAAGAGCAGAGCCCGCAGGAACGCTTTGCAACGGTAGCAGAAACATTCGCAAGTAACCCTGCTCATGCTCAGCGTATTTACGACTACGCCTCCAAGCATTGGCTTTCCTTCTCGACCCCTATCCTTTCTTTCGGCAGAAGTAAGAAAGGACTCCCTATCAGCTGCTTTGAAGTTTATATGCAGGATACAGCTGAAGGTCTTGTCAATACATTATCCGAAGTCAACTGGCTTTCCATGCTGGGCGGCGGGGTTGGCATCCATGTAGATATTAGAAGCGCAGACGATAAGTCCGTCGGCGTAATGCCTCACTTAAAAATCTATGATGCAGCTTGCCTTGCTTACCGTCAGGGCAGAACTCGCCGTGGATCTTATGCAGCTTTTCTTGATGTGGATCATCCCGACATCATTCAATTCCTGGAAATGCGTAAGCCGACGGGTGACCAGAACTTAAGAACTCTCAATCTGCACCACGGAGTAAACATCTCCGATAAATTCATGCGCTTAATTGAGAAGAGTATGGTTAATGCGGATGCCGATGATTCTTGGGAACTTCGTGATCCTCACTCTCACCGTGTGGTAGAAGTGGTATCCGCCAGAGATATTTGGCAGCGCATCCTTGAGCTCAGAATGCAAACCGGTGAGCCTTACATCGTCTTTATTGATGCAGCGAATCGCGCCCTTCCCTCTTGGCTCAGTGACAAGGGCTTAAAGATCCATGGCTCGAATCTTTGTACAGAAATCTTTTTGCCGACCAGCGAAAAAAGAACTGCCGTTTGCTGCCTTTCTTCCCTGAATCTGGAATATTTTGACCATTGGAATACCAATGAACAATTCATTCCGGACGTAATGGAATTTTTGGACAATGTCCTCCAATACTTCATTGATAATGCTCCGAACTCTGTCGAAAGAGCTCGTTATTCCGCTCTGCGTGAAAGATCTATCGGTATCGGAGCATTAGGATTCCATGCTTACTTGCAGTCCAAGCGAATTCCGATTGAATCCGTTTTAGCCAAGTCGATTAATTACCGCATGTTCTCTCATATCAAAGAGGAATGCGCTCGCGGCGATGAGATTCTTTGCGAAAAACGCGGTCCTTGCCCGGATGCAAAAGATGCCGGCATTCCAAGACGCTTCTCTCATTGGAACGCAGTTGCTCCGAATGCTTCTTCCAGTTTGATCATGGGCGCAACATCGCCATCGATCGAACCGATCCGTGCGAATATTTATCGTCAGGACACACTTTCCGGTGCTCATATTATTAAGAACAAGATGCTTATTCCTGTTCTTGAAGAGTACGGGTTAAACACTGATGAAGTTTGGACAAGCATCACTGCGCATGACGGTTCCGTTCAGCATTTGGAAGCATTGCCTCAAGTAATTAGAGATGTATTCAAAACCGCTCAGGAAATCGACCAGCGCTGGCTTATTGATCTTGCTGCTGACCGTCAGGAATTTATTGATCAAGGTCAATCTCTGAATCTCTTCTTCCCGGCTGATGTTTCTATAGCCTATCTCCATGCCTGTCACTTCCTCGCATGGAAGGTTGGTTTGAAGAGTCTTTACTACTGTCGAAGCGACAAGCTCCGCAAAGCTGATAAGTTAGGCGAAAAAGTTGAAAGACATCGTCTTGAAGAATCCATCAACATGCGTGAAGTTCTCGAGAATTCCAGCTGCCTTGCCTGTGAGGGATAGTGATGAAATCCAGTTTGACGAAAAGCCGTAATTATTACAAGCCCTTCTCTTATCCATGGGCCTATGACGCATTCATGGCCAGTGAGCAAATGCACTGGCTTTGGACAGAGGTTCCGATGATCGAAGACATCAAGGACTGGAAAAATGTTTTGACTGACGGAGAGAGAGACTTTCTGACTAAGGTCTTCCGTTTTTTCACACAGGGCGACATTGACGTCAGCTCTGCTTACGTCAATACCTACCTGCCCTTTTTCCCGACCCCTGAAATTCGCATGATGCTCTCGAGCTTTGCCGCTCGAGAAGCGGTGCACATCGCAGCCTATTCTCATTTGATCGAGACGATCGGTATGCCGGAAACTGTTTACAACGAGTTCCTGCAATACGAAGCCATGGCGGAAAAGCACGATTTCTTCCACGGTCTCGCCGAAGACCAGCAGGAGAACATCGCTGTAAAAATGGCTGCTTTTTCTGCCTTCACGGAAGGTATGCAGCTGTTCTCAAGTTTTGTGATGCTTCTTAACTTCACAAGAAACGGCACCATGAAAGGCATGGGGCAGATCATCGCCTGGTCCATCAATGATGAAACTCTTCACACGGAAAGCATGATCCGTTTATTCCGTGAATACATTATTGAGAATCCGGAACTTTGGACCGACTCTCTGAAGAAGCGCATTTACGACATCGCCGAGAAAATGATCGAGTTGGAAGATGCATTCATCGACCTTGCTTTCGGCGTCAATGACATGAGCAAACAGAATCTGTCTCCTGCAGATGTGAAAGCTTACATTCGCTGGATCTGCGACCGCAGACTTGCCGCAATGGGCATGAAAGAGATTTTTAAAGTAAACGTCAATCCGCTTCCTTGGGTCGATTCCATGCTTGGTGTAACGCACACCAACTTCTTTGAAAACAGAGTTGTTGACTATGCCAAGGGAGCCTTAAGCGGTTCTTGGGGAGATGTTTGGGGACAAGCAGGAACCAAATAATACGTCCAGCAACTAACGCTTCAATTCAATAGGAGACCCGCGCGGTCTCCTTTCTTTTTATTTACGCCATCATTTGAGTTTCAACTTCTGCCTAAACAGGACTCAGTTTCCAGCTTACATATATGTGAACATGTTCACACTCAAAAAACAAGTTGAAAGCTACGAATACTGCATCAAAAGAAATCTAGGTAAGACAGAACAATAAATCGACTGTTGTATAAAACATACAACAATTAGAAACATTTGTAAGACGTGCTCAACTTGCGCACATAGAATTGTTTCGTTAAGATGCACGTCCTGTCGCTGGTGCACAACGCAGCAACGATAAGC
>PPYE01643911.1_pt1 | contig 15096 bp, 14 predicted proteins | sample 1559881 | NCBI WGS metagenome assembly PPYE01 (sample SAMN08240022, study PRJNA423297) | Human gut metagenome, whole genome shotgun sequencing project. | reverse complement strand
ACTTGAAGAGGTGAATCGCCACTTAACAAACGGACCATAGCGTTTCCATAGCGGATTTTTCAATCTCGTCTTCCGCTAAAATTTTTCTGTGGCCGAATATGGCACTAAATCGGGGCCGGAATGTGAACCGTTTTCATCGCCAATTAGTCAGCCTTTGATGCCATTAAAATAATAGTTAACTGTTGTTACCATTCGAATTAAAACGGTTTGATATTTTTGTAGGTGCACCTAAAAAAGTATTTCCATTTACTTTTATTTATTGTACAATGACAACGGCTCAAAGATTTATACAAATAGAAAGGTGGTCTTTTAATTGAGCGAAAAGACGAACACCCCAAACCGGAAGCATAAACTGATTGAATATGCGAACGGCCCCTCACTAGAGGAAATCAACGGGACAATCGAGGTTCCTAAGAATCTGAGTTTCTGGAAAACCTTGTTTGCCTACTCTGGTCCTGGTGCCTTAGTCGCAGTTGGTTATATGGATCCCGGTAATTGGTCCACTTCAATCACTGGTGGTCAAAACTACCAATACATGTTGATGTCTGTCATCTTGATTTCAAGTTTGATTGCGATGTTGCTTCAATACATGGCAGCTAAACTTGGTATCGTGAGTCAGATGGACCTGGCCCAAGCTATTCGTGCCCGGACGAGTCGGTCACTCGGAATCGTTTTGTGGATCTTAACTGAATTAGCGATTATGGCAACTGATATTGCGGAAGTTATCGGTGCCGCTATCGCCCTGTATTTATTATTCAATATTCCATTAGTTATCGCGGTATTTATTACCGTCTTAGACGTTTTAGTTTTGCTATTATTGACCAAAATCGGTTTCCGAAAGATCGAAGCCATCGTGGTTTGCTTGATTCTCGTCATTTTATTCGTTTTCGTTTATCAAGTCGCTTTATCCAACCCAGACTGGGGCGGTGTCATCAAGGGCTTAGTTCCAACTGCTGACACCTTCTCGACCGGCCGGACGGTTAACGGGATGACGCCACTATCTGGTGCCCTTGGGATTATCGGGGCGACCGTTATGCCGCATAACCTGTACTTGCACTCTGCCATTTCACAAACACGGAAGATTGATCACAATGATGAAGAAGATGTTGCTCGGACGGTTAAGTTTGCCGCTTGGGATTCCAACATTCAATTATCCTTCGCTTTCATCGTTAACTCACTCCTACTAATCATGGGGGTCGCCGTTTTCAAGAGTGGTGCCGTTAAGGATCCATCATTCTTCGGCCTTTACGAAGCGCTATCGAACACTTCAATGCTCAGCAATGGGATTTTGATTAGTGTCGCTAAATCCGGTGCTTTATCCGCCTTGTTCGCGATCGCGTTGCTTGCTTCAGGTCAAAACTCCACGATTACTGGGACGTTGACTGGGCAAGTGATTATGGAAGGTTTCGTTCACATGCGGATGCCACTCTGGTTACGGCGGTTAGTTACTCGGTTGATTTCTGTGATTCCAGTGCTGATTTGCGTGCTGTTGACTAGCGGCAAGAGTGCGATTGATGAACATACCGCGCTGAATAATCTGATGAATAATTCGCAAGTGTTCCTGGCCTTTGCCTTACCATTCTCCATGCTGCCATTACTCATGATGACCGACAGTGCGGCTGAAATGGGCAAACGTTTCAAGAACTCGCTCTGGATCAAAGGATTTGGCTGGTTATCAGTTATCGGTTTAACCTTCTTGAACCTATTAGGGTTACCGGATTCAATTCTGGGCTTCTTCGGTGACAATCCATCTGCCGGCGAACAAACCTTCTCTAAGATTTTAGCTTACGTCTTAATCGTTGCCATCTTAGCGCTACTTGCATGGACGATCTTCGACTTACAACGCGGCAACAAGCGTTACGTCGCACAACAACTCGCCGCAGCGGCTAAGGAGGCTGACAAATAATGGCAACCAAATTCAAACGAATCTTAGTCGGTGTCGATGATTCGGCTGACACCCTACTCGCCTTCGACTATGCGATTCATCAGGCTAAACAAGATGATGCTGAACTAGTCATCATTTCGATTCTGGAAAACGACGAAATGAACGTCTACCAAGCCTTAAGCAAAGATTACGTGCACGGCGAACGCAAGGAATTAGAGCAACACATCTTAAAATACCAGCAACAAGCTCAAGAAGCTGGTGTGACCAAGGTTCGCTCAATGATTGCGGAAGGTGAACCTGGTGAGACGATCGTTAAGGAAGTCATTCCACACGTTCAACCTGATTTACTCATCATTGGTTCATTAGCGAAGAAGGGCATTGCCAAGCACTTTGGGAGCCAAGCTGCTTATATGGCCAAATACGCCCCCGTTTCGGTACTGGTCATTCGTTAATCCAACCAGTGTTGCTAATTCAGAACATTGAATCAGTTCTTTAAAAATACAGCATTATTTGCTGACAAAAGCGGCGACTCACATCTGTGTGGGTCGCTTTTATTTTACAGATTCAATTTTTAGGATAGCATAACTTTATTTGACTATTAGCCTTAACCTACTATAATAGATGGTGAAGGGGGTATTTGATCATGACACCTAACGAGACCTACGCAGATTTAGAACAATTGCATCTATTACCAGCAGCCCAATTTACTTGGCGGCCCTTCACTTCTACCACCATCTTTGTTGACAGTCCGCACGACCGGCGCGTTTATCGGCTGAACTTAGCGGACGCGACCGTCGACATTTTTCAAGCAGACCCTAGTTCAGAACTCTCTGAACACTTCGAGCCCCTTAAAACGATTCAACTAACACCACAACAAATGAGTCAACTCAAGCCATCACAACCAGTTGCCTCATAATAATTGTCATTAGCACGCAAATAAGCGTTTCAGGAATGAACCTACCATTCTTGAAACGCTTATTTGAATCGATTCGATTGTGGTGTTGCTTGTCCGTTGCAGCTGGCAAAACGGCCCATCACCTGCAGTTGGTGGTGCAGCTGGCCATTAGCGATTGCTGCCGGATGTCAGCACTTAACTACACTTCTTCATCCGATACTGGCGCGCGCCGGCGGTCATGGTGTATCAGCCATAGTAAGCCCACTAATAAAATGACAATGCCAATCACGAGCGCGGCGTTTTTAAAATGAGCCTTGATTAATTCATCGCCACCCCAGGCATAAATAATGGCGGTCGGCATACTCCCTACTAGCGTCGCCCACGCCAATTGTCGTCGTGTCACCGCTGTTTCGACAGCAGCCAAGCTCACCAATGAAGTCGGAATAAACGGCACGGTGTAGCCGATAATGATGCCGAGTAGCGGATGGCGCATATTACCGATCGCGGTCACGAGTTTTGACGATTTTTGCGTCCGATGAGCAGTCACCCGGCCGAAGAATCGCTGTGCAATCAAATTTCCCAGCGTAATCCCGATAATATTCAGGACAGCACCGAGTCCTTTGCCAAAACAAATTCCGGCGACGACACTGATCGTCGCAACGGGTGCACCCGGAATAATTGAAAAACAAATCAATAAGGGTACCACTAACCCAATGTCCACGGCGCGATGTCGCCGCACTTGTGCGACTAGCGCATCTTGGTTGAAGACCCGGTGTTGAACGAGCTCCCAGGTACCATGATAGCGATAGACTAATAGCCCAATCAGTAGCAGCGCGAGTAGCGCAGCGCCGACAATCAGTTGCCGTTTCGTTAATTTAACTTTCACATTATCCTCCGCTAATCGTGATGGGGCTCATGCTTGATTTCATGCGCCACGTGCCCAATCATGGCATCCACCATTTCTAAAATATGGGGGTCATCTAAGCAATAGTAAACGTGCTTGCCGCGCTTAGTCTTAGACACCAATTGATACTGAAATAAAATCGCTAATTGGTGAGAAACTTGTGGTTGTGGCAGTTGCACGTGACTCACGATGGCCGTCACATCCGCTTCGTGCCGTTCTAAAAAGCGCAATATTTTGATTCGATTCACATTGCCGAGTACCTTATAGATTTTAGCGGCTTCGACTAATAGTTGTTCACTAACTTCCATCCGTGGGCCTCCGTTCCCAGTTATCACCACAGTGCCAACAAGTGACTAATTAGGCCACTATCCCAGAAGACGTAGCAGCCAATCAACACATAACAAATCTTCATCAACCGTTCACCGTGTGCCGTGATCACTCGCTGAACGACTGGCAATGTCGCCACTTGTTTGATAATAATCACCACTAGCACCGTTAACACGCCAATAAAAACTAACGTCATCAAGAAATGCGCCATGCTCTCGCCAACGAGGACCGGCAAGAAAATCGATAAATTACAGCCCGCACATACCGCCAAATACGTTACCAGCACGTTCAACACTGGCGATCGACCAGAACGGTCCGCTTGCTCGTCATCATCGTCATGGAACGCCAGCCAGATTGGCAAAATCCCCAACACACCGAGCAACCATTCCGGCAAGAACAACGTTAACGTCCGACCGATAAAGAAACTCGCTGTCAGTAAAATCATATTTCCCAGGAAATAACCTGCGATAACCGGTATTTTTTGAGTAAGAACACCAACATAAAGAAGAAGTCCAAATTAACGCTCAAAAAGGTTATCGCTAAAATCCCATAGTGCATCCCATCACCCACTCTTTTATTGTTGACTTCATTATATGTCAAAATCGACATATGTAAAGTAAAAGCTGCACCCAACTGAAAAGTAAATAATTACTAGTCAGTCCACAATCAAACACCCGCACCACGAAAAAAACGCCCACCAATGGGACTAAGCAGGTGCTTAGCCCGCAATGGCGGACGTCTTCTGGTTGACTGCTGAATAGCAGATCAACGTTAATTTTGATGGTTATCTTCAAATAATGAGCTAATCAAGGTGCATCTTGGAAACTTTGCTGGGTTGACAGGCCATACCAGCAATCATACGCCCTGACACATTAGCATCGTTTCATATTGCGACCAAGTTTGTCACATTCTTACCCAGTCAGCATTAAGCACTAATCTGCGGCTAACGCATCGATTGGATTCAAGCGAGCAGCGCGCCATGCCGGTAGAATTGCCGCTAATAGCGCGATTACTAGGGCGATGATAAAGGTCGAAACAACATTGCCGAGATGAATTTCTATCATATTGTAACTGGCGATTTGATAGAGGACTTTATTCAGCGCGGCTCCGACACCATAGGCAATCCCCGTGGCGAGCAATGCACTGATGACCCCAATAATGAGCGATTCGCTCGTGAACAAGCGGCGGATATCGCCCCGACTTTCACCGAGTGCACGTAAAATCCCAATTTCCTTTTTACGGGCACTAACGGACATGAACATCGTCACGATGATCATCAACGCTGAAACGAGTAATGAGATACCCGCAATCGCAGCCAAAATGGTCGTCGCTAAGTTGACGTACGTGTTGACGGTGTCTAGCATGCTGGCAATACTCGTGGCCCGATAAGTTCGCTTACCGTCAGTTTTGAGCTTGTTGATTTGCTTCGTGACCGCGTCATTGTGATTTCGAGAATCGACTTTAACGGCGACAGAAGTCGGTTTCGTGCTCAAATCTTTCGATGAACGCATCGCCTTCATGGTAGCGTACGAAACCGCATTGACCGCACCACCAGTCGTGCTTTCAGTGATCCCCGCAACGGTTAATTGTTGCTTGACGGTTACTGACTTACCACTGGCATTGGTCGTCTGGAAGGAGACGGTAACTTTCTTACCAACTAAGTCCTTCCAATTCTTAGATGACCACTTCTTGGCAACCGTGTCTTTATCAACGACAATTTCATTCTTACCAGCCGTATGACCCGCTTTAATAATGGATTTCCGGTTGGAAGCCGTCCAAGTTGTCAGCGTGGATGCCGTATAGTCTTTTGATCCAATTGACAGCGTCGCGTTGCTTGCACTAATAATCGGTTGAACCGTCTGAACGTGTTTAACCTTCTTCAACTGTGCTAATTGTGTGCTGCTAAAGGTCGGTTGACTAGTGGTCGTCGAACTGACCCCCATTGCGGCGGCCTGCTGATTATTAGCTTGGGCGCCACCACCACGTTGGTTCTGGCTCGTCTTCTGATACCGACTGACCGTCACGACCCGCGGATTGACCATATCATTGATTTCTTGGTTGATATAGCCTTTGAGCCCGTTGCCCAGGCCGTTGAATAGCATCACCGCAAATAGCCCGATGGCCGTCCCAATAATAATGATTAGGTTCCAAGTCCAAGTGTATCGTAAGTGCTTAAACGCCGTACTCATCGGTACGTACCATGGCAACTTGCGCGCAGGAATCTGTTGCCGATTTTCATCAACTGGATAGGCGGCTTTGATCCGGTCATCCGATGTAATCTGGCCATCCGCTAATCGAACGATGCGCGTCCCGGCGTTGGCAACATCCTCAGAGTGGGTCACGCAAATTACTAACCGGCCCTCTTCAGCAATTTGGTCCAACAATTTCAGCACATCCGCCGTATTTTCAGAATCCAGCGCCCCGGTCGGTTCATCCGCAATAATGATTTGCGGATCACTAGCGAGTGCCCGGGCAATTGCGACCCGTTGTTTCTGCCCACCAGACAACTGGTTCGGATACTTCTTGATTTGATCAGTCAATCCGACTTTCGCCAACAATTCCTTGGCCCGTTGTTCGCGTGCAGCACGATTGAGCTTGGTCATATCCAATGAAATCAAAACGTTATCTAAAACCGACAAGTGATTGATCAAATTATAGGACTGATAAATATAGCCGATGGTTTCTCGGCGATACTGGTCCATTTGTTTTTCTTGGTGATGATCCAACGCGGTCCCTTGAAGCAAGACTTGGCCTTCAAATTGCCGGTCCAGCCCACCGATGATGTTCATCAGCGTTGACTTCCCGCCACCAGATTCACCTAAAATTGCCACGAACTCGCCACGTTCGAAAGTTAAATTAATCCCATTCAAAACTGGGAAGGCTTGTTTACCTAAATAATAGGCTTTGTGAATATCCTTTAATTCTAAGTAACTCACGCTAATTCACCCTACCTTACTTCACTGTCATGTGCACCAACAGTCTTGTGATGTAACAAGACTTAAACTGTGACTATTGGTCATTAAGTTTACCAGAGATTACGCTTTGGCAACACCCTAACGCGTCAATTTAATTGGAACTTAGCATAGCACGTTAGTTAGTTTATTGCAACGAAATCTAACTAAAATACTAACAATTTTTATAATTCGAGACACGTAAGCACCATCAACTAGTCTTGCGAGTGTGTCTCCCCCCTAGTCAGTCACATGACCCGTTCCGATAGCTAGCAATCAGACGTTTAGTCCGCCTACTACTTAACTAGCTTGTGTACAAAAGGGCAGTTCTGAAACGAACTCTCGTTTTTCAGAACTGCCCTTGTCGACATGGTGCTATTTAAATCACTGTGGCATCATTAATCCACGCTAGGCATGCCGTTTCCGCCACCAAACGGCTAAGCCACCGGTAATCATCAGTAAGACACTACCTGCAACCGCCAACCACCGTTGAATTGCTTCACCGGTTTGTGGTAACCAGCTACCATGATGTGGCTTCGTGGTCGAATGCGTTGCGTTAGTCGCAGTATTCGTTTCAGGTAAGGTCGTCCCATTGGTGTTGGTCGTCGACGTGCCTTCCCCATTTTTGTCAGATTTAACTGGCGTATTAGCGTTACCACTGGGTTTAGTGGCACCTGCCTGGTTGTCATTTGGCTTAACGTTGGTATTGCCGTTGCCATTTGGTTTCCCGGTATTTGGCCCACTGCCATCCGGCTTAACTTCAGTGTTGCCGTTACCACCGGAGTTAGTGTTGCTTGAACCATTTTCATCTGGTTTAACTACAGTATTACCGTTGCCATTTGGTTTAGTGGTGCTTGAACCATTTTCGTCCGGTTTAACTGCCGTATTATCGTTGCCATCTGGTTTCTCGGTACTTGAACCATTTTCATCTGGTTTAACTGCCGTATTATCGTTGCCATTTGGTTTCTCGGTACTTGAACCATTTTCGTCCGGTTTAACTGCAGTATTACCATTGCCATCCGGTTTAGTGGTGCTTGAACCATTTTCATCCGGCTTAACTACAGTATTCCCGTTGCCATCTGGTTTGTCTGTACTTGACTCATTTCCGTCCGGTTTAACTGCAGTATTGCCGTTACCATCAGGTTTCACACTACTTGATCCATTCTCACCCGGCTTAACTGCAGTATTACCGTTGCCGTTAGGTTTAGTGGTATTTGCTCCGTTTTCATCCGGTTTAGCTGGCGTCGTTAACGGATTATCATTGTCGAGGTCGACTAAGACTTCCGTGCCATCGGCGGTTGCCGCCATCGCTTGGCTTAACATGATCGTCTTAGCCGCTTTGGCCTTGCTTGGCGCTAACTTGATTGTTACTAGATTCGTCACGGGTTGACTCGCACTGACGGTCAAACGTAATTGTCCGTTAGCCACCGTTCGGCGTAAAATTTTGACACCCGTTGGGACCTGAACGTCCGCAACGTCACGGCCGGCGAGATCAAACTGTAAGTCAAACGCGGTTAATTGCCGCTTCTGAGCGTTCGTCACTTGCACTTGTGCTTCGTGGTCGTTGTGACTCAATTTCAGTGTTTCAACCGCGCGGTGTTTCTTCGTCAGCTCCGTTTGCTTGAGGAAGGCTGACGTGTCAAAGACCTGACTGTCAAACATTTGTGGGGCTTGTGGTACTTGCAAGGCGTTTAAAATCAACGCACTCACATCCGCGTTGCTACCGCCGTGTAGTCGGCGACCACTATCCACCGTTTCGCCACCAAGGGCCATGAAGATGCTACGGTTATATTCATCCCAGCCACCATGGTTGGTCCCGGCGCCACCGTGGTCCGCGTTGGCAATCACTAACGTATCATGGATGTGCCCGGTTGCTTCTAATTTGTCCATGACACGCTTAAATAAGCCATCATATTGGGCGTACTTATCCCAATAATTATCGTTATACCAGCCACGACTATGGCCCTGACCATCCATATAATCACTTTGCATATACACTAGGCCGGTGTTCTTAAACTCAGATGAGCCGATGTAGTTGGCGACATCGTCAAAGGATTTCAACGAAGCGGACTGCTTGGTCATCACAGCTGCATCTGGTTCAACAATACTGTTCACGATTGGGCCCCACTCTGAAAAGGCCGCGGCGCCACGAGTTGGGTTCTCAGCTTGAAGCATCTTGAAGACGGACGGGAACAACGCTTGTGGTTTATCAAAATCGGCAAAGTATTCTTGTCCCATTGACCCGTTAGTGCCTTGGTATTCCTTAGGTAACGTGTCCCATGGCCGTCCATGCAGCATGGAAATGTAGTTTTGAGCTGAAATTGCTGGCGAAACTGCCCGCGCGGACGTGCTCATCGCAAACTGTTTATTGAATAAATCCATCGTGTACGTGTTGCGACGCTTCTTCATAATGACCGGGTCAGTCGTCCATGCGGGTGTTTTGGTCCCTTGCGCATAGTACATCCCCTTTGGATCCCAGGGGTTACCACCACCGTCCGTCGTCAAAACGACCACGTGTTTATACGGCTTGATTTCAGCCTGTTTGGCGGCAGCGACTTGGTCAGTTGCGGAAGCTAAGGCCACGTCTCCGACCCCAATAATACCGTCACCATTGTAATCGAGGGCGTATTTTCCTTGAACTTCAACAGATTGTGCGGGTCCTAATTGAACCGTCGTGTTTTTGGTGGCTTGTTCCAATTGAATTTGCGTCTCACCCGCTGTTTTGGCTTTTAGATTAAGATGTGCCAGTCGAGTCTGGGCGTATTTCTTGAAATCAGCCGTCGACAAATTAGCGGTCGTCGTCACGCGGACCCGTCCCGGCTGAACGAGTTGTACCTGCGTCTGATTGCCTTGCAATAGTCGTTCAGCACCGACATAATCGAACTTGTTGGCATCATAAACCACATCGATGGTCAACGGTTGCGCTGGCGTTGCCTTTAGTTGCCGGGCGTGTACATTCAGCCCATAAGTATGGCCTGCTGCAATGCGCTTCGCTCCCACTAAACGCGTCGCTACTGACTGTTCAACGGGCGCTACTGCATGCTTGCCCTGTTGCGCTTGATCGTTCAATTGGCTGACTTGTTCAGGAGTGAGTACTTGGTCATACAACCGGGCCTGCTTGATTTGCCCCGTCATCATCGACTGCACGTGTGAGCCAGGTGCGGCATCGCCACCGAGGACGAAATCCTTGGTATTTTGTGCCAGCTTCAAATCACCCGGCATGGCCACTTGTTGCACCAATTTGCCATCAAGATACAGACTCGCCGTCTTATTTTTATCAATCACACCGACCGCATGCACCCACTGGCCCTTATGCAGCAGCCCTTTAGGCGTTTTGTAGCCGGCACCATCATGGGCATAGAAAACCACTTGATTATTTTCAACGCCGAGGCCGAGGCCACCACCTTGTTGGCTCGAGAAAATCTCATGTTCGTGACCGGCATCAGCGGCTGGGTCATATTTGAAGTAGGCTTCAACCGCCATACCACTCTGGATCTGACGGAATTGGTCATCCGTGAAAGTGGTGTAAAACGCGGATTTGCCATCAAAATTCAAGACTTGATCATCAAATTCTGGCGTCTTGGTCACTGACGGTTGGCCCACCAATTGCCATTGCGTCTTACCAGCATGGTCTACCAGTTGCCGATTTTGCACTCCTAAATCGACGATCGGGGTTGGCACCGTAACGTTCGCAGCCGGAACAGCGACTTGCTCACTTGGCGTATCCACGGGGGTCACAGCGGCAATCGCTGGACTCACCGTGGTCGTTAAAATTGCAGTACATACGAATAAGGTCGTTAAAACACGCGGCTTCATTACTAAATTATCACTCCACATTTTTTAAAAACTAACTGCAATATTAAGCATAGTTAACTAATGTAAAGTGTTTAGACAGAGGTTTGTAAAGAAACGATATTATTTGTGTGTAGACGCAACTAAAATCCGAAACTTCAGTGGACCGTCATGCAAAATAGCTCGTGATACCTTTCGATACAACTAAAAAATCGTTTCAAAAATGCAGTCTGGATTCTTGAAACGATTTTTTCAGTTTTATCAGTTGGCAGGTTTGCCCGACAATCGAGCCAAGCCTAATCAGGTTATTGTTGAGCGACTTCCTGGTAACCATTAGCGATCAATTGGTTGCGGAACCAAGTTTCAAACATAAACCCATACCAAATGTCGCCTAGTAGATTAATTGATAATGCGATTTGTTCAGTGAAAAATAACTGAACAACCATGTTTAGTAAGACCATTCCTAAGAACAGCACGGCCGTTTTCAGCGCGATAAATGGCGTCCGACAACGAACACTGAACAGCGCGTAGAACCAAGTGAACAATAGTGCCCACACATTAAACCGGGCGTATACTTTTTTGGTACTCGTCTCACCATTGATCGTTTTTGTGAACGTCATATCGTGTTTGACGCGGCGATTAAATCCAAACCACTCGGATGGTGCAAAATTCATGAAATTCCTCCTCGTTTTGTCACAACTGTCCATTCTATTATAGAAGTTAACGAAGACGCTCGCTACTGATTGTCACGCTGGGGGCCAAAAAACTTTTGGACAACTGCTTGATACCCGTACTCGTCGTTCAGTTGTTTCAGCAATTTCTCATCATGCGTGCTCGTATAGCCAGTATGCCGCAGATGTTCATATAATTTCAGATAAGGTAAGTCTTGTTTTCGGGCCAGCGCCAACTCCTGTTCAATGTCATAAGTCACTTTGCGAAATTCCACACTGATTTGTCCCGCATCCGTGACCGTCAACAGTGCATAGTTCGCCCGCTGATCCGCCATGAACTTCGCGTACGGACTGTACGGTTGTCCAGTGGCGCCCGGATTGATGATCAATTGCCCCCGCTGACTCACGCGCATCACTTGTTGATGCGTATGCCCATAAACGGCAACGTCTGCATCCCCCGCTAAATGATCAAAACTAGTCTGTTCACCAGCTGGATAGAGGTCGTGGCCCGTCGAACGTTCTGGCTGATTATGCGCTAATTGGAACGTCAAACCGTTTAGCGTTAACTGAGTCGCAATCGGTCGCTGAATCAATTCTTCATACTGCGCCGACTGTAAATGGGTGACCAGGTATTCCGTCAGCCGGGCAAAATAAATCGTTGACGGTTCTTCTAAACGGCCGGTGCCCGTCATGATCGCGTTAATCCCCTGTTCCCAATTACCCTGTAGCCAGACGGATGGTGCAACGTCCGCTAATGTTTGATAAAGCTGTTGGGCTCCCGGGCCAGGCAGAAATAAGTCACCCAAAAACCAATAATCTGTAGCCTCCTGCTGCCGGGCATCCGCTAGCACCGCCTGTAACGCCGTCAAATTTCCGTGAATATCTGCCAAAACTGCAATTCGATGTAACACTACTCGTCACTCCCTCACCAATCGTTACTTCTAGTATACGCCGAGTGCAGACTAAAGTCGTTGCTGTAAAGCGACCTTATTAATCTAGCGGGATAAGTGCTAATGTTCGCATTAGTAAGCGCTTACTTGTATGCTAAAAGTAACAATTATAACGAGTGCACGTTTGCGTTGCAATGATGAACAGACGACAGGTCAACCAGTCGTAGCTGGCGTCTAGTCAGTCACCGATGCCACGAAAGATTGACAGCCATCTGCAGCTACCAGCGTCAGTCTAAAAAAGCACAATCGGTCCATTGCCGAGCAATCAGTCGCAAGCAGCTGCTTTACGTGCACGACTCGATTTAATATCCGACTAAACCTTGGGGGAGGCTTTCAACATGCAACAATTGACACCCTTAGTACATGATTTTAACTTGGACGGCTACTGGTCTGCTGTCATTGATGAGGGAACGCCTGGACTGGCCCGTGTGAATCAGCCACTGACGCAATTACTTGGAACTTGGTTGGCAGCGCACGTGACGATTCTCTGCGACACGGCTTCGTTTCTACTGATCATTCACGACCACCATCAAAAACTTGCGATTCCTGGCCGCATTTCACCAGGCACCAGTCAGCCGTATGACATCAAACTCGATGGTTGGCCCGTCAACAATAGTGCGGCCTTGATGGCAATCGTTCAGAAGTATTTATAGTCAAACGGTCGACTATCGATAATCGAATCCATCATTAAAATCGTGTTCGTCCCAGTCTGAATTGGACTGGGATTTTTTCATCATTTGCAAGCCAGTCATAATCATGAATTCTGCAATAATCATGAAAGCGATTCATGTCCTATGTTAAACTAGAGTTAGTCAAAACTGGGGGGCACTTGCGTTGCAAATTAATAAACAACAAGTCGGTCACCGGATTCACGAACTCCGGATAACCGCGAATTTAAGTATGGCTGAACTAGCATCTGCCGTTGGTTTAGCCGGAAAAAGTACCATCAATGATTGGGAGAAAGGACGTACGCTGGCAAACGCTGAACGGATGGAAAAGTTGGCCATCTTCTTTAAGGTACCGGTTAACTACATTCGCTATGGCAGTCTGACCGATTACGTCACGACGGTCTTCAAAGAAACGGGACTCAACCACTCTGAATTCAACGTCTTATTGTGGGAATTCGTCGATCTAACGACTACCAATCCCGACGTTTTATCCAGTGATGTGTTCACACCAACCGCGCACTCTGAACAGGACCAGTTGCAACAAACGAAAATTGCCACCGCCCTGATTACACCGACCATCAACTACGCGATTAACCAAATCGTTCCGGCTGTCGTACGCCATTTTGAATCTGACAGTTCGACCTATCCGGAACCAGATGAAGTCATTCAAGCCGGCTGCTACGTCTATCGCCATCGGATTCAAATCGTGCGGCGGACGTTTACTGGTAAATATAACCGCATCGTCCGCTTACTCGATAACGTGGACTTATATGAGAAACTTCAGCCGGATGATGATTATAAGCGCTACTTGAATCAGACGACGACACCTCAGAAGAATACCAGCAATGGCTTCTCCTTAGATGAAAAATATCAAATTCAGATGAACAAGCTCATTACAGACTTTCACCAACAACTGAACAAAATCAACGCTGCGTATCAAGCTGAACTTGCCGCGTTGGAACAAAGCGGCCCGAAATCTGCGGCCAATTAACCGAAATCAAAATAAAACCTGATTTGAAGCGCATCGTCACTTCAAATCAGGTTTTATTCATTTAATATTGCTTTGTTCACTGTGGCTCGTCGATACTGAACAAGCCGTCTAAACACGGTTGGTTGGCCATGTCCAGCGCGATTGAAATACCCGCTCAAGCTACTTAGCCACAACGGTTGCGACTTCCTGATCATGACTGACTTGTCCACTTGTGGATAATTTCAATCCTTTGGCATGTTCAGCCGCGTTATCCACAATCACCATCACCGTCGTATCCTCGTTGGCCTGTTCTTGGTCAACGAAAGCTAATGGTGTTTCCGGTGTCACTTGGTCGCCCTCGTGCACATAGGTCGCAGGTGTTTCACTCATATTCGTCCCCATCTTGAGTAACACATCCAGCTTGCCCGTCGACAACTTAATCGCGCGTTGTTCAGGGATCAGTGCACTGACCGTCCCGGTAATCGGACTAAAAATATGATGACGATCAGGCGTAACCGCAAACCCGGTCTCATCCGCCGCGACCGTTGATAAATCTACCAGCGTCCCATCAACTGGGGCGTACAATTTAACTTTTTTACCGAATGAAAATAAACTCATGATAAACCCTCCCAATTTGATTATGGTGCTGGCCAGCTACCATCTTTGATTACCTTTATCCTAACTGCTCGAACGGGTTTCAGGTCAAGGGAAAGTTGTAAAAAAGTTTTGTTTCTTATCATTAATTTAGTTTAAATCGCTGTTTGATTCATGGCCGAAACGTGTTCGGGGCCGCTGAAGCCTGCGCTTGCTACGCTAAAGGTCCAATGCACAAACCGCGTTTCCACTGCGATATGGCTGAAACGTGTTCGAGCCGAACTGGGACTTCCGGTTAGCCTAGCAACGATGATGACTGGAAGTCCACCACTGCAATACTGTCAAAACGTGTTCGGGGCCGCTGAAGTCTGCGCTTGCTACGCTAAAGGACTAATGCAAAAACCGCGCTTCTACTGCGATATTGCCGAAACGTGTTCGAGCCGAACTGGGACTTCCGGTTAGCCTAGCAACGATGCCAGCTGGGAAGCC
>PPYE01560100.1_pt1 | contig 15099 bp, 7 predicted proteins | sample 1559881 | NCBI WGS metagenome assembly PPYE01 (sample SAMN08240022, study PRJNA423297) | Human gut metagenome, whole genome shotgun sequencing project. | reverse complement strand
GTCAATAAGCCCCACAGCGATATTTCTGACTTCCTCCGTAAGTCTGCCCAAGTCTGACATAACCGACGACAAACCAAACCAGAAATCGAACTTATCCTCGGCATCATCTAGAAATTCGGAGTTTTCGGATAGAATTTCTTGCAATGCTACTTCGTCGGATTTTCCCATTTTCAGTTTATTTTTATAGTCAGTCTTAACATCATCGGAAATGTCATTTTGAAATATTCCCGCTCCCCAATTTCCCATAAACACCTCCATGATTGCACTAAAGTGACTGTCACCACCAAAGTCCCATATTTTCGGTGTAGCACAAAAGCACATTATCAATTTCGTTTTCCAACAAGTCTTGTAATGCACCAAAATCGGTACACAACCCACAAAGTAGGAATGGAAATCCTCAACCTCAAGGTTATAGACAAGCACAGGCTCATCAAGAATTTCAACTGCATAACCGAGTATGGTAGAAGTAGTTTCGTCAAGGTTATAAACCTCGTCACTAACCACGAGGTCGCCTGCTGCCACCCAACCTTTACTTATTACATAGAACGGATGGTTTGATGTGGTGTCAATGTCGCCCTCATCGGTATAAAGGTGCAATATTTCATCAACCAAGTGCACGTATACCTTTGTGACGGTCTTAAGTTCGGTTTCCCCAGTTTCAACATTATACGACCAAACCTTATCGCCGACCTCAATCTCGTCAATGCGTTTCTGCCCTTCTTCAACTGCTACAAGCGTATCGCCTGTAAAGCATGCCTGCCCTGCAGTTTTGACAGCGCTAAAGAATCCCGCCACACTTGAAACAACATAAAATGTACCCAACACGAAATCGCCATCTTTAAAAGCGGCTATTCCTGCCTGTAAATCTCCTGCTGCACAATATATTTCAAATGCCGATACCAGAAGTTTAAGGATAGGTACACAACAAGCGATTTGTGCCAAAGCAGCATAACCGCCGACCATCATAAAGCCATCAAAGAAGCCCTTTTGGAACGCAGCCTGAACTTCCTCTTGCGTGCAACCCGACAAACTTGCAATCAATGCGTTGAGCATTCCGTTCAGTGTACCCATCATATTAGATGTGTACATCTTGTTAAGAGTATCGGAAATAGCGTTTTCAACAGAGAAGTCAGCCAATGTGAAGTATCCCGTCGGATCGGAATCCATAACAGGATTCGTATTCGCAATCGTCAACAACGAGGCCGCCATAATCACATTAGTGTGTTATGATTATGTTTAGGTCACCTCAAGCAAGTCTTTTAGGAGTGATCTTTAGTATATTTCACAGGATTATTTGAACCACCATAGAAAACTAATCATCAAATATCCTAAGAATAGGATACTCAAAACGCTTTCCCCTTTTTATTATATCAACGGTTTTTTGTTTAAGTTCCTGAAGAGACATTTGATATGCATGAGGCACAAGCCTGCAAACATCATCAAGCTCCATACCTAACCTAATTGCCTCAATCAAATTATCATCAGATTTGATTTTCTCAAAATAATGTTCAGTATATGGATTGAAACAAATCACCTCCCCTTCCTCACTTTCAATAGCTTCGACTTCCATTGCCTCAACTAATCCAAGCATCACAATTGGTAACAAACGCTTTAATACATCCTCATCAATTGTTATCTTCAAAAAAACACATCCATATATCCAATGAGTCACATATGTGAAATACAAAAGCTTTGTAAAGCTATGGTTTCATAAATTGCTATAAAAGTATATAATACCACCAACCCAGTTTATTATAATTAAGGCAACACCACACAAAATTCGAGAAACTTCTGTATGATGCTGCCTTATATCACATACTTAATATTAATGACTTGATGGATTGCTCCAACCTGACTTTACTTTCACATCAAACACCTTGCCAGACTGGCTTTGGAAAAAGTGAATAGAAACTTTATCTCCATTTGCGTTATATCCATCTTTATATATCTTGTACCATTTGCCCGGCTCGACTTTACGAAGACTATTTAGCAGTTCACTGTTATTAACATTGTTTTTTGTTGTGCCATTTTTTCACCAACAAAGCCTTTAGGATAATTTGGTGAGTCTTTAACTGATGGGTATACATTCTTTATTTCAGCGCCATTTTCAGCTGTATAATTGTGTACTAAAACACATCCATCACTCACGAAATATGAATTAAAACCATCAACCTCAAGGTTATAGACAATAACAGGCTCATCAAGAACCACAATTTCGAAGCCGAGTATGGTAGAGGTAGTTCCGTCAAGGTTGTAGACCTCATCGCTCTCAACAAGATCGCCAGCGGCAACCCAACCCTTTCCAATTACATAAAACGGGTGGTTAGCCGTTGTGTCAATATCGCCCTCATCTGTATGGAGGTGCAGTATATTTTAAGCCTTTTAGGATGACCATTAAATTGTTTATTAATAATTATCGCATTAAAACATTGTTGTAAATCAAAGTTTTACTGCCTGTATAAGGCACACCAATTTTCAAAGCATCTTCTACAGCTTTATAAAAATCATATTTACTTTCAAAATAACTCCAATCAGAATTATTAGGTGATGGCATACAATGAAAGATAGCTATTTTTTCGCAATAATCAGTCACCGAATTAAGGAAGGAAAATATAGGCGTAGATAAAAAAGATTTATTTTGCAATAAAGGATTCATTTCGTTAATACTATTATCCCATAAGATACCAAAAATATCATTAGACCAAGAATGATTTGAGAAATTTAACACATTAATGATTTCATTTGCGCAGGTCATACCAATTGCGTGGGCATTCCTTAGCCCATACTCACTTAAATCAACGTTTGCTTGACAAAAACATATCATGCTCATGTTCTATTAACCTTGTATGATATAGTTAAGCCCCATATCATATCCTTTCATAAGATTTACGCTCATCTCCGAAGCAAGGGAAAATTTGAACAGTGGAGCGAGCGTAGCGAGAGGAACTGTTCAAATTTTCGGCGAACCACGCCGAAATGTGATATAATAAGCTTGAACACCGTGGACTTTTTATTTAACCTTGCCGCATGACGGTTTTCAGGAGTTTATTGCCACGATTTTATTCAAGATGTTTATAGCTGGATAAAGCCCGTTCAGGTGACTTTTCATTTCACGCAAGGATACGCGGATAAAATCAGGTGGACAAGCGGTGCTACTTTTTTTGAGGTGATCACTATGATTTTCGTTGGAATTGATGTTGCTAAAGACACGCACTACGCTGCTGTTTCAGACAATTCCGGAGCGGTTTTGGTAAAGCCGTTTGCGTTTCAGAACAACGCCGAGGGCTTCTGCCTTCTGCTGAAAAAGCTGTCGGAATTTGACCGCAGCAAACTGCTCATCGGTCTGGAATCCACCGGAATTTATTCCGAAAACCTTATCTGTTTTCTTTACGAATCCGATTTCAGGCTTGCTGTCATCAATCCTATTCAGACAGCAACTCTGCGCAAAACTGCGATTCGCAAAACCAAAACAGACAAGGTCGATACCATGCTGATTATCAAATCGCTCATGGTCAATTCTTATCGACTGTATTCTCAGCGTGACGCTGATTCCCTGAAGCTGAAAACGCTTTGCCGCTTCCGCCAAAACCTCAAGAAGTCCAAGGCCCGGCTGAAAATTCAGCTCGCAGGATATGTCAATCTTGTGTTCCCGGAATTTGGTAAGTTTTTCAAATCAGGAATACATATCGCTGCTTCCTACGCTTTGCTTAAGAAGTATTCTTCACCCAAGGAGATCGCCGCCTTACGCACATCAACTTTGTGCACTCTTCTCTCAAAAGCCTCTCATGGGCGCTTTGGAAAAGATACAGCCGAAGCTCTAAAAAGTCTGGCTCTCTCCTCAGTCGGGGTGAAGAACCCTTATATATCCATTCAAATAGCCCAAACCATTGCACAGATTGAGCTATTGGAACAGCAAATTAAAGACCTGAATTCTGCCATTGAGGAAGCAATGGAATCCTTAAATTCCGTCCTTATGACAGTTCCCGGTATCGGTGCGGTCAATGCCGCCTGTATTCTTGGTGAAATCGGTGATATTAAGCGCTTCTCAAAGCCCTGCAAGCTTCTCGCCTATGCCGGTCTTGACCCGACTGTTCGCCAATCCGGGCAGTTTACCGCTAAATCTACCCGTATGTCCAAGCGTGGTTCTGCCTTACTTCGATATGCACTTATCAATTCTGCCTGGCAGCTCACCCTTAACGACACTACTTTCAAAGCCTACTACGACCTTAAACGCTCTCAGGGGCTTAACCATTACGGCGCTCTTGGTCATGTCGCTCATAAGCTCACCAGAGTTATTTTTAAGCTCCTGACTTCTGATACACCTTTCAATCCTGCCATACTTGTCGCTTAATTTTTGGCACTTTTGTCTATTGACTTTTCATAGCTGGTCTCCTATATAATATCGACTCCGTAATTTATTACGGAGTCGATAACACACAGCCATAGTTCTATATGTTGAATTTTATGATTTATCTACCACCTTTAGGATCCTTAACCCACCCAAGCACATTAATAGCATAATCTAATAATTCATAGTCGCTATATTGGGTGGGTGAATATCCGCCAACATTTAAATAAATTGTACCATCAGGAGCTCTATTCGCACTAGGAAAATGAGTATGAGGCTGAATCCCACCGTGCGGATGATTGTTGTGTATATATAGATAATCATGACCATTGGGGTCTCTATAACTGTAATCTATATTTTCTGGATATACATTACCGCTTGACGCAACATAATTATGCACCAAAACAGGCACACAACCAACGAAGTAAGAATGGAAATCCTCAACCTCAAGGTTATAGACAAGCACAGGCTCATCAAGAACCTCAATTTCAAAGCCAAGAACGGTAGAAATAGTTCCGCCAAGGTTATAAACCTCGTCGCCCTCGGCAAGGTCGCCCGCAGCAACCCAACCCTTTCTAATTACATAGAACGGGTGGTTAGTGGTCGTATTAATATCGCCCCCGGCGGTGTAAAGGTGCAATATCTCATCAACAAAGTGAACATAAACCTTTGTAACGGACTTTAACTCGGTTTCTCCGGTTTCAACATTATATGCCCAAACCATGTCACCGATCTCAATCTCATCAATGCGTTTCTGTCCGCCGTCAACCGCTACAAGCGTATCGCCCGTAAAGCAAGTTTGCATCAGCGTTTTAAACGCACTAAACATTCCTGCAACACCGGACGCACCATACACAATAGCCAAAGCATATTGCTTCTTATCCCATGCTTCTCCTGCAGCGTGGAAATCACTGGCTGCCCAGTAGATGTCAATCGAAGCAACCACAAGCTTAAGGAATGGTATACATCCCGCCAATTGTGCCAAAGCAGCATAACCGCCGCCCATCATAAAGCCATCAAAGAAGCCCCGGTTGAACGCCTCCTGAACCTCTTCCTGTGTGCAGCCCGCCAGACTTGCCATCAGCGCATTCAGCATTCCGTTCAATATACCCGTCATATTTGACGTGTATATCTTGTTGAGAGTGTCGGAAATTGCATTTGCCACCGTGCAATCCATTAATGTGAAGTATCCCGTAGGATCAGAATTCATGACTGGATTAGCATTAGCATAAAGATACTTATGCAGGCTCACAGGCTCAAATACGCTTCCTGCATACTCATCCATAGTGATGAACGTGCCTGTAGAGGGGTTCATATACCTCGCGCGGAGATAGTACAAGCCTGTGAAACTGTCAAATTGCTCGCCACAGTAGAGATAGCTATTCTCGGTATCGCCGATCTGCTCGATAAGGTTGCCGAACGCATCATAGGTGTAGAAGTCGGTAGCCGCGCCGTTTTCATCAGTCAGCACTCGCACGGAATCGTGACCGTCATATAGATAGTACGACTTCGTGCCGTTTCTCTCCTGCGAAATAAGTTCCGCGCCGCGGGTGTAATAGGTTTTCAAAGAGCTATTCTCGTCGTACTCCGCAAGCACCTGTGAAAGCGCTCCGTTGGTGTCGACAAGATAATATGTTGTGCTGAGTTCGCCGATCTTCGCTATACGGTTGCCCGCATAGTCGTAGCGGTATTCCTCAACATTAACCTGCTGCCCGCTATGAACGGTAACTCTGATGAGCTTGTTCTGCGCGTTGTAGGTGTAGGTGGTGGTTTGGTTATCTTCGGTTTTCTTTACGAGATTTCCGTTAAGGTCGTACTCGTAAGAGATGCCCGTCTCGGAAACAAGCTGATTCAGCTCGTTGTAGACATACTCGGTCATCACACCGTCAACAGTCTTTGTAAGGCGGTTGCTGTTGCGGTCGTAGGTGTATTCGGTAACAGTCGTGCCGCTGTGGTCGGTAACGGTCTCCTTTACCAAGCGGTAAAGCTCGTCATATTCGTATTCAACGGTTCTGCCCGTTTCAACGACTTTCAGCCGTTCGCCCGCCGCGCCGAGGGTATAGCTATATTCTACCACAGACGCGCCGTTTTTGTCAAGCACCTTTTCGTGGACAAGGCGGTTTACCTCGTCATATTCGTAGGAAGCAACAATTCCGTTGGCGTAACGCACTGCGGTTCTGTTGCCGTTGACGTCATATTCGTAGAGAGTTGCCGTGCCGTCATGAGCCACTACGCGCACAAGTCTGTCCATAAGGTCGTACTCGTATTGCGTCGCTCCGAACGGAGTTGTTACCTCTGTCAGACGGCAAGCGTCGTCGTAATTGTACTCAATAGTGCTGCCGTCATATGTTGTCACGGATTTCAATCCGTTCATAAGGTCATAGGTATAACTGATCGTGCCGTTTATGTCGCTTACGCTTGACAGCAGTCCGTCATTGGTGTAGGCGTAGAATACGCTGTCGCCGCCTACGGTCTTGGAAACAACTCTGTCAAGGTCGTCGTAAACGTAGGAAGTGGTGTTGCCCGCGTAGTCTGTCGAGGTGAGAACGTTGCCGATCTCATCATAAGTTACGGTCGCGGTGCCGCCCTTTGCGTTTGTGGTCTTGATCACTCTGCCGCAGCTGTCGTATTCGTAACGTGTGGTGTTGCCGTTCGCGTCGGTTATCGAAATGAGTTCCCCTACGGAATCGTAAGCGTATCTCCAGGTGCTTCCGAGCGCGTCAGTGACTGACGTCAGCCTGTCGGCGCCGTCATAGGCGTATTTTGTTGTGTAGCCGTGCTGATCGGTCTGAGAAACAACCCGACCTCTCGCGTCATAAGCGGTGGTTACGGTCGTGCCGTCGGGCATAGTCACGGAGGTGCGGTTGCCGTTAAGGTCGTAGCCGTAGGTATAGGTATTGCCCTTTGCGTCGGTCATGGTTTCAAGCTGACCGCTTGTCGCGCTATAGCCGAACTCGGTTCTGCTGCCGAGCGCGTCTATGATCGCCGTGTTTCTGTCAAGCGCGTCGTACTCGTATTTGGTAGTGCCGCCGTTTGCCTCGGTTGTCGAAACAAGACGGTATTTTGCGTCATAGACATAGCTTACCTTAGAGCCGTTGGGATATGTTTTTTCAACAAGGTTTCCAACCGCGTCGTAGGTCATCTCAACAGTCCTGCCGAGACGATCCGTTGCTCTTATGTTTCTGTTCTCCGCGTCATACTCGAAGGTCTCGGTGGTATTGTCGCAGTATGTGATCTTTACGAGATTTCCGTAGAGATCGTAATCATAGGTCGTTCTTCTGCCATTTGAATCGACCGCGGCGGTCATATTGCCGACGGAATCATACTCGGTGTTCGTCACGGAGCCGTCCGCGTAGATTATCTGTGTTACGTTTCCGTAAACGTCGTAGGCATACTTCTCCGTAAGATTTTCAACGCCGTTTTCGGTCGTTCTGGTTACAGTCTTGGAAGCGCAGTTGCCCTCGGAATCGTAGGTAAAGGTTACTGTCTCGCCGTTTCCGTTAACAGAGGATACAACACGTCCCTCGGAGTCATACGACATCTGCATATGGCTGCCTATGCCGTCGGTTATGCTTGTGACTCTGCCCTTGAGGTCATATTGGTACTTGGTTTCATTGCCCTCCGCGTCGGTCGTATTTGTAAGATTGCCGAAGTTGTCATAATCCACAACAAATTGGGTTACACCCATAGAGGTTATAGTTTTAAGCTGCCCCTTTTCGGTATAAGTGTTGTTTACGGTTTCCCCCAGCGCGTTTGTCATGGAGAGCAAGTTGCCCTGCGCGTCATAGTTGTAGGTCGTAACATTGCCGAGCGCGTCGGTTTTGGTCTTGAGATTGCCGTAGCTGTCATATGTGGACAGCGTAGTATTGCCAAGCGCGTCGGTCTCGGAAATTACGTTTCCTCTGCCGTCGTAGATATAAACGGTAGAGTGACCGAGACGATCCGTTACAACGTCCTGTCTGCCCTCAATATCATGCGAAAATTCAAGGCGGTTGCCGTTAGCGTCGATTGTGGCGATAAGTCTGCCGTTATCGTCATACTCGTTACGTGCTACCTTTATTCCGCGCGAATCAATAATATCCGTGAGATAATGGTTTCTGTCATATTTGAATGTTGTGGTTTCTCCCGCCTTATCTGTTACAACGGAGAGATCGCCGTTGGAACCGTAAGTGTACTTGATGGTCTTGCCGTATGGATCGGTGATCTTTGTAACGCGGTTCTCGGTATCGCGCTCAAACACTATTGACTTGCCGTCGGAGTGCTTTACCTCGTTCTCGGTAAAGGTTATAATGTTGCCGTTGGTATCGGTAATGCTTTCAACACCGTTGGTATCGCTTATAATGTATACCGTACCATCAGCTCTGGTTAGCTTGTATTTGCTTGGATTGTATGTATTGAGCGTGTCGGAATAATACAACTTGTTACCATTAAAGATAAGACCTGTGGTTGTACCAATTGCTTCAAGCTTGGATTTGGTATTGCCCTGCGGCTCGTAGCTTACGGAAATATCATATCGAATAGGATATAGATTCTGCTGATCGGGAGACAGCTTCATCTTGAACTTGTCAGTTTTGCCGTTGCCGTAATCTATAGAGATTTCGTGAGTTTTATCTTCTGAAAAATAATACTTTGTCACGAAACCAGAATTTGCTGTTTTCTGTGTCCAGTAAAGACCAGGCTCACAGCTCTCCGACAGTTTGATGCTCGACAGAGTCATATCCCAGCCGTAACCAAAGTCGCCGCTCCTGGATTTGTTTCTGCTATCATAGTTTCTGATAACAGTGAGCGGATAACCTGCAGCAGAAATGTCCATATCTTGGAATGCTATAGAGTAGTTGCCTATCTTCATCTGTCCCTCAACGGAAATAACTATCTCGTCGGTAACAGAGTAGTTTGAGCTACGCGCAGTCAAGCGGATATTGTAGTATCCGTTTTCAAGCAGAGTGGGATCAAACATTCCAAGAACACCATTGTTGACAGCGGTATTTCCTGAAGCAAACTCCGTGTATTCTGTACCATCAACTGAACAGTATTCAAGGGCATAGTAAACCAAACCTTCTCCGGATACAGTTCCCGTAACCTCAACGGGTGATGTTACAACAGCACCGTCTGCTGGAGAAGAAATCGCTATGTCGCAGACTGTTTTGTCGGTCGGATCTATCACCTTGATCTTTACGCTTTCACGTATCTCGTTACCTAGTGTATCGGTTGCTTTTACCGTAATGGTATATCTTCCGATCTCATCGGGGGTAAACGACGCTTTTCCGTCCTCGTCAAGTTCAATTTCCTTGCCGTTAACGGTTACGGAAACAGACGCTATCCCGTCGGGGTCGTTCGCGGTCACTTCGAAATCTATGGTCTCGCCGACATTTGCGGTGTCCGAGCCGTTATTTGCATTTATTGTCACAACGGGCTTGCCGTCATCAAATTTAAGCGGCTTGGTTACAAGAATGTCATATTCCTTTTGAACATAATTACCCGATGGGTCTTCAGTTCTTATGATAAACTTATAAATTCCGGTCGTGTCGGGGGTGAACTCGATTTTACCGTCAATGATATCCACAGCTTTTCCGTTGATCGTTGCGGTCGTGTTTACAATGCCGCTGTCGTCGGACGCGGTTATGCCGATAACGAGCGTTTCTCCGAGCGTCATATAATGGGTAAGCCCGGTTATGCTCATTGTGGGGAGCGTGGTATCCGAGACGGAGACAGCCGTGATCGTTCCGCTTGCGGTACGGCTGTTGCCCGCCGCGTCGTATGCCGAAATGATCACATCGTATGCGCCGGCTTTATCGGGAGTAAACACAGCCGTTCCGTCTGTAACGGGGATTTCATCTCCGTTTACGGTCACGGTAACAAATACTTCGCCGCTATCGTCGGTGGCGCGGAATTCAAGCTTTACTTCCTCGCCGACATTTGCTTGCGCGGGAAAACTGATTATTTCCAACTCGGGGTGGGTCGTGTCCGCGACTGCCTGATCGGTTACAATGACTCTTTTTGTAACTGTCGTTTCATTTCCCGCTTCATCTGCGGCAGTAATAACGAACTGATATTCTCCCGCCGATTCGGGTTCATATGTCAATTTGCCATTATTTACAGCTATCTCGGCGTCATTTACGAAAGCCGTCAGCGACACGCTCCCAATGTCATCGGACGCGTCAATTTGCGCTTCGATCACCTCGCCCAATACAATGCGAGACGGCATGCCGTTTACAACGAGAGTGGGAGGAGTCGTATCATCAATCTTCTCTACGACTTTGATATTCTGACTTATTGACGAAACGTTGCCCGCATCGTCTGTCGCGGTAATAACAAACAAGTAATCTCCGATCGTTTCGGGAACATATTCTATAACACCGTTTGTTATCGGAATTAAAACACCGTTGACCTCAGCGGATACGTGCGCTTCACTTCTGTTGTCGGTTGCTTCGACGCTAACTCTTATTGTATCTCCGCTTTGCACGACAAGATTTTCAAATGTTGCCGAGAGCACAGGAGGTACTTCGTCGATTTGCGAATCCTCGCCAACATAGATCGTATACGAGCAGGATGCAGAATTTCCCGATGGGTCTGTTGCAGATATTTCTATCGTATAATTGCCCACGGTTTCCGGAACAAAAACATATTCGTTGTTTGTTCCGCTTATTTCCTGACCGTTTATCCTGACCGCAACCTCCGTGCTACCGCTGTTATCTTCAGCATCAACGGTAATAATAAAAGGATTGTTTACAACCGGTTTTTCGCCGTACTGTATATTTGCGGTTATACGGGGAGCTTCGGTGTCTGGAACAACTCGTTCGCGAACCTCAAACGAAACCGTCGCGGTATTGGTATTTCCGTATATATCCACCGCCACTACAGCTATGTTGTAACTTCCAACTTCCGTCGGAACGTATGTTATCGTGCCGTTTACAACGGGAACACAAATTCCGTTTATCGTTGCTGTGAGCTCGGATATACCGCTTTCATCATAAGCACTTACAGTTATTGTGATCGTTTCTTCAACGTATATCTCAGAGGGAATTATGCTTTCTATTGCAACTTCCGGAGGTGTAATGTCAAACACATTTCTAACAACAATCGTATAAATCATTGTAACACGGTTATCCGAAGTGTCGTATGCAGTTACAGTAAATACATTTTCACCATCCGCAAGGTTTTCAATAGTCAGAGTATTATCATCACCAAATGTATATACGCTACCGTTATAAAGAAGTTCAACTCTGTCTACAGCGATATTATCTTCAGCTCGTGCGGTAATAACAGCTGTTTCACCCACACAATATACATCCTTGTCAAAGACCAGAGAAACTGTGGGCGGCTCCTTATCTATAATATCCTCCGCTATGGTGATCACAATTTCGGTTACAGAGATATTACCCGCTTCATCAATAGCCTCAGCTCTTATTGTATAAACACCGGCTTCAGCGGCTGATATGAAAAACTCTTCGTTTCGTTCATATTCGGTTTTCTCACCGTTGATATAAATCAAAACATTCCGCAGTGCACAGTCGTCCTCCGCTGTAACCTTAACGGAAATATCATCACAGTTTGTGTATGCAAACGTTTTATTCGCATCTATCTTTACTGATGGTGCCACCATATCAACTGTCAAATCATACGAAATAGAATCGTGTCCTCCGTTCGGAGCATCCGCGCTGACGGTCAAAACATATTCTCCCTGTATATCGGGAACGATGAGTTTTATCACTCCGTCCTCTATCTCCATGTTTTTGCCGTCAAATACAGCCGAGTAAGTAAGACCTTCAATATCGTTTATATTTATAATAGGTATATTTATAACAGCAGCAGCCGGAACATACTTGGGAACATCTGCAGATATAGCCACATCTTCTTTGACAGGAGTATTCCCTCCGCCGATAAGCTCCCAATCTTCTGACTGTCCGTTAATATTAAAAACACTTCCGTTAAAATTAATAGCATCGGCAACAATACGTCCGTTTAGCGTCGTTTCATAGGTGTTGAAATTGACGTTCCCTGAGGGCGCATACATAATACCGTTTATCTCGATTGACGAACCGTTAATCGTGATATTTCCGTTCCTGGAATACAATACAACTCGCCCGAGGGTATTGAAGCTCTGAACATTGTATGTAATATTGCCTTCAGCAATAATATAGCAATCACCTTCGAATGTCGTTCCGCTGATAACCACATCGCCGTTTACCTTGATCGACGAATCTATAACATTTCTGTCCTGAACGAATGCGGGACTATCTTCAAAAAGCTCAAACGGCGCAGCCTCCTCAAAAATCGCGGCATCAAAATTGGGCATATCAATTTTCTCCGAGTTTTCAATACGCTCGGTTATTTCGGTCTTCCAGCCGTTTGTGATTATATTTCCAACAGCGTCGATTCTTCCTTTAACGTAAAATTCAGAACCGCCGTAATTGAAGTTCTTTCCCGTATAGACGTTTCCGTTAATGTTGCTTTTCCAGCCATACAAATTCAGATCCGCTGTTTCACTGCCCGAGAAAATCGTATATTCAAGAGCCTTTTCCTGCTTTAAAAACGGGACATGAAGCGTCTTGGTCACTACCTTTTGATACCCATCTGCGGCAGTAACAATGATTTTATACTGGTAATCCTTATCTGCATTTACAGCGGCTATATTTACTTTCCACTGAACCTCACTGCTCTGTTCTGGTTGCATCGTTCCGATCTCAACAGATGCGTCAGAACCTTTCGCCAACGATAGTCCAGCAGGAAGAACAATCTCTACCGTAACTTCGTCAACGGCATCATTACTAATATTTTTTAAGAACGCTTTTACCTCCATCGGGTTCGGATTGTATCGACCACTTGATATTTCAATCTGTTTTGGAGCGTCAACCGAAACGGCAATAGGCGGCATAGAATTTACATCTATGTCCGCAATACTTATTGCATAAAGAAACAGGTCGTCCATTGACCGCTTTGAAAAAGCGTTGGCGTAGACATAATTATGTTCCCATGTTTGACCCGACAAAATAATATGCCCTCTGCCATAAGGAAATTCCACAAGCGTGGGGGCTTTACGGCTTGTATCTCTCAGAATCACGTTCGCATTTTCGGGCAGAGTGTCCTCATTAAATGAAACATGACTGCAATAATTCCCGTACAATATGCTGTCAGTCAGGGCTGTATTGTCGGATAATTCGCCCGTAACTATGGGGTGATCTTCATCAACTATATAGTTTCGACTCTCATATGCTCTGTACTTTGTAACGCCGCCGGGAAGCTCCGTTGTAATATCACCGTTCGCCCAACCGCCGTCGCACGCGCCAAAAAGGACAACACCGCCAAGTTCCGCAAACATTTCAATTTGCTCACGGAAAGTAGCATAGTTATTGTATGCCGCAAACTGTTGATCATTGGCAAATACTATAACGGAAAAATTACCCAAGTCCTGTGATAAAAACTCATTCGTTTTTACCTTTTTATAACTTATGCCAAGCATATTCAACAAATTTGAATTTGTATTGCTTCTCCACGGCATTGTATCTTCTATAAGTAAGACCTGTGTTTTTTCCGATAATTCATCTTCAACAGACGCAGCCATAACTCTTGCACGTCTGCGCTCCGCAGAAGCCATAGGTTCATAATCGTCCGGAACTGCCGAACTGTCTGTTGTCGAAAAATATTCATGTTCAAAAGCCTCTGCAAAAACCGATAAAGAAAAATCTGGGGTCATTGTCATTATAATTGCAAAGGATAAAAGGAGCGCAGTGAATTTCTTCCAAACGCATTTTGCTTTCGTTGTCATATTTACCTCCCAGCATTTATGTAGAAAAACAATTCTACGTATGTACTTTAAACCAGCTATATAATTAAACTTCTGCCTTGGCAGTTCACATTGCCGCAATCGTGCCAGATACAGATGTGTTATTTGACAATTCGGCAAGCGAGACGTCCGCATGCCGAATCTTCTTGAGCCTGGTAAACTGTCGTTGAGCTTTCCACTGTTTAACAGACAATCCGATTACTTCTTTGCAATCTTCTTCAGAGCTGCCGGCTCCTTAGGCTGGTAGCAGTAGAAGAAAGAAGCGGCACCGCAAGTTTTTACAGCTGTATCCTTACCTGCTTTAGCAACAACTGTAAGCAGTTTGTTCGTTATCTTCTTCATGTTTTCTCCCTCCTTCGTTTTAAAATTTCTATCATCATTAAAGCTGCTATGACCAATAATGTCAAATCAATAGCAGATGATAAGATAGGCTTATAGAATAACAACAAGGTTGATATAATAAGCCAAGCAATTGATATAACAATGCTTTTATTATGATTAATAACAATTTCCCTATCAGTTAATGGCTTATTCTCATTAATGATCGGCGCATATCCAAGTATCGCCGCAAAGTAAGGAACAAAGATAAGCAAGTGTATAAACCATGAGTATATCGGTTCCAGTACACTGTTAAAAAATAATACCGCTGCATAACACAGCATAAAAGTTATGCTGCACAGTAATCGTGTTTGCGAATGGTATCCTCCGCAAAACTGGCGTGTTAACACAAACACTATAAAGAAACAAATTGCCTCCATAAATCTACCAGTCAATAGCGCAACCGCAAACACCAACACAGCGCCTAAGATCGTCGTTATAATTATTTCGTATCCATATATATAAATTTCTTTCTCATCTTTGGCTATAATGTTTTTTTCGCACAAAAACTCGGCTAACCGATTACATAAGAAACTGATCATAAAATCACCCTATGTTCATGTTAGCCGATTTAAATATAAAAGTCAAT
>PPYE01585616.1_pt1 | contig 15100 bp, 13 predicted proteins | sample 1559881 | NCBI WGS metagenome assembly PPYE01 (sample SAMN08240022, study PRJNA423297) | Human gut metagenome, whole genome shotgun sequencing project. | reverse complement strand
GAAACTGGTGACCACCCCTACTGCATTCCAGCAAAGCATTATGGAACTATACAAGGTCACCCCGTGACCTGTGTATAATACCTCGGGATTTTAGGATTTATGTATCTTTTTTCACGAGTATGCACAGTACCTTGTGATAGCTTTTACATTAATCATTGCCATTGTGACCGTTGCTGTGTACCATAGACTTTCCAAAATCCGTTTATATATGTGAAGCTATGCAATAATAAAAAATTCAAAGCACTTGCTGATGAAAACTTTCTGCCCCCTCTGTTTCTTATCATTTATCTGTTTTATAAAAAAGCCATTTGATTTCTACGGTTCATTTAAAAGGATTTATTTATTATAGATTAAATATAGATGAGTTGAGCGAAGTTGTCGAATGGCTTTCTCAATTTAAAAGGAAGCAGGGAAAATAGCTCATTCCTTGACGGAAAGGAGCTTCATACAATGTCTAATGAGAAAAGAAAGGACAGTAAAGGACGCAATTTACGACTTGGAGAGAGCCAGAGAAAAGACGGAAGATACGTTTACAAATATACCGATATTTACGGAAAGCCACAGTTTAAGTATTCTTGGAAACTTGTTCCGACAGACAAAACACCTGCTGGAAAGCGTGAAGATTTGTCGTTGAGGGAAAAGGAAAGGCAGATTAAAAAAGACCTTGAAGATGGTATTGATACCATAGGCCGGAAAATGACAGTCTGCCAGCTCTATGCAAAGAAGAACAGCCAGAGAAAGAACGTCAAGCGAAATACTGAAAAAGGTCGCCAGTACCTTATGAACATTCTGAAAAATGATGTTCTTGGTGCAAGGAGCATTGATACGGTGAAGCTGTCAGACGCTAAGGAATGGGCTATCCGCATGAGTGAGAACTGATATGGCGAACCGTATCATCAATGTAGAACACCAGCTATTGAAAGACAACGAAATTGGCTACTACATTGAAACGCCTAAGACCAAAAAGGGAGAACGCCAGCTTCCCATGACGGAAAGAGCTTATCAAGCCTATACTTACTGCACGAACATGGCAAACAGAGGAATGAACCCGAACACTCTGCAATACATCATGGGACACGCAAACATTACCATGACATTAGAGTATTACGCACACGGCACTTTCACTTCAGCAAAAGCAGAGCTGGATAGGCTGGAACTGGTCGCCTAAATCGGATAGATGTACTACTCATTTACTACTTTTGGTTGCATTTTCATGCTGGTAAATGCCAGCTTATGCAAGGTATCTTCCAAAAGGAAAATGCCGATAAAGCCCGAAAATACAGGCTATACCGACATTTACCAACTTATGAAAAGATAATCAGAAATTTAGTAAGTTTTTCAACATAAAAAACACACCGCAAGGTGCGACTTTCGATTCTTCTATGTCAGGGGAAACAATGACTTTTCAAAGTCTCTCACATAATATTTTATGTTCGTTCTCCCCTTCCGGGCAATGACATGCCCTTCCGCCTCCGATACGAAGATGCCGGCTGTGATAGGGTCTGTAAAATCAGCACCATTGCTCCTCGCAAAGTAACTGCGGATCTCCCCCACTGTGGTCAGCCTTCCCTCCGGTATCCGTTTCATAACTTCATCGTAATGAACCGGCGGTGCAAAATACATTCTGCTGCCTCCGTACTTCTGCATGGTTTTTTCATCCGTCACGATCTGTACCTTCGGCATATCTGTGTCTTTATGAAGCATGGCATTAAAATCCTTCTTGTCTTCATTCGCCATATAAAACACCTCCTTTATGCTCTAAGAATACCCCCTTACGGATAAACATGCAATGAGACGGTTTTAATTTATACCATATACCGCAGAATTGTTTTCATTTTCTCCGGCACTGTACGGCTCATATCTTTCAAATAGATCTCCCTGTGTGTTTTACTGCGTCTTTTTAAATGCTTCTCTTCCAAAAAAATGTCCATCTTTCTGAAAGACTCCGGCTCATCATCAAACAAACCCGTGTGGATCTGTACGCACCTGCCCTCCTCACAGATTTCCCAGGTGATCTCATCCAGCAGCGGGTCGGGTTTCTTCTTTTTCACCGCTGCAAGAGCCGCCTCATACATCTCCTCTGTAATGCAGTCCGGCTGCCGTATCATGATCGTGTAGAGCAAATGCTCCTTGTCCTCCAGCACATGTGCGCCCGCTCCCGTCTCTTCCTCCATATCCCAGACTCCCTCAAGCGGGTATACGGCAAATTCTTCCATATCTGCATCCCTGTTTCCCATGCTTTTATGCTCTGCCTTATACCGCATTTTTATACTGTAAGCCAGAGAATAAAGAGCTCCCACACGATTTGAAAAGTCCTCATGGTTCGGATTTCCTTTTCCGCTTATCATAAGGAATCTCTGTGCCGGAACACAAACTTCCTCCGGCATTTCCCCCGGGCTGTATAATTCCTTTTCCTGTTTTCTCCAATCATATTTCATGGCTTTCCCTCCTGGACTGCTTCTGCGTTCTGCCGGTTGTCCGGCCGCCTTTTTCTATTTCCTGCATCTCTATTACAAGTATAGCACTCAAACGCGACATCTATCTGTCATGTTCAAAAAAACCGCTGCATTTTACTGCTCCTTCTGCACATTCCCATAATACTTCTCCCATTCCTCCTCCGTAAACCTGGCCGTATATGCGGGAATCATATTCTCCTCTGACGGAAGAATATGATTGGATACATACTGCCACTGCCCGTCTTCCAGCAGCCGCACAGTGACTTCATGGGAATAGGCCCGGTCCAGGTTCTCTTCTGCCCATACCGCGTCCGTCACAAGCGTAAGTGTCCCGTCCTCATTTTCCCGATACGCTGTTACCTCAGGATACGGCATATCGCTGAAAATGCCCGGTATTTCCCGCACAGGGATATGCCAGACAGCCCGGGAGATGTGTCATTAATCACATATTATGGAAGAAATCCCGGTACACCCTGCTCTTTTCCAGAGGGATCGGCCTTCCCGGTTCACAGCAGCAGCACTGTTTTACCGGCGTGGTTATGGTAACACTGTCATCCGGATAGTATTCCTCCGAGCCTGCGCGGAATACGGATGCGGTGTTGGTGATAACCCCGCAGGCTCTGCCATGGACCATCCCCGCAATGAGTATGGTCACAGTTTCTCCCTTCCCGATCGTTCCGATTGCTTCTGACCCATTCCACTCTGACCAGGTCCTGCCTCCGTCTGCAGAAAACTGCAGATTACAAAGTTCCCGCGGAATGTAATCCGTGAGCACCACCTCTTCCGCGTCCGCGGAACCGCTGTTCTCCACCAGGATGGTGTAGATCAGATATTCACAGGGTATGGCGCAGTCCGGATACGCGGTCTTGGTGATAAATAACTCCGGCATGGGCGCGATGGGGGTCACAAGCTCGAACCTGTTATTGTCAGGATAGGGGTCCCTGGTACTGCTGCTTACCTCCACGGTATTTACCAACTGTCCCGTGGCATTATGGGGCACAAATCCCCTGAGCAGCAGCCTTACAAAAGTACCCGCAGCCAGAAATTCCGTTGTCCATGAACCGCTGAAGGTTTCCCAGTTCTCCCCGTCATCTGCGGAAACCTCCAAGTTCACCAAAACGGGTGGCATGGCAGCTTCCAGAGTCACCTGCACGGCATCCGACGGTCCCAAATTCCTTACCATAACTTCATAGGTGACCGGCACACCGGGTTTGGCGGGATTCGGTTTTGCCGTCTTTCTCACAGACAGGTCTGCCGACACATCCACCACCACTTCCGCCTCATCTGTGTTATTGCCCGGGTTCGGATCCGGTGTATCCGAACTGGCAGACACTGTGTTGCGAAGCGTGCCCGTAAAGGACGGCTCTGTCCTGCCTCTCAGAAAGATTTCCGCACTTTCCCCTGCTTCCAGGGATGTGACACCATAAGAACCGTTCCAGGGAAGCCAGGTCCTTCCGTCGTCTATGGAATACTCTGTCTCCATCAGATACGGAGACGCTGCATCCCGGATGATAACATTTTCAGCCCTGCCGGGTCCCTGGTTGCCGGCTGTTATGGTGTACACAACCCTCTGTCCTGCTGTGATGCTGTCCGGATCTGCTGTCTTGCTCACTGTCAGATCTGCGCCCGGTTCCACTGTGACTGTATCCTCGGATGAATTATTATCCGGGTTCGGGTCCGGTACGGATGAAGTCACCACCGCCGTATTCGTCACTGTTCCGGTAAATCCGGGGGCTGCCGTACCACGAAGCTGTACCGTCACACTGCTTCCCGCCGGAAAATCGGGCCAGGTATAGGAGCCGCTCCAGATATTCCACACGCCTCCCCCATTCAGGGAAAATTCAGCGTTCACGATATCCGCCGGCACTGCATCCGTCAATGTGACATTTTCCGCATCCGATGGCCCTTTGTTTTCAAGCACTATGGTAAATTCGATCCTCTGTCCTTCGTATACCGCGGCCTGGACTGCCCTTTTTATCACGGACAGGTCTGCGGACCGGTCAATGGGAACTTCTATGGTATCTGTATTGTTAGAAAGGTCCGGGTCCGGTGTCTCAGACTGCACCGCAGCCCTGTTGGAAAAACTGCCTGCGGCCGACGCCAAAAGCGTTCCTCTTATATGGAATGTCACACTGCTGCCGGAAGGTACACGAAATACATCGGTCTGCCCGCTGAATACCTGCCAGGACGCACCCTGGTCATAAGATATCTCAGGCCTTTCCAGTACCGCCGGAATATCATCCGTCATTCTGGCGTTCAATGCGTCATCCGGCCCATGATTAGTGACCTCTATCAGAAATTCCACCTGTTCCCCTGCAGCAGCCGGAGAAGGAATAGCTTTCTTAGTGACAGACAGATCAGCCGAACGGTTTACCGGTGTCACCACTGTGGACGTATTGTTATCCGGATCGTCATCCTGGGAGCCTGTTGTGATGCGGGCGGTATTCTCCACCTCAGTGGCTGTACTGCTGCGGAAGATGCCGCGGATAAGAACCACCCGCTCCTCCCCGGCCTGCATCTCCCCAATCTCCAGGCTTCCCGTCCACGGATTCCATGTTCCTCCGTTGTCCGTGCTGTATTCAGGATCAAGGATCTCTTCCGTGATATCATCCATCAGACGCACTGCCAGGGCAGGATCAGGCCCCTGGTTTCTGATCACAATGCGGTAGGTGATCCGATCGCCCTCATTGAGGGAATCCGGTTCAGCCGTTTTCTCCACAGATAGATCCGCCAGCGCCTGGATTCCTATGATATAGTCCTCCACCTCCCCGTCAGACGCAGGCCCTGCGCTTCTCGTGTCCTGTCCCAGCAATGTCCCCTCCGGCAGATCATCCGTGGTCAGGCGGAGTCTTAGAAATGTATGCCCCGGCCGAAGGCTGGCGGAAGGCGGAACCGTAAAATCCAGGGAGATCATCTGGGTCTGGGAACTGGCCGGCACGACCCGGTGTACCGATTCCTCCTCCTCAAACAGCCCGTTGTTGTTAAAATCGATCCACCCGTACAGATTCGCCGCAGTGCCTGTAAGGTTTCTGACCCCCGCAAGCACATGATATGTGCTGTCTGTCACACGCAGGGAAGTCAGAGGAACGGCCAGGGCATCATCCTGTATCCGGCGCTCCAGATCATCCCCATCCGCCGCGGCATTCTGATGTGCTTCTGTCTCCCCGGTTACCAGAAGCCCCAGAGTCAGCCCGTCTACAATTCTGTGGCGCGGCCCGTCACTGGCAAGCAGCGTATTATAATTCCCGCTTCCCGCTGTGCCTCCGATATCAGGCGCATCACCAAAATCCACCTCCAAAGCCGCATACGGACACATGGTACCGTCCTGGTATACATTCTGCATTGTTGCGGAAAACCGGGCTGCCTGCGCCCTGTCCTGTTCAATCAGATACCGGTAAATGGTTCCGTCCCCGCCTGACACCGCATACAGCACCCCATTCCGGTCCATGACCGCTGCCCCGAAAGCACTGCCCGGATCAGGCCCTGTGGTATCGAGGGATGTCACCTGACCGTCAGTAAAAATCCGGTACACGATTCCGTCATCCGCTACTCCATACAGAACATTTTCCTGTGACTGCCACACCCAGTCTCCGATCTTAAGGGGCTGTGTAAGCGCTGTGCCGTAGTTCTCCGTCTGCTCCCCATAACCGGCTGCCGGATCCACCAGCCTTAAATATGTGGGGGAACCCGGCCTTAAATCCACGGTATAAAATCTCTGCTCCCCTGATGCGTACAGATAATAATACCCGTTCAGATCCAGGGTTCCCACATCATAAAAAGCCGCAGGCAGTCCCCGGGGCCTGGGTGTCAGGACCTCCGCCGCGCCGCTGCTGTCCACCCGGACAAACTGACCGCTTTTCTGGTCATATCCATAAATATAAGAATCCAGCACATTGTAACCAATGGCGTTTACCTCACTCTCGGGAACCAGGGTTCCCCGAAGCTCCGCCCTGCCGGTCACCATCTCTACCTCATACCAGCTTGTGGGCCTCCCGGAAAACAATATCATTTTAGAATTACAGGGAAACGGCGCGCCAAGTGCTGTCCGCCCCTCTGCACCGCTGTTTTTTTCTGCCATCCTCATACCTCCCGCTTATGTTTCGGTTTTTGCCTCCTATAACATATTCGAAAGTTGGACGAAATGTTCTTCATTTTTATTTTATTGTGTGGTAAGATAAGAACGTGTAACTGGCTCATGCCAATCGGACGAATCTGAAGCTGGTACTGCTGATGGATGTGCTGCAGCAGCTTTTTGGGCAGTTTTGCCGGAAGGATTATCATTTTACTTTTTGCCATAGCGCTGACCGGAGCCGGGGCTCTTCTTCTCAGTACCACCGGACCAGCGGCAGTTCATTATTGATTCCCTTTGACGCCAGTATCTGATGGATATCTATCACACCGTTGTGAAAAGTGGCCGCGCAGGATGCAAGATATAAGTCCCACATGCGGACAAATTTCTCATCAAACATTTCTCTCACTTCATCTGCGTGTTCTTTAAAATTCTTCTCCCAGCACAGAAGTGTGCGATTATAGTGATTCCGCAGGTTCTCCACATCCATCACATGAAACCCGTCTTCCGCCAGACAGGAAACCATTTCCCTGAGGCTCGGCACAACACCGCCGGGAAAGATATATTTCTTGATCCAGGGGTCACCGGGATGCTCTTTTAATTCACTGATAAAATGCAGAAGAAGCAGACCTCCCGGCTGCAGAACGTGGCTGATGCAGTCAATGAACATCTGGTAATTCTCACGCCCCACATGTTCCGCCATGCCCACACTCACAACACGGTCAAACCTCCGCCCGCTTTTCTCAAGCTCCCTGTAATCCATCAGCTCCACTGTGAGCAGGTCCTCCAGCCCTTCTTTTTTGATGCGTTTCCGGAATTCCCTGTGCTGTTCTTCACTCAGCGTGATTCCCGTTCCTCTGATCTTGTACTTTTTAGCTGCCTCTATGAGAAGAAATCCCCAGCCGCATCCAATGTCCAGCAGGCTCATCCCCTCTTTCAGATACAGCTTCTGCAAAATATAATCCACCTTATTGACCTGGGCCTGGTACAGCGTGTCATCCTCGTGAAGAAAATATCCGCAGGAATAGCTCATCGTCTCATCCAGCCAGAGCTTATAAAAGTCATTTCCGATATCATAATGGCTCCTGACTTCTTTCTGCTGGTTTTTTTTCGTTGTGGAGGAGAAAATGAGCTTTTTCAGCACCTTCCGGTCCGTGGAGAACTTATCCATCTGCCCCAGAAAATGATCCAGCGCCTCGTATAAATCCCCTTCTATTTCCAGATCATCGTTCATGTATGCCTCTCCCAATGCCAGGGAGGTGCTCGTGACCAGCTCCTTCATGGGAATCATTTTATGGCAGTTTACCGTAAACAGGGGACTTCCCTCTCCGATCAGATACTCCTTCCCTGATGCTTTCACCAGAAACGGATATTCATCAAATTTTTTTAAAAATTGTATCATCATGTTTTCTTCCAGCATTTTTCTTCCTCCTTGCTGCCGCGTATTCGCGTTTAAAGCGGTTCTGTATGGATTTTTACACGTTGCTGCAAAGTTACCGTACAGTTCCATTTTTAACATATTTTAACCGGTTCATACATTTTAAAACCTCTCTGGCGGATGTTACACCTTCTCTCCGCGGCAAACTGCAGGTCCGCTGTCACTATTCCGCTTCCCAGAACTATCACTGCCGCTGCCCGCATAACAGAAGCAGATGACGGATATAAATGAACGCGGCTGCCACACCTGCCGCTTCTAACAGAACCACCGGAACCTGTTCCAGCAGCGTTCGATACCAGCTCGCTGCCAGCCCCATAAGAAGAAGGTTCCCGATGATCCAGACACTGCTCACTGCCGACCCCCACGCGATTTTCTTCCCCCTCACAATTCCGAGAACCAGAAGAAGGGAAAAGATCATCAGGGAGGCAAAGGGCATCCGGCTAAGTTCCCCTGCCAGTTTCAGATTCTCTTCTTTTCGCTCTGCTTTTTCCCACACAGCTTCTAAAAGTTCGTTTTCCGGCTGCATCATTCCTGTTCCCTCCTCTGCCTCTGCAATTTTTTCCTTGCCCTGTACAGTATTATTCTGACCTGGGCAAGATTTTTCCCCATAGCTGCCGCTATTTCCTGATAAGACATTCCCTCCACACAGAACAATATAAGCGCCTGTCTGTAATCCCTCGGCAGTTCTTCGATCCATTGCAGAATTTCTGTGTATTCTTTTTCTCACATATAGTTCCTCCGGTGACTGCTCTGACTGCCCCGGCACCTCAATCCTGGATACGACCAGCTCCTCTGTCCTATGTCTGGTATTTTTTCTAATTTCATCCAGCGCCTTGTGCTTCACCACAGCCAAAAGATACGTTCTGAATGCACAGGACAGAGATACCTGCGACCTATGTACATAGATATCTGCAAAACTGTCCTGTACAATATCAAGGACGGCCTGCTCATCCCCCAGCATTTTCATGCAGAAGCGCACAGCCTCCCGGTAATGCCTGAAAACCAGCACGTCATAGGCCTGTCTTAAATTTTTTTCCCTGACCAATTCCATGAGCTGGTCATCTGTCATACTGCTGAGCGCTTCCCGGGTCATATGGTTTCCTTTCTGTTTCTGAAAGTAAATAAACAAAGTGTGCACGAAATAATGTAACCGTTCAATACCCTTACAGCCGCGAAATAGTTTACTTTCTGATTATTAATCGAATGTATTATCCAAAAGTTACACCGGTTAGCAGAAAAATGCAAATTTATTTTTTATGGTGCAGACAGAAAAAAAGCCCTGAATTTTCAGATTCAGAACTTTTTCTGCCGCTCTCTTTTCACACCTTTATCTGCGGATTGCACTTTACCAGCTCCTCGATCAGCCGCTCCCTGTCCCGGACCGCACATATCATTTCCTGCCTTCTGCCCCTGATCTCAATCCTGTCCAGCGACGCCGCCGTGGCGGAAATGGGGTTACAGGTCCTGCGTATCTCCCTGATCTCTGAAATTTCCATGGAATCCTTCATGATTCCAAAATAAATTGCCATCCTGTTTCCGTCAACCACTACATAATTTCTCACAACAATGGGAATGAATATGGCATTGTAGACGACCAGGGCCGCCACGATCTCAGCGGATACATCGCTGGATACCAGCAGTCCGTAAGCCATCGCAGCATTTCCCGCCAGCAGTATCATCCAGAACCATACTGCTATTTTCCCCTTAAATTTCATATAAAACCACCTTTCTCATGCATTCCCGTCAACGTGTGCCAAAAAAAGTGCTTTTCCTATGCAGTGTACTACAGTCAATTTCAGTATACACCATACAACCAATGGAAACAATGAAAGTAGTGCAAATTTTTGAAAAAAATACTTGCAATTTGTATTTCCTTATGCTATTATAGTCCATAGTCACTCCGGTAAAATACGGCTCCATGGTCAAGCGGTTAAGACACCGCCCTTTCACGGCGGTAACAGGGGTTCAAATCCCCTTGGAGTCACTCAGGCGCCATAGCCAAGTGGTAAGGCAAAGGTCTGCAACACCTCTATCACCAGTTCGAATCTGGTTGGCGCCTCTTTTATCTATTTATCTTAACGGCTCCATGGTCAAGCGGTTAAGACACCGCCCTTTCACGGCGGTAACAGGGGTTCAAATCCCCTTGGAGTCATTTTTTACTTGCATATTTTTGAAAATGTGGTAATATAATATAGTGTAACACTTCTTCAAACAGAATAATATAGATATGGCGCCATAGCCAAGTGGTAAGGCAAAGGTCTGCAACACCTCTATCACCAGTTCAAATCTGGTTGGCGCCTCTGGAAAATCCTGGAAATTCATTTTTCCAGGATTTTTTTATTGACCGCAAAACCATCATTATGTCTAATATCCCTCTCATAATTTCCCATATTTGATTAATTGTGCACATAAGCCCCATCCCCTATAATATTAGTATAAACCAACGGACATACAAAATAGAGAAAGGAGTTTATACTATGTTATCAAAAAGACAGAATTTATTAGAAACCATCCGCGGAGGCCATCCTGACAGATATGTGAATCAGTACGAAGCCATTGCCCTTCTTTTCGGCACCCCTTACTCCGTAAGGAATGCCATGCCTGCAAAGGGCGGCCCCAATGTTAAAAACGCATGGGGTGTCACCATTTCCTTCCCGGAAGGAATGCCCGGCCCCTTCCCGGTTCACGATGAGGAGCATATTGTCTGCAAGGACATCACACACTGGAGAGATTATGTGAAAGCACCTAACGTAAAATTCTCCGCAGAAGAATGGGCTCCTTTTGTCGCAGAGGCTGAGAAAATTGACCGTGACGAATATTTTGTAGCTCCCTTTGTAGCACCAGGTATCTTTGAGCAGTGCCATTATCTTCTGGAGATCCAGAATTGTCTGATCCAGTTCTATGAGGAACCGGAGTATATGCATGAGCTGATTGACTACATCACAGACTGGGAGCTGGCATACGCGGAAGAGATCTGCAAATACTTAAAACCCAATGCCCTCTTCCATCACGATGACTGGGGTTCCAGGAGCAGCTCCTTCATCTCCCCGCAGATGTTCAAGGAATTCTATGAGCCGGCTTATAAGAAGGTTTACGGATATTACAAGGAGCACGGTGTTGAGGTTGTGATCCATCACTCCGATTCCTATGCAGCCAATCTGGTTCCTTCTATGATCGAGATGGGCATAGATATCTGGCAGGGCGTTATGAGTACAAACAATATCCCAGAGCTTATTGAAAAATACGGCGGACAGATCACATTCATGGGCGGCATTGACAGCGGCGAAGTGGACAGGGAAGACTGGAGCAGAGAACACATTGCTCAGGAAGTAGAACGTGTCTGCAGAGAAAACGGCACAAAATTCTTTATCCCCTGCAATACCATGGGCGGCCCGGAATCCATCTTCCCGGGCGTATATGACACGATCACGGAAGAGATCGCCAAAGTCAGCGCTAAACTCTTTTGACATAAATACACCCCCGAAAAGGAGACAGATTTATGCCGGATAAAAAAGAGCGAAACGGTCTGAGTACCCCCTTAAAACGGTTCTTCGGCGTAGGCGATTTCGGCTTTACGCTGATGTCCAATATTGATACGTTTTACGCAACCTACTTCTTTACGAATATTGCAAAGTTTTCCCTGGGTGTCATCACTGTGATGACGACCATCTCCGCAGTGGTGGATGCCATCCTCTCCTGCCTGTATGGTCCATTTCTGAATAAGATAAAACCCAAGAGATGGGGGCGCTACCGCTCCTGGCTGATCCTGACGCCCTGGATGGTCCCCTTCCTGTATGCTTCCTGGTGAACGGGCTGGCTATCTACTATTTTACATATGTGGGCCAGAATGCCGCGCTGCTGACCACCTTTGTATTTGCCGCCAACCTGCTTGGCGTTGTGGCTTCCTACATATCAAAATTCATCGTTGCCAGATTCACCGCGAAGAAGACTGTGGTCTGTTCCTACTTTCTGATGGCAGTTATCGCCACAGGCGCGTTCTTTGCTTACAGTCAGACCTGGGTGGTCATGGCCGCCATGTGCGCAGTCATGTTCATACTTGTGCTGACCAATGCCTGTGACCCGGAGCTCTTCTCCAACTGCGCGGCCTACAGCGGAAAAAAACTGGGCTACGATGTGACCGGAACGGTCATGGGACTTTTAACAGTACCAATCAAGATCGGTATTGTGTCAAGAGGCATTCTGATCTCTGCCTGTCTGGCGCTTGCGCAGTTCAGTTCAGAGACAGACCCCTCCATGGCTTCTTCGCAGCTGCAGAGAGGCATCAGCATGGGATTTATGATCATTCCAGCTGTTGTGATCCTGCTGGGTGCCGTAATTCTGGCATTTGGCTACAAATTAGACCAGGATACGAGAAATCAGCACTGGTAAAATGCCCTCCCATACGATAAAATAAGAATCAAGTAAAGATTTTCAAAATCCGTCCATTTTCCGGCGGGCTGCACAGCCTTTGCCGGAATCCGGATGGATTTTGCCGTGTTATCTGAGATTTGGAGGGAATACCATGAGTGAGAACCACAACGCGTCCGCAGGCCTTCTGCTGAGCATGCAGATCTTATATGAAAAACTGAAGGAACGTGAAATACCGGTTTCCCTGCTGCCGCCAAGCGAGGAACCATGTCTGACCGGCATACAGTTCTATACCGGACAGCAGGATCTGTCCCGGGCATTTCTTTATCTTGCTGACTGTGAAACCCTGTCCTCCCATCCCTTTTTGCTGCCTGACGGTTTTCTGGCCGTGGCCGGGGAACCCGAAAAGGGAACCGTCCATGCCGTCTGCAGCAGCCTTATATTTTCCGATGTCATGTCTCTGCCGGAAATCTTCAATACTCTGCAGCAGATCTTTGCGGGCTTTGCCCTTCTTGAGCGAAAACTAAATGACATTTTGAACCGGGACGGAAGCCTGTATGACATAACCGTTGCCGCGCTGGAACATTTTCACAATCCGGTGTTTATCCACGACGAGTATTTCCATATTCTCGCCTGTCCACGCCATTTTGAAGGGGCGCTTAATTTTACCTATAATGAACAGACCAAACGGTATATGCAGGATCTGAACACCATCAACTTCTTCCGGACAAGCCCGGCGTACAAAAAGACACTGAGCACCTTTGGGGGACAGTTCTGGGACAGCGACTTCAACAATGACCGCTGTATCTATGTGAATCTGTGGATGAACGGGAGTTATAGGGGAAGATTTATCATCTCCGAGATGGAGACACCGCTGACACAGGGGCAGCTCTATGTGGCCTCCTATTTTGCGGAGATCATTAAGCTGGTGCTTCTGCGGCGCAACGACACCGGGGACGACGAACGTCATCCGCTGGAAAGGCTGATCATAGACACTATAAGCGGCACAGAGACCGACCGCCTTGATATCAGCCGCAAACTGGAGATTCTGGGTTGGGAGGAGGAAGACCGGTACCTGTGCGGTATCATCTCCTTTGAGAGCACAGACGTGACGAAGCTGTCCGTGTACAGCATCTGCAATGAGATCGAGGAGCGCATCCGGGCATGCCATGCCTGCTACTATAAAGGCCATATTTATCTGCTGGTCAACCTCAGCAAAAGCCGGATCACCCCTCAGGACCTGCGCATGAAGATGTCCTATATCATAAGGGAGGGGCTTCTGCGCATGGGCGTATCCTTTCCCTTCCACGGCTTCTCAACACTGCCCATCCACTTAAAACAGGCCCAGATCGCCCTGAGCTACAGCCAGATGGAGCGTGTCCCCCACTGGTATAATGAATTCCAGGACTATGTGCTGAAATACTGGCTGCTGGAGGGCACAGGCGAGTTCACAAAGGAGAGCATTGCCCCGGATACCCTGCACCAGCTTCTCCACTACGACAAAGAGCACGGCACCGAGCTGTACGAAACCCTGAAGACTTATCTCATGAATGAGCGGAACAGCACACTCACCGCACAGCTCCTCAAAATAAACAGGAGCACCCTCCCCCACCGGCTGAACCGCATCACCCGGCTTACAGGGGCAAACCTGGATGATTTTATGACCCGGCTTTACCTGATGATGGGCTTCTATATCCTGGACTACATCTGACACACTATCTGCAGATGTCAAAGATAAATTCTGCCATCTGGTCCATGGCATCATAAGCAGTCTTAAAAGGTGACATCTGAAACACATGCCACATGCCGCTGTAATAATCAAGCTGTACCTGGACATGGAACTTTCTCAGCCGCTTCTGCAGATTCAGGGAATCGGAGAGCAGGATCTCATTCTCACCCACCTGGATATAGGTGGGCGGAAATCCCGTGAAATCCGCAAAAAGCGGGGAGATAAAGGGATCTCTCAGATCCTGTCCGTCCGCATAGTCACGGATTGCCTTATCGATATATTCCTCGGAAAGGATTGGGTCGATCTCCGCTTTCAATTCATGGGATCTTCCGCTCTTTGTAAGGTCCGTCCACGGGGAGAAGAGGATGATGCCCCTTGGAAGAATGCGGCCCTGTTCCTTTAATTTCTGCACTAGGGTAAGCGCCAGATTCCCCCCGGCGGAGTCACCTGCCACAATCACGTCCCTGGCCCCATAACCTACATGCATGAGGTGATCCCAGACCTTGACCGCGTCCTCCAAAGCCGCCGGATAAGGACACTCCGGCGCAAGGCGGTAATCAAAGCTGAGTACATCCATGGATGTGGTGCTGGCCAGCTTGTTGGTAACACTTCTGGCATACCGGAAGCTCCCCGTGTTGTAGCCGCCGCCGTGGCAGTAGAGGATCACATATTTTTTCATATGCCTTCGGTCCACACTGACCCATTCGGCGGGAATTCCCTCTATCTCAAAATTTTCATATTTCATGTCTTTGCTCTTTGAGAAAATGCCGCTTATATTTTCCTGTGATGCCCTCTGCTTCTCCACATCGGGGCTTTCTACCAGTGTATGCATCTTTTTGATGGCTTTCATGAGGCTCTGGCTGCTCTTTAGATTTATTTCCATAGGATTCTCCTTCTGCTTTTGGTGGCCTGGCAATATAGTTTCATTCTAACACAGTCCCTCCCATCCGTCTATTCCGGTGTTACTGTTCACTGCGTGCCCAGTAACACGCTTCGCGATGCACAGATATGGAGCATTCTGCTCCATATCGCGCTGGCTG
>PPYE01357964.1_pt1 | contig 15100 bp, 9 predicted proteins | sample 1559881 | NCBI WGS metagenome assembly PPYE01 (sample SAMN08240022, study PRJNA423297) | Human gut metagenome, whole genome shotgun sequencing project. | reverse complement strand
GGTGGTAGGCGCTGCCATCCTCAAACTGGGTGGCGGCGATATCCAGAATGCGCTCCCGTGCGCGGGACGGGATGATGTGTACAAAGCCCAGCAGATCCTGACAGCTGTCGCGGAAGCCCATGCCGCGGCCGGTCCCGCTTTCAAAGTAGCTGGCCGAGCGGCTCATATTGAAGGTGACCATGCACTGATACTGGTGCCAGATGTTCACCATACGGTCCAGCTTTTCCTCGCCGGATTCCAGATGGTAGGTGGAGAGCAGAGCTTCCCAGTGGTCGGCCAGCGCCTTGCGGGCCGCGTCCACCTGTGCATCGGTGGCATAGCGTGCGATCATGGCATGGGCACGCTCCTTGTTGATGACACCGGGAGCCGTGAACTTTTCGTCCTGTGGGTTCTCGATGTAGCCCAGACCGAAGAGGATCTTCTTTTCCTCACCCGGTGCAAGGGTGACATGGATGTGCAGCGCGCCCACCGGTGCCCAGCCGTGGGCAATGCTGCCGGAGCAGTGCCCGGCGCGGACGGCCTGCGGGTCTGCAGGGCCGCCATACACACCGCAGAAGGCATCGCGGGTGGTATCAAAGCTGGTAACGGGCGTATTGCTCCAGAATACCGCATAGTGATTGCGGCGCTCACGGTATTCCGTCTTATGGTAGATGATGGCCGGCTCCACCTCCACCTCGCCGGTGGAGAAGTTGCGCTGGAAGTTGGAGCTGTCGTCAATGGCATCCCACAGGCAGAACTCCACATAGCTGAACACATCCAGCTCTTTTATGGCATCCGTCTTATTTTTCAAAGTCAGGCGGTCCAGCTCACAGGCATCGCCGGTGGGCACGAACAGCTCCTGCGCAGCGGAAACACCGTTCTTCTCACCCTCCAGAATGGTATAGCCCAGACCGTGGCGGCAGGCGTAGCTGTCCAGCTCTGTCTTGGTGGGCTGCCAGCCGGGGTTCCAGACGGTATCGCCATCCTTGATGTAAATGTGGTGGCCGTCCATATCCAGCGGGGAGCTGTTATAGCGGTAGCGGGTCAGGCGGCGCATCCGCGCATCGCGGTAAAAGCTGTAGCCGCCCGCCGTATTTGAGACAAGACTGAAGAAATCCTCGCTGCCAAGGTAGTTGATCCAGGGCAGGGGCGTTTGCGGGGTGGTGATGACATATTCTTTGCGTGCGTCATCAAAATGGCCGAATTTCATAAATGCTTCCTCCTTATCAGCTGCCGGCAGCTCCGGCGGCATCGCTTTTGCGAAAACGATTAAGTCAGACGATCAAAGCATTCTCTTTGCTTCTAGCATAGCCCAAGCAGGCCAAAAAAGCAAGAGGATTTTCTAAAAAAATTCTGAAAGTATCTTTCATAAATACGTATGTTTTCATGATTTTCAGAAAATTTATTTCAAGCACGCTTTTTGTGCTTCCTGTAAGCGAAAACGCTGAAACACAATTTATAGGTAATATTATATACGGCGAAAATCGTAACGAAACCGCAACGAAAATCTTTTGATTTTAACCGAAATGTAACGAAACCCATCCAAGATGCACAATTTCGGTTCTTCAGAAACGAACAAAACGCCAAAATTGAGCCAAAAGCAATGAAAGTTATTCTTTTGAGCTTGATTTTTCGTACAAAATACGCTATCATGAAATTGCGAAAACGATTAAGGACTTGACGGAGAACATCCCCCGTAAAACGTTCTTCGGAAGGAGGCAAACGAGCGATGCCGTCCCTGAAAGATCTGGCAAAGGAATGCGGCGTATCGGTGGCAACGGTCAGCAAGGCGCTGAACGACCAGCCGGATATCTCGCCTGCCACACGAGAACGGGTGCGGGCCGCAGCGCACCGTATGGGCTACCTGCCCAATGCTGCCGCCCGTTCCTTGAAAACAAACCGTACTTACAATCTGGGCGTTCTGTTCGTGGATGAACGGCAGAGCGGCCTGACCCACGAATACTTTTCCGCCGTGCTGGACAGCTTCAAGGTGGAAGCCGAGAAACACGGCTACGACATCACCTTTATCAACCACAATATCAGCGGCAAGAGCATGAGCTACCTTGAGCACTGCCGCTACCGCAATGTGGACGGCGTGGTGATCGCCTGCGTGAACTTCTACGAGCCGCAGGTGGTGGAGCTGGTGAACAGCGAGGTGCCGGTGGTCACGATCGATCATGTGTTCAACAACCGCATGGCGATCCTCTCGGATAACGTTTTCGGCCTGAAGGCACTGGTGCGGCAGGCATGGGCCTGCGGCCACCGCCGCATCGCCTTTATCCACGGCGAAAAAACCGCCGTTACCGAGAACCGCGTTGCAGGTTTCTATCAGGCCTGCGAAGAGCTGGGCCTGAAGATCCCGGAAGCTTATGTGCGGGAGGGCATCTACCATGATGCTGACCGCTGTGCCGCCGAGACCAAAGCGCTGCTGGAGCTTCCGCAGCCGCCCACCTGCATCATCTTCCCGGACGATTTCTCCGCGCTGGGCGGCTACAACGCCATCAGCGAAAAAGGGCTTTCGATCCCCGAGGACATCTCGGTGATGGGCTACGACGGCATCTACCTTTCCCGGGTGGTCAAGCCTCAGCTGGTGACTTACCAGCAGAACACCGCCGCGCTGGGCCGCACGGCTGCCGACAAGCTCATTGAGCTGATCGAGCATCCAAGAGTGACCCTGCCCGAACAGATCCGCGTTTCCGGCAAATTGCTGGACGGCGGGTCGGTCAGCATTCTTTAATATGTCTCTAAAGGCTCTTGCTACGGAACCTTTTATGAAGAACACTTTTGTAAATAATGGAAAACCATGAAGGAGGTTTACCCTTATGAAAAAGATCTCTCGCCGTAATTTCCTGCTCGCTTCCGGTGCCGTGACCATTGGTGCAGCTCTGGCTGCCTGTGGTGGTTCTTCTTCCACCAGCACCGCTTCTTCTGCTCCGGCTTCCTCTGCTGCTTCCGCTGCTCCCGCAGCACAGGGCAAGGTGCTGAACATCTGGTGCTGGAATGATGAGTTCCAGAGCCGCTTCAACGACTACTATCCGGAAGTTTCCGAGATCGCAGCCGACAAGTCCACCACCACCCTGAAGGATGGCACCGTTGTGAAGTGGACCATCAATGCCAACGAGAACAACAACTATCAGAACAAGCTGGACGAAGCCCTGCTGAGTCAGGACAGCGCTGCTGATGACGACAAGATCGACATCTTCCTGATCGAGGCTGACTATGCTCTGAAGTATGTGGATTCCGATTACGTTCTGGATGTCAAGGCAGACATCGGCCTGACCGACGACGATCTGGCTGGCCAGTACCAGTACACCAAGGACATCGTTAGTGTGGACGGCAGCCAGCGCGGCACCACCTGGCAGGCAACTCCCGGTCTGTTTGCATACCGCCGCAGCATCGCCAAGGATGTTCTGGGCACCGATGATCCCGCCGAAGTGCAGACCTACCTGTCCGACTGGGATAAGTTCAATGATGTAGCTGCACAGGCAGCCGCCAAGGGCTACAAGATGCTGTCCGGCTTTGATGATGCATACCGCACCTTCTCCAACAACGTGGCAGCTCCGTGGGTCACCGGCACTACCGTTACCGTTGATGAGAACATTATGAAGTGGGTCGATCAGACCAAGGAGTACACCGATAAGGGCTATAACAACAAGTCCAGCCTGTGGGACAGCCAGTGGGCAGCCGATCAGGGTCCCACCGGTAAGGTGTTCGGCTTCTTCTACTCCACTTGGGGCATCAACTTCACCCTGCTGGGCAACTCTCTGGAGACTCCTGTCGCTGAGGGCGGCAAGGAAGAAGTTGGCAACGGTATCTACGGCGATTACGCTGTGTGCGAAGGCCCTCAGCCCTACTACTGGGGCGGCACCTGGATCTGCGGCGCAGCCGGCAGCGACAACATCGAGACCATTAAGGATATTATGCAGAAGCTGACCTGCGATGAAGCCATCATGAAGCAGATCACCATGGATACGCAGGACTACACCAACAACGAGAAGGCTATGAACGAGATCGCAAACAGCGATTACAGTTCCGCCTTCCTGGGCGGCCAGAACCACATCGCTCTGTTTGCAGAGGCTGCAGCCAAGATCGATATGTCCAACGCCGGTCCGTACGATCAGGGCCTGAACGAGAGCCTCCAGAATGCGTTCAAGGATTACTTCACCGGCAATGTGGATGAAGATACCGCAAAGGCAAACTTCGAGACCGCTATCAAGGAGAAGTATCCCGAGCTGACCGACGTGGTGTGGCCCGCATAATAGCAGCCGACCCTAAAACGGAAAAGTGAATACGCAGGGGCGGGCCGGACGCTGTTCCCGCCCGCCCCTGTTCTTTCCGCAAATTTATCAGGAGGCGATCCTTATGGGAGAAAAGAAAAAGAAAGGGTCGATCAGCTACGCGAAATGGGGCTACATCTTCATTGCGCCGTTCTTCATCATCTTCGCGGTATTCCAGCTGATCCCTCTGGCATCCACCATTTACTACAGCTTTTTTGAATATTACCGCAGCGGCCTGAAGATCATTGGCCCGAACTTTGTGGGCCTGAAAAACTACATTACCCTGTTCGCAACCGATCTGCCCAAGTACTTTGGCAACACGCTGATCCTGTGGATCATCGGCTTTATCCCGCAGATCGCCATTTCCCTGTTGCTGGCAGCATGGTTCACCGATCTGCGCCTGAAGCTGAAGGGCCAGACCTTCTTCAAGACGGTCATCTACATGCCCAACCTGATCATGGCCTCCGCCTTTGCAATGCTGTTCTTCGCGCTGTTCTCGGACAACGGCCCGGTGAACGCCGTGCTGCAGAGCATGGGCTGGATCGATGCACCCATCAGCTTTTTGAACACCGTGTGGGGCAACCGCGGGCTGATCGGCCTGATGAACTTCCTGATGTGGTTCGGCAACACCACCATCATGCTGATGGCGGCCATCATGGGCGTGGATCCCACCCTGTACGAAGCGGCTGAACTGGACGGCTGCACCCCGAACCAGATGTTCTGGAAGATCACCATTCCGCTGATCCGTCCCATCCTTGTTTACGTCATGATCACCTCCATGATCGGCGGCTTGCAGATGTTCGATGTGCCGCAGATTTTGACCAACGGCAAGGGCGGCCCGGACCGCACCTCCACCACCATGATCATGTACCTGAACAACCACCTGTTCAGCAAGAACTACGGCATGGCCGGTGCAGTCTCGGTGGTGCTGTTCCTCGTGTGTGCAGTGCTGTGCGTTGTGGTCTACTTCTCCCTTACCAAGGAGGATGACGGCCTGACCCGCGCCCAGCGCAAAGAACTGAACGCCGCCAAAAAGGCAGCAAAAGGAGGGAAATGATTATGGCACACACTCCTAGAAATCAATCGGAAAAAGCAACACTGGCTGCACGCCGCGCATGGTGTTATCTGGTGCTGGTGCTCATCAGCTTTTTGTGCCTGTTCTTCTTCTATGTGCTGGTGATCAACTCCACCCGCACCCACTTCGAGATCCAGAAAGGCTTCTCGATGCTGCCGGGCAAATCGCTCATTACCAACTTCCAGAACGTGCTGGCCGATGCTAACATCCCTGTCATCACCGGCATCCGCAACAGCCTGATCGTCTCTGCCTGCTCGGCGGCGTTCAGCGTGTATTTCTCGGCCTTGACGGCCTACGGCATCTACGCCTATAACTTCAAATTCAAAAAGGCCGCGTTCGCCATTATCCTGCTGATCATGACCATGCCCACGCAGGTGTCCGCTCTGGGCTTTTTGCAGCTCATCACCAAGATGGGCCTGAAGAACAGCTTTATCCCGCTGATCCTGCCCAGCATTGCAGCGCCCACCGTGTTCTTCTTCATGAAGCAGTATCTGGACGCTTCCCTTCCCATGGAGATCGTAGAGGCTGCCCGCATCGACGGTGCAGGCGAGTTCTACACCTTCAACAAGATCGTACTGCCCATTATGAAGCCCGCTCTGGCAGTGCAGGCCATTTTCTCCTTCGTGGCCAGCTGGAACAACTACTTCATTCCCGCTCTGGTGCTGGACAGCGCCGACAAAAAGACCCTGCCCATCCTGATCGCACAGCTGCGCAGTGCAGACTTCCTCAAGTTTGATATGGGCAAGGTTTACATGATGGTGGCTATCGCCATTCTGCCCGTCATCATCGTGTACCTGCTGCTTTCCAAGTTCATCGTCCGCGGTGTTGCTTTGGGCGGCGTGAAAGGCTGACGGCATTTTGCCGCAAACAGCAAAAGGGTCCCGGAGAAAATTCCGGGACCCTTTTGCTGTGTTTAGGATATAAGGAATTTTTGGAAGAGATCAGGAGAAAAAACAAGGCATACACATTCTGTCGGAGGTTCTAAGGGGATAAGATTTACTCGCCGCGGACGGCTGCGAAACCTGCTTCCAGATCAGCAATGATATCGTCGATGTGCTCAGTGCCGATGGACAGGCGGATGGTGTTCTGATAGATCTGCTGCTCGGCCAGCTCTTCGTCGTTCAGCTGGCTGTGGGTGGTGGAAGCCGGGTGGATGACCAGACTCTTCACATCAGCAACGTTTGCCAGCAGGGAGAAGACCTTCAGGTTATCGATGAACTTGAATGCTTCCTCGCGGCCGCCTTTGATGTTGAAGGTAAAGATGGAAGCACCGCCGTTGGGGAAGTACTTCTCGTACAGGGCGTGATCCGGGTGATCCGGCAGGGAGGGGTGGTTGACCTTCTCCACCTGCGGGTGGTTTGCCAGAAACTCGACCACCTTCTTGGTGTTCTCCACATGGCGCTCGATGCGCAGGCTCAGGGTCTCGGTGCCCTGCAGCAGCAGGAAGGCGTTGAACGGCGAAATGGTGGCACCGGTATCACGCAGCAGGATCGCACGGATGTAGGTGACAAAAGCTGCGGGGCCTGCTGCATCGGCAAAGGAAACGCCGTGGTAGCTGGGGTTGGGGTCAGCAATGTTGCCGAACTTGCCGCTTGCCTTCCAGTCGAACTTGCCGCTGTCCACAATGATGCCGCCCAGCGTGGTGCCGTGGCCGCCGATGAACTTGGTGGCGGAATGAACAACGATATCTGCGCCGTGCTCAATGGGACGGATCAGGTATGGGGTGCCGAAGGTATTATCGATGACCAGCGGCAAGCCGTGCTTGTGCGCGATGGCTGCAATGGCATCGATATCGGGGATATCGCTGTTGGGGTTGCCCAGAGTTTCCAGATAGACGGCCTTGGTGTTGGGCTGGATGGCATTCTCCACCTCAGCCAGATCGTGTGCATTGACAAAGGTAGTGGTGACACCGAACTGGGTCAGGGTGTGCTCCAGCAGGTTGTAGCTGCCGCCGTAGATAGTCTTCTGAGCCACGATGTGGTCACCGGCCTGTGCCAGTGCTTCGATGGTGTAGGTGATGGCAGCGGCACCGGAGGCGGTTGCCAGAGCAGCCACGCCGCCCTCCAGAGCAGCGATGCGCTTCTCGAACACGTCCTGCGTGGAGTTGGTCAGGCGGCCATAGATGTTGCCGGCATCTGCCAGACCAAAGCGGTCTGCTGCGTGCTGGCTGTTGCGGAACACATAGGAAGTGGTCTGATAGATAGGCACTGCACGGGAATCGGTTGCGGGATCGGCCTGCTCCTGGCCAACGTGAAGCTGCAGGGTCTCAAATTTATAGTTAGACATAGTATTTTACCTCTCTATTTGTACTTATAGTATAATTTCCTGATACAAAAAATCCCGATGCGTGATACAAAAGCGCACCGGGCAAACACAATTCAAAGCTATTCTGTCAACGTCACATTCGGGTACACATTCGTGCACAGCAAGAGGGCATCGTACAGTTCACAGCAAGATGTTCTGCCCGGTCACCGCACATTCGCCCACAGCGGAAGTTTGCATGCAGCAGGTCGTTCCAAATCAGCTTCATATTCCGTGCCCTCCTTTCCCGTAAAATTCTTTCCCACTCATCTACAAACCGGCACCTCTATCTGCTCTGTACCGGGAAGCAAAACCTTTGTTTTCTTTTTCCCACTAGGTTTGTGGATTTGTTGTTTGCATTATATTCCCTCTTACCCAGTTTGTCAATAGGTTAATTCCAGTTTTTTGCAAATTGAGTTTTCTGCACGATGCGAAGCCCGCATTTGCAGCATCCCGTTGTGCAGTTCCAACAGGAGCAACACTTCTGCTTCTTCGAAAATTTTTATTTTTCCATTGATAAAACCTTAAAATTTTATTGTTATACTAAAGCTGTTCCTTGCAAACGCCCTGCAAATCGTTTATTATGGTAGCGTTCTTTTTTATCATCAAAGGAGTTTTTTCGATGCTGCATCGTTTCTTTCATTTTTTAAAGCAGAGCCTGCTCGTTGTTCTTTGCATCCTGCTGCTTGGCGGGCTGCTGGCAGGCGGCTGGTTCTTTTATCAGGGCAGGCAGCTGTACCGCAGTGCCGCCAGCAGTTACCCAGTGGCTTCCATGTACGACACCATCTGTGCCCGCGGGAGCTATACTTCCTACGATGCGCTGCCGCAGATCTATATTAACGCAGTCATCTGCACCGAGGACGAGCATTTTATGACCCACAAGGGCATCGACCCGGGGGCCATTGCCCGCGCCCTGCTGGCCGACCTGCGCACCCACTCGCTGGCCGAGGGTGGCAGCACCCTGACCCAGCAGCTTGCCAAGAACGAGCTGTTCACGCAGGACAAGCATCTGGCCCGCAAGGCTGCCGAGATGCTTGCTGCTTTTGATCTTGAAAAGACCTACTCCAAGCAGCAGATCTTTGAGATGTACGCCAACACCATCTATTTTGGCAGCGGGTATTATGGCATTGCAGAAGCTGCCGAGGGCTACTTTGGCAAGGAACCGGCCCAGCTGACCGATGCCGAAGCGATCTATCTGGCGGGTATGCCCAACGCGCCTTCCACCTACGCCAGCAGCCCGGAGCTTGCCTTCAAGCGGATGCAGGTGGTGCTCAAGCGGATGGTCAAATGCCGCGTGCTCACCAAGCAGCAGGCCGATGCCATTGTCGCAGATGCTGAAAACTTAACGGTTTAAACAAAACACCGCGCCCTGTCTGCTGCGGATCAGACAAGGCGCGGTGTTTTGTTTTGCGGTATTTGATTTGGTAAAGGAGGAATCATGTTACCCGTTCAGGCGGTTGCGGCCCCGCCTGTCGGTAGCATTATCATACCAAAGAATTTCTGCGAAACCATGTTCTTTTTATGAAGATTTTGTAAACTCACTCCGGCGCTTTCATGCTTTCCACCATGCTGATATGCCGCACATGCCGCCGCATGGCAAAGCACACCACAAAGGTGAACAGCATCGTCAATGCCACTGCCAGCAGATAACTGTGGGGTGCAATGGTGCGAATAAACATCAGCTGATCCATTTCCACGGTCAGGACGATGAACCGGTGCAGCGGCACGCCCAGCAGCAGGCCCACGCCGGAGCCGATGAGGGACAAAAGCTCGATCTCGCGGAAGATGTAGCGGTACACTTCTTTGTCATAGAAGCCCAGAACCTTGATAGTGGCAAGCTCCTTTTTGCGCTCGGCAAGGTTGACGCTGATCAGGTTGTACAGCACCACCGCCGCCAGCGCCGCCGCGCACACAATGATCAGCACCACCACGTAGTTCAGGCTGCCGATCAGGCTGCCGAACATGGAGGTGGTGTCCTCGGTGAAGCTGACGCTGCTCACATAGTTGCAGTCCAGCAGCTTTGTGCGCAGGGCGTTGTACTCCGCCTCGGTGGTACAGCCGGTCAGGCCGTAGACGGTGTTCCACTCCGGCGTGCTGCCCAGCAGGGCCTGCAGCTGCGCATTGGAGAGATACAGCCGGGTGAACATGTAGTTCTCGGTAATGCCGGTCAGGGTCAGCTGCACGCGGCTTCCGTCTGCAGCCTCCACATAGAACGTATCGCCCACGCTCAGCTCCAGATTCAGGGCCGTTTTTTCGGTCAGGATCACGCTGTCCTCTTCAAAGGGAATGGGGTCGTGGCCCACCCGGGTGCGGAAGGTGAAGTATTCGGTCATCCGGGCATCGTCCTCCGCGCCTACGATGCTGACATCGGCGCTCCCGCCCTCTTCATTATAAAGGGTGGTGGACTTTGTGTAGAACGCGCCCCAGCTGTGGACCGCACTGCTGCTGTCCAGCGTGTCGGCAAGGCCCTGCTCCATGGTCAGCGCCTTTTCATCGCTGAGCGAGATGGTGAGATCGTTGTGGGTCAGCTGCCCGGACTGCTTGTCCACGATGGGCAGGATGGAATCCTGAATGCCAAAACCGATCAGCAGCAGCGCCGTGCAGCCTGCCACGCCCAGCACTGTCATGAAGAAGCGCTTTTTGTAGCGGAACAGGTTGCGGGCTGTGGTCTTTTGGGAGAAGCTCATGTGCTGCCACAGCGGGGTGATGTACTCCAAAAAGATGCGCTTGCCTGCCACCGGGGCCCGGGGCAGCAGCAAAGCTGCAGTCTTTTCCTTCAGGCTGGCACGGCAGGCGTTCCATGTAGCAAAACCGATGACGGCCGCGCTGATGGCTACGCTGGCTGCCGCCATGCCGGGGTAAAAGTGCAGCGTAAAGGTGGACATGCTGAAGATCATCTGGTAAGCATACCAGATGATGAGCGGGAACACCACAAAACCGATGACCATGCCCACGATGCTGCCCAGCACGCTGGCGCTGAGGGCATAGAACAGATACTTGCCTGCGATCTTTGCGTTGGAGTAACCCAGAGCTTTCAGAGTACCCAGCTGCAGGCGGTTCTCGTCCACCATGCGGGTCATAGTAGTAGTGGCCACCAGCGCCGCCACCAGGAAGAAGAACACCGGGAACACCCGTGCAATGGCATCCATGCGGTCGGCATACTGCTCAAAGGTGACAAAGCTCATGGTGGAGCCGCGGTCCAGCACATACCACTCGCCGCTCTTGATCTGGCTCACCTGCTCCTCGGCATCGTTCAGCTGGGCAAGGCCGTCGGCCAGCTGCTGTTCGGCATCGGCCTTCCGACTCTCGTACTCCGCGCGGGAATCGGCCAGCTGCTGCACGCCGTCGTTGTACTGCTGCCAGCCTTCGTCCAGCCGGGTGCGAGCCGCATCAAACTGGGTGTAGGCTGTGGCCGTGCCGGTGGTGAGCTGCAGCTGCCCCTGCAGAAGCTTTACCTTCATCTGGCGCAGTGCTGCCTTTGCCTCAGTCACCAGCTGCTCGTTGGAAAGGCTGGGCGAAGAGATCAGCCCCTGTGCATACATCTGGCGCTTGCCCTCGTCCAGCTGGGCCTGATAGCCGTTCAGCTGGCCGCTGATGTTGTCGTAAGCATCCTGCGCCTTCTGCAGGGCATCCCGCAGGTCGGTGTATTCCTCGTCGGCGGGCTCGGCCTCGTCCAGCGCCTTCTGCGCGTTGTGCAGAGCCGTTTCTGCATAGCCCAGCAGCGGGTCGGCTACCTTTTTCAGGTTCACCAGCATCTCGATCTGCTGCAGCTGATCCTCAAATTCCAGCAGTTGTTCCTCGCCGCTCACCAGCTCGTCCGCACCGCCCTGCATGGTGTCCGGCAGAGCCTTTTTGTTGGCGGCAAGCTCCGCTTCGCCCGCGTCCAGCTGGGCTTTGGCGCTGTCCAGCTGTGCCTGTGCATCGGCCAGCTGCTGCTCTGCCTCTGCAAACTGACGGTCTGCTTCGGCTTTTTTGTCGTTGTACTCGGCCCGGGCGTCGGCCAGCTCTGCACTGGCGTCCTCGATCAGCTCCGCCCGCCGGGCCGTGCACTGTGCGCCGCTGATGGCCTTTACCCTTACGGCTGTGTCATCCACTGCTGCCTGATACGCGTCCGAGTAATTATCATACAGGCCGGCATTTTTTACTTTGAGATAGCACGCCGTATAATAATCCGTGGTCAGGCTGCCCTCCGGCAGGAATACGATATCATCCAGCTGGCCGTCACCGGCGGTGCTGCTCTCCTTGTCCGTGGAAAAATGCTGCGGGTCCTGCACGGTGCCCACTACCGTGAACTGCTTCCGGCTCACATGTTCGGTGTCCTCCGGCAGGGTGAGCACCGTGCCCGGTTCCACCGGGTCGCCGTAGCCCATCACATGCACCACGCACTCATCCGGGGCCTCAGGCATCCGGCCCGACAGCAGCACCAGGCGGTTCATATTTTCTGCTGTGTCGGCCCCGGGGTCGGCGGGCAGCTGCTGCAGGCGCACCACCGCCGTCTCGCTCTGGCTCTGCCACTGGGCCTCCACGTCCTGATATTTCACCGGCTGCACAGCCTCCACGCCGTCCACGGCGGCAATGGCGGCAATGTCCTCCTCCGAAAGGCCCAGCGTGGACAGCACCCGCAGGTCGAACACGTTCTGCTGCACGTAGTATTTCTGCCCGGCGATGCGCATGCTGGGCGCAAAACTCATCAGGCCGGTCAGCATCATCACGCCCAGCGCTACGATGCCGAACAGCGAGACCATGCGGCTCAGGTTGTCCTTCATTTCCCGCAGGATGTTTTTACGATAACTTTTCAGCACAGCTCTCACCACTCAATCTCCTGCACCGGCACAGGGTGCTCGTTGACCTGATTGGAGACGATCTTGCCGCTGCGCACCTGAATGATGCGGTCTGCCATCGCCGTCAGGGCGGTGTTGTGGGTAATAACGATCACCGTGCGGCCGGTGCGGCGGCAGGTATCCTGCAAAAGGGCCAGCACCTGCTTGCCGGTCTTGTAGTCCAGTGCACCGGTGGGCTCGTCGCAGAGCAGAAGCTTGGGGTTTTTGGCCAGTGCGCGGGCAATGGACACCCGCTGCTGCTCGCCGCCGGAAAGCTGGGCCGGGAAGTTGTTCAGCCGCTCTCCCAGACCCACACTGCGCAGGGTCTCTTTGGGGTCCAGCGGGTCGCGGCAGATCTCGCTGGCCAGCTCCACATTCTCCAGTGCGGTCAGGTTCTGCACAAGGTTGTAGAACTGGAACACAAAGCCCACATCGTACCGGCGGTAGGTGGTGAGCTCTCTGGCGGTAAAGTGGCTCACATTCTGGCCGTCCAGCCAGACGTTGCCCTCGTCGCAGCTGTCCATGCCTCCAAGGATGTTCAGCAGGGTGGTCTTGCCTGCGCCGGAAGGCCCCACGATGATGCAGAACTCGCCCTTATCCACATAGAAATTCAGGTGGTCTGCGGCGGCGATCTTCACACTGCCGGTCTGATAGTATTTGCAAACGTCCTCAAACTCCACAAAATGCTCCATGGCGTTTTTTCCTTTCTATCGGGAATGCATACTGTTTCAATTTAACTATAACATCTCCCGGCAGACTTTGCAAAGACATCTGCGCAAATTTTCAAAAACTTAACAGAAAAGCGCAAAAAGGGCTGCTGCACATCTCTGCGTGCAGCAGCCCCTTTCATCATTTGATCTCAGCGGTCAGCGCCCCACGATCAAATCGCGGCGGCAGCGCAGGCCCACGGTGAGGAAGGTGTTTTCGCCCAGTCGGCGCAGCACCACGCGGTCGGTGCCCTTCTGGCCCTCCACCAGCAGAGACAGGTTCAGGGTGGTGGAGCCCTTCTCAGTCTGGACCACCAGCGTGCTCACGCCCTCGTTCAGCAGGGTCTGCATGTCCTGCACGGTGGTGCGGAAGGTAGCAGAACCAGCGGGCACATCCAGCGTCAGCACACTGTCCTTCTGGCGGGCAGTGTACAGCACTTCTCTGCCGAACAGGCCCTTGACGGTGTAGCGGGCCTCGCTCTTTTTCGCCGCTGCATCTGCGGACGGGGCGGCCAGCTCATCGCCGGAGATCAGCATAATGTTGCCCTGAATGGGGTTTCCCTCCGGTGCGCCGTAGCCGCCGTAGGTGGGGTCCTTTTCGCCGATCGCCACATCGGCGCTGTGCAGGGCGATATCCCCCTGCACCATCTGCTCCTGCGGGGGCAGATAGCCTGCGGCAGCAGGGTCGTTGATGTCTGCCTCTGCGGCAAATGCGCCCACGCTCAGCATGGCGGCAGCACCCAGCACTGCTGCGGTGGTGGTGACGGTACGGACAAATTTATGGTTCAGTTTCATTTGGAATACCTCCGTTGACGGCGGTTTTGCACCGCACATTTTTGTTTTGTGGAAAACCATGGTCTGCCATGCGGTGTAATACAAAACCGCCGCATCTGTCTTATAAACGGATGCGGCGGCGGGATTATTGCAGCAGGCTAAAAAAAATTTTTGGCAGCTCTGCCGCCGGGGTCACTGGGCCTGTGCCGGTTCCCGGTTCAGGATCTCCATGAACTCCTCGCCGGTGATGGTCTCCTTCTGGTACAGATACTGTGCCAGCTCGTCCAGCTTGGCGCGGTTGTCGGTCAGGATGCGGACAGCCTTTTCGTGCTGAGCCTTGACCAGCTCCACCACCTTCTGGTCGATCTCGCGCTGGGTCTGGGCCGAGCAGGCCAGCGAGGTGTCACCGCCCAGATACTGGTTGTTCACGGTCTCCAGCGCCACCATGTCAAAGTCCTTGCTCATGCCGTAGCGGGCAAGCATGGCGCGGGCAAGCTTGGTGGCCTGCTCGATATCGTTGGAGGCACCGGTGGTGATGGATCGGAACACCACTTCCTCGGCGGCGCGTCCGCCGGTGAGGGTGGCGATCTTGTTTTCCAGCTCTTCCTTGCTCATCAGGTAGTGGTTGCCCTCGTCCACCTGCATGGTGTAGCCCAGTGCGCCGGAGGTTCGGGGGATAATGGTGATCTTCTGCACAGGGGCAGAGTTGGATTGCTTGGCCGCCACCAGTGCATGGCCGATCTCGTGGTAGGCCACGATGCACTTTTCCTTGTCGGTGAGGATGGAGTTCTTCTTCTGGTAGCCTGCAATGACCACCTCGATGCTCTCCTCCAGATCGGCCTGGGTCACGCTCTTGCGGCCTGCACGCACAGCGCGCAGAGCTGCTTCGTTGACGATGTTGGCAAGTTCCGCACCGGATGCACCGGAGGCCATGCGGGCCACGGTGTTGAAGTCGATGCCCGGGGCCAGCGCCACCTTTTTGGCGTGCACTTTCAAAATCTCTTCGCGGCCCTTGAGGTCGGGCAGCTCCACCGGCACACGGCGGTCAAAACGTCCGGGACGGGTCAGCGCCGGGTCCAGCGAATCCGGGCGGTTGGTAGCCGCCAGAATGATGACGCCGGTGTTGCCCTCAAAGCCATCCATCTCGGTGAGCAGCTGGTTCAAAGT
>PPYE01275795.1_pt1 | contig 15102 bp, 17 predicted proteins | sample 1559881 | NCBI WGS metagenome assembly PPYE01 (sample SAMN08240022, study PRJNA423297) | Human gut metagenome, whole genome shotgun sequencing project. | reverse complement strand
CCCCGAGGTGCTGGAGGCGGCGTTGCGCCGGGCGGGGGCCACCTTCCTGGACGAGACGGGGGAGGCCGCCCCCAAACGCCAGGCCATCACCAAGGCAGATCTGATGGCGCTGGGCCTGTCCGGCGGGCCGGGGGCGGCAGAGCGGCGGAAGGAGCTGCTCCACCGGCTGGAGCTGCCCGAACGGCTCTCCCCCAACGCCCTGCTGGAGGTGCTCAACGCCCTGTTTACGCTTGGAGAGCTGGAGGATACGGTTTGGGGAGCAGATGCGAAAAAATTTTCCTGAAATTCGAAAAAAGGACTTGACGAAAAAGTTAAGTTGTGCTATCTTATAAACAGAAATGATAATCATTACTGATTAGAACTTCTGACATATACCAATAAAATCTCATTATTAAAATAAACAGGAGGAATTACATCATGAAAAAGTGGGTTTGCTCTGTCTGTGGTTACGTCCATGAGGGAGATTCCGCTCCCGACTTCTGCCCCATCTGCAAGGCCCCCAAGGAGAAGTTTGTGCTCCAGGGCGGCGACAAGACCTGGGCCGCCGAGCACGTGGTGGGCGTGGCGAAGGGCGCTCCCGAGGAGATCCTCCAGGGCCTGCGCGAGAACTTCCAGGGTGAGTGCTCTGAGGTCGGTATGACCGTCCACGAGATGGCCCGCGACGAGGCCCGCCACGGCAAGGCTTTCGAGGGCCTGCTGAAGCGCTACTTCGGCTAATTGAAACCGCATAAATAAGCACTTTTTGAGAGGGAATGGGGAGACCTGTTCCCTCTCTTTTTGCGTTTCCGTCGCTCCATTGTGGATATTTTTGTGGCATTTCTTTCTTTTCCATCCGTGAAAACTTTCCACATGTGGATATTCAGTTTTTGCCTTATATCAAGCGGTTTTTACCGCTTAATACCGAAAAATGAAGAGAAATTAACAACTTTTGAGAAGTTTTTGCTTTGCCGGGACAAAAATCAAGAAGTTTTGAAGTGTTTTCCTTGACTTTCACCGATTTTTTGAGCCGCCAGAGCAAAAAATCCCCGCCGCTGATTGCTTTTCACCGCTCCCCTTTCATCTTACAGCCGTTTTCCGGCTGTTTTTTTCTTGCTCCCATTATACTACATGTTCCGATTAAAGTACAGGTTTTTCTTTTCCCGGTGCTATACTTAAAGCACAAAGAGGGACAGAGAACAAGAAAAAAACAAAGCCCCTCAAAACAAAATCAAAATGAAAAAGGAGATTACCACCATGAAAAAGAACACCATCATCATTCTTGACGCCACCAAAGCCCAGGTCACCAAGGCTTTTGCGAAGCAGGCCCGTATCTTCGGCACTCCCGAATACAGAGAGTGGAGAGCCTTCCTTGCGGAGAACCCTGGTACTGAAATGGTTACCAAGACCATCAAGAAGGCGAAGGACAAGAAGAACGACGCCAAGAACAGAACCTATGAGAAGATGGCCGAGTACATCAGCTTGCAGGAGAACGCCGACGAGTTGATGAAGGAGTTCGAGGCGCAGAAGAAACTCTCCATCGTTCAGAAAAGCCCTTACCGTTTTGTCTTGAACTGGTTCCTTGATACTTTCTCCGAGTTGAAGGAGGACGAGGACAAGGCCACCGCCGCCGAGGAAGCCGCTCCCGCCAGCGAAGCCGCCGCCGATCAGAACGAAGAGGCGAAAATGAAGCAGACCGCTTGAAGTGCATTTTTCAAAAATCAGAAAAGGAGCTTGATACTATGGAATTCACCCGTAACTACATGATTGGCTATCTGTTGCTCTTCTGCACCACCGAGGAAGAGTACGAGAAAGAGGAGGAGCGCTTGACTGGCCTGACCAATGAAGCGCTGGAAATGGAGTTCACCGACCAATACAACAGCCTGCAAGGTGCCTGCCCCAGCCATCCCCTCTACGAAGGCGATACCCCCGACCTCTACCTGGACTTTTAAGACAACTCAAAATTCAGATCAAAATTTTAAGGAGGAACAATACCATGAAGAACACTTACAAGATTGATTTTGTGAACAACACCCTGACCATGAGCAAGGCTTTTGAGGAAGCCCTCAACAATCCCGCCTCCGAGGAATACAAGCTGTTTCTGCAACTCCGCGCCGACTTCCCCGGCCTGACGATTATCCGCAAGACCCGCCGCGCCTCCAAGAAGGCCAGCCCCAACAAGAACCTGACCTACAAGCACATGGAGCAGTACATGAGCGTGTTTAAGAACGCTGACGAGCTGCTGGCCCAGTTCGAGGTGGTTAAGGAGTGTTCCAAACAGCAGCCCAGCCCCTACAAGTTCGTGCGGGACTGGTTCGAGGCTCAGTTCGAAAACTACAAGGAGCAGCCCGATTTCAGCAACAATGCCTCCAAGGTGATTGACCTGGAAACCATCAAGAAGAAGCAGGAAAAGAAGAAGAAGCAGGAGAGTGCTTGATAACAATGGAATACAAAATGAGAGAGGACGGTACTGCTGGTGTACCGTCCTCTCGATTTTTATTGGTTGCTAAGTTTTGCTGTGTAATATTCTATAATCTGGCGTCCATAAGTTGCCATGCTATTGAGAGCCGCATCCGCCAGTTCTCCGGCTTCGCCGCTGTCCTGGCCGGCATTCAACGCATCCAGCGCTGTTTGTCCGTTTGTCACCCAGGAATCAAATGCGTCCTCAAAAGCATCAACCGGCAAGTCTGGATAAATACGTTTTACCGCCTCCCGATCAAAGGCAGGCAGGTCAGGCACAGCAGCAGTATCATCGCCAATAAAATCTTCAGTAAAGCCCTCGAACCCTGTGACGCTATAAACGCCATAGGTATTGATACTGCTGAGATAAGACAGACAGCCCTGATAGGACGTCAAACCATTGCTGAATAGGTTCTGGAAGAGCACACCGCTGACCATGTTGTTACATGTGCCTCTCACCCTCTGGAAATAGGCGGCGGCAATCTGATAGTCGGTTGGATTTTCCTCGATCTGATAAACGTCATCAAAGCGATTGATTGTGATAATGTCCTCTCGGGTAAAGTTCAATTCACAATCATATACATCGCAACTCGTCACTGTAAAGGTGGCGGTTGTATCGTCATTTATATCGTTTGTATTGATTTTGTAGACAGACATGGAGCGGATAGGCTCACCCCCGGCCAGAACGGTTCCCAACTCTGGGGGAGCGGCATAGCCGCTCGCCAGCATAAAGTAATCCACGTTACTGGGGGTGGAGAAGCCGTCAATTTCATAGGCAGTCGGAGCGTACAGAGGCTCATAGGTATTGACGCCGTTCATGGTCATGGAATAGTTGGATTCAAAAACGCCCATCTCCACATTTTTAGATTGGTCTGGAATAATATCGTAGACATGGATTAGATAGGTTTCCTGCGCAGTTAAATCATCTAATTCTTCCCCTTCTGCCCGTTCCAGCAGAAATAATCCCTTGCTTTGGATAGGGCCACTTTGATTTTCTTGTGAAGTAGCGGTTTCTTCACCGGAGGTTCCGTTGCTTCCGGTATCCCCGCCCCCACAAGCCGCCAGGGATAGCATAAGAGCTACTGTAAGAAATAGCGCGAGAGTTTTCCTCATGTAAATTCCCCCTAATCTTAATAAGTTGTCAGTAACGACACATGGTAAGGAGATTATAGCTTAAAAATCTAAGGTAGTCAACTATTTCGGGTTTTAGTTCTGCAAAGCTGTCCTATAATTTTATACAATGTTCAGGAAAGCAGGACAAAGAGGTGATAATCGTGTACCTACCCAAAGTAGGCGTAAAAATCAAGCAGTTACGAAGTCAACGAAACATGTCTCAAATCACACTGGCACAGCAACTCGGAGTTTCAAAATCGGTTATCAGCTCTTATGAAAATAGTGTGCATTTGCCGCCATACGATGTGTTAATTCAACTGGCACGGATTTTTGGTGTTAGTACAGATTATCTTTTGGGGACAGCAAATAATAAAGCAATCAATGTTGATGGACTGACCGACACGCAAATCGACTCTATTACAATGATTGTTAATGAATTGAAAGCTATGAACAAAGAAAAATGAGGCAGGATAGGTTTTTTTCCTACTCTGCCTCATTTTTGCGGTTATTTCCGTCCCCGGTCGTGTTCTCCGTGATTTATCAGCGGTCGGGAAAACTCCCAAGAAACGCCGCCGCCGCAAATTACAACTGTATTTTCCCGGAACCATCCCCCGCCGCCGCGAGGCGTTTCCCTGTTCCGCTCCACCTGGGGTACTCCCAGCCTGCCCTTTGACCTTCTTGTGAGGGAAATTGCCAGCCGCTCGTGATCTGCGGTTCCGCTCCAAATTGAAAGTGCACTTTCAAACATGAATATTATGTAAATTTACGCGCAAAGTATTGATATTGCGCGTAAAAAAGAATAGAATAGTAGTGCCATAGAAAGGAGTGGTCACAATGGCAGAAACAACGAACCTCAATATCCGCATTGACAAAGACCTGAAAGAGCGTGCTGAAGCTGTCTTTGCCGACATGGGCATGAGCATGACAACGGCCTTTAATATCTTTGTGCGCCAGACCTTACGGCAGGGCAAAATCCCCTTTGAGATTTACGCAGACCCGTTTTACAGCGACAGCAATATGCGGGCATTGGACAACAGCATTAAGCAGGCCGGGCAGGGCAAGGTGGTAGTCAAGTCTATGGACGAGTTGGAGCAGCTTGCCGATGGGGACTAACATCACATTCACGGAACAGGCATTTGAAGAATATCTGTCATGGCAGGGACAGGACAGAAAAACACTGAAACGGATAAATGCCTTGTTGAAGGACATTTGCAGAAGTCCATTTGAAGGGATTGGCAAGCCAGAGCCATTGAAGGAAAACTTGTCAGGCTATTGGAGCCGACGCATTGACGATACGAACAGACTTGTTTATCGTATGGTCGATGGACAGGTCGAAGTCTATCAATGCAAAGGCCATTATGACGATTGAGTGAGTGAAGCGGAGCTGCCAGCCGCTTCACTTTTTTGTTGTCCGGTTCCGCTCCAAATTGAAACTGCACTTTCAAAACCAGATCTCCACGCACAAGAATTCAACTTGTGAGAAAAACCGACAACTCCGAAACAACTTTTGAGAAGTAACAGCAACTTCTAATCATTCAGCAACAACTTTTAGAGCAAAGGCAACAATTTTGTTGCAGAATGAGGTAAATACAAGGCAGAAGCCGTTTCTTTGACACAAAAAATTTTTTATGTTATAATATTTACAGAAAAAGGAAAAATGGATTTGTAATTCATTATTCCCTTTGTAGGCTTAAACAAGCAGTAGGATGAAGGCGTTGCGGCCTTCCATCTTGTAGAGCGCTTCCGTTCTATGCTTCCGGGCAGCAACGCCAAGTGCTGGCAACACGCTTCCTACTGTTTGCTTAAATCTACAAAGAAAGGAAGCGTACAAGATGGCGAATTAGAACCTGTTGCCAGCAGGGGACAATCCGAAGTACAACAACTGTTTTACTTTGGGTGAGAAGTGTTGGCACAATGGAAGGCTGATAAAAGTTCCTGTTTTTATCGACCATTACGATGATACAATTCAAAATTTGTATGGTAGTAAAAACGGCGATAAACGCAAATATTATGAGCTTTCTTATGAAGAAGCCCAAACAGAATATTATCGTTTTAGAAGTAGCGAAAACTGGGAGAAAAGCAACAAAGTTTTACGTATCAGTCTTTGGCTTGATAATGCCATGTTTGGCAACCTTCACATTTTTGTGATTGACTTTGATGAATTTGACGTAGAGAGCCATTTTTTCAAAGAAGCTCACCGTTTAGCGGATAAAGTAACAAGGTCACAGGGCGGCGGCTATCACATGTTTTATGGGATAGACAAGAAAAAGGCAGAGCCGCTTTTTGATAGTATCAATCTATTGGCAAGTGAGAACGCTGCGAGTTTTGTTTGTAAGACCGGGGCTGTCACACGGGACGGGACAAACAAAGTCGATCTATTTTGTGATACAGGACACTTTATTTACGAATGGGAACAGTGGGACAATACCATTGGCCTAACTGATAAGACGCAAGAACTTTACCGGCTTATCAAGGAAAACTTTGAATTATCGCGTCCCATGAGCAGCGGCAAGGGTAAACGCACAAGCGGCAAAGGCGGCAAGAGTTATGCCATGCTGGAAGAGCTTCCCGAAGAAGAGCTGTTGCAGCAGATGAGCGCAGAGCAGCGAGAAGTCTTTGCCGATCTGAAAACAAAATCCTCTGACTGTTCCAGCTCCCAGTGGTTCAGTATTGGCATTGATATTTACCACGTCTTTGGCGCGGAGTTGGGCGGCAAGGTGTTCTTCTTATGGAGCAAACCGGGGCGAAGTTTCCAGCCGCAAGGCTGCTCTTTAACATGGTCTAATATTTGTGACCGTGGGCCTGATACAGAGCTTGTTAATGGGCGATGGGCTGACATTATGCAGGGCGATAACAAGGGCAAAGAGCTTGACGAGCTATCTTTACATGAAGCGCTCGAACCAGAGCCACAAGTCCCGCTGCCGCTCGAAGAGGATTGGCCCGATATGCTGGAAGATGAAACCGCCGCCGTGCCTCTTCCAAACGAGCAATTTCAGTTTGGTGATCTGATTGTCCAGCTTCAAGAGAATTCAGACCGCTTCTTATTGCCTGACAATGGAAGCAAATCGGTAACTGCCTATGATGTAATTGCGCAGTTATCCGGGAGCGCGTTCAAGTCCTATAAAAAGCAAGTGAAGCCGCTTAATGATAAACTGCAAGTGCTCCCGTACAGTGAGAGATACCGGGCAATCTTTTATTTCAGACGTGAGTATAAAATGCCGCCTCTTCTTGAAAACGGGAATGAGATTGTAAAGTTTATCCAGTTCGCCTTACGCTACACCACGAATATTGAACTTAGCCAAAACTGGCAAGCGTGTTTAGATGTGTCAAATACAGAGAAAGAAGCCGCCGCGTTGCTGGCTTATTATGGGTGGGCGTCGAATTTGAAAAAGGAGTTGCCGCGAAGTGAAAACGCCTTTTACACAGTAGAAGCAGAGAATGGAGTGCGGCACTATGAGATTGTACCTGACGATATTACTTTGCGCTTTGAGGCAATCCAGCAAGAGGCCTGCATAAACCTTGGCGTTCCTTTGGCGATCAGAAGTACAAGGCTTTCCCACAAAGAGAAATATAACCGTTTACAAGCTATCCTAAAGCCCCGCCTTTGGTGGCGAAATGGTGTAAGAATGGGACTAACCAAACCGGCGTTGGACGAGTGCGATTTAAGAATTGGGAGTTACATTGAAGCGCTGTTAGACTACAATGCCCTTGATAATATTTCACTCGGAGAGCATATTTACAGGGTGGAGCTGGATAAAAGTGACCCTGGCTTTGCATGGGCCGCTCCAAGGTCATTTGATGTGAGCATGTAGGATTTGGCCTTTGAAGATTATCAATACAACATCTCCCCCGACTACAACAGAGAAAATGCCGCCGAATTAGGAAAAGCCAGAAGCCGAGCAGCGGCGGAGCGGAACTTTGCAGCGGTCACAGGTGATGAATGGACAGCCGCCGAATTAACCGCACAGGGGATAGATAAAGACAAAATCCCACGTCTTATTAAAAATGGGTTGATTGAGCGCGTGGGCAGAAACCATTATCGAAGAATTTCAAGTTAAGTCTGCCGCTGTTCGCGTGTACCAAGTTTCCTATAAATAATTAAATCTAAATAGGATTTTAGGTACACGCGAATTGTCGCTTCCACACTTGAAAGTACACTTTCAAAAATATCAATGAAGGAGGAACACAACGATGTTCAAAGAATTACTTCAAATTTTGTAGGATTTCGAGCGCCAAGATAAGGCCAACCGTACCCACTGGATTGAAAGCGTCCTTGCTGCACAGAGCGGTTCCGCTCCAACTGCTTTAGAGAATTACAAGAGGGCAAAGGAGAGCTGGCAGGACGAACAGAGCCGCCGCCAAAGGTTCTATGACTATCTCATGCAGCGCCGCGATTTGGTGAACGCCCTGGCCCAAAGCGTGATAGACAGCAGCGCCAAGGAGATACAGGTCAAAACCGAACAGGAACTTGATAAGGCCGTGAAAGAAAAAATAGATAAGACCGTTCGCCTTTATTTCAAATGATGGTCGCGCAGATCTGATAAAGATGTGTCGTTAAATCAAGAAGTCGGAGGAAGATGTAAAATCTTCTCTCCGACTTCTCTTTTGTGTTCAAGACTTTTTGGAAGTTGATGAAAGTTGTGTGTTTTCTTTCTCTTCTTCATCCTTTTCGCCGGGCTTCTTCTCCCAGCCGAGTATTTCTTCCATGATAAGGGCAGGGGGCAAATCCGTATCTCCGAACATGGCGGCACCTCCCAAGTATCGCTTGAAGCTGGCGCGTCGTGGCGAACGTCACGACGCGCTTCCTGTTTTTTCGCGCTGCGCTGGATTTTCGTACTACTGTAATCAACATTAGTAGTCTTTCGTAGTTCCCATAAATTACCTGTCGCCTGGGGCTTCCCTGACGTATTCCAGTAAATCGCCGGGCTGACAGTCTAAAAGCGTACAAATAGTATCCAAAGTTTTCCACGATACCAATTCCCCGTGTCGTAATTGCTGTAAATAGGATTGCCCAATCAACTTTTCTTCCCGGATTTTGGTAGAGGAATACCCTTTTTCTTTGAGTTTTGCCATTATGTCTACCTTGTAGCGGATTGCCATGAAAACGCGCACCTCCTCCATTGTCCTTATTTTAACACGGGATTGCACTAAAATCAAGTGCTAATTGTGCACAAATACGGCACTAAAAATTAGTGTTAAATGTCAATGGACAGCACCAGATATTAGTGCTATTATAAAGACAGTTAAGGGGAACACCACAAACAAAAAGCAAAGGAGAATGAACCATGAGCAAGAACGAACTGGTAGCCAAGATCGAGGCCCTGAACGAGTGGGAAGCTGTTATCGAGGAAGCCAAAGCGGAGGCCGAGGCCATTCGGGACAGTATCAAGGCCGAAATGATGGAGCGCGACACCGAGGAAATGACCGCTGGAAAGTATATCGTCCGCTGGACTTCGGTTCTCTCCAATCGGTTTGATACTACGGCCTTCAAGAAGGCCCACGGCGAGCTTTACAAGGAATACACCAAACAGAGCGCCAGCCGTCGCTTTTCCATCAGCGCCTAAAGAAAAGCCCCTTGTCCGACACGCCGACCAAAGCAGACGGACAAAGAGCTTACACCCCAATCCAAACGGAGAGGGTAAGACCATTATAGCTTGCCCTCTCCCCAAAATCAAGAACAGGAGAGAAAAATACATGAAAGAACTGACAAGCTATAATCGGGTAGCCGGGTATCTGAACAAGGTTTTCGATCTGCTGAACGCGGAATTCTTTGAAAATGCACTTTCAAGGCCGACGATCACCATTCAATCTACGCCCCGCGCCTACGGCCATTTTTCCTTGCGTGAGGACACATGGGTTTCCAAGCTGGGCGGCACCCACGAAATCAATATAGGAGCCGGGACGCTGGCCCGGCCCATCGAGGAAGTGACCGCGACCCTGCTTCACGAAATGGTACATTACTACAACTACGAGAACGGCATACAGGATTGCAGCAGGGGCAACACCTACCACAATCGCCGCTTCAAAGTTGCCGCCGAAGCCCACGGCTTAATCGTGGAGCACAGCGACAAATACGGGTGGAGCCACACAAGCCCCTCTGACGAGCTGCTGGACTTCATATTGGAAAACGGCTTGACCGACATTCTCATAAGCCGCAACGAGTTCGCCGGGTTCCATATCACCGGGACAGGAACACACAGCGGAGCAGAGGGCGCCACACCGCCGCCGCGCACGTCCAGCACAAGGAAATATATCTGCCCCTGTTGCGGCAATTCTGTCCGAGCCACAAAGGAAGTCCACATAGCCTGTTTAGATTGCAACGCGCCGATGGTGCTTGCGGGATGACAGGGAAGGGTGGGGAGCAATCCCCACCCAATTCCCAAAGTTCGTATAAGTGAAGAAATACGAACACCAAAATCAAGGTATTCCGGGATTTTTCCGCCGCCGCCCATCATACACGAACTTTCCCGCTTGAAATAACGAACTTTTGACGATGGAGGCCACCATGAACAAGAAAACAAAGGCGCTCACCACCGAGCAATATAAAGAGATAATCCAGACCATGCGCGAGGGGTTCAGCGGTTGCCGCCCCAATGAGCGCATAGCCACCGCCCTTGTGCTGGAAGGGAATTTAGGCTTGCGTATCAGCGATATATTGAAGCTGCGGCCTTGTGATATTGTCCGGGACGGGGACAGATACCGTCTGGAAATCACCGAGCAGAAAACAGGAAAGCGCCGCGTGTTCACGGTTCCGCTGGTTATCCAGCAATACATAGAGAATTATTGCTTGCGCCACAATATCCGCCGCGAAGATCTGATTTTTCCCATTACCGAGCGAGCCATACAGAAGCAGCTCCATATCGTGTGCGACTACCTGGGCTTTGAGGGTATCAGTACGCACAGCTTCCGCAAGTGGTACGCCACCGAGATATACAAGGCAAACGGCTACGATATTGCCCTGGTGCAGAGGTTACTACAACACAGCTCCGCCACCGTGACACAGCGCTATATCGGTATTGAGCCGCAACGGATAGAAACGGCAATACAGAACCATGCACAGCTTATTTGACAGGCAGGGCCGCTCATAGTGAGCGGCCCTCTATAACTTCGCTGCTGCCTTTTCCCTGATTTTATGGTACACTGGATATATGACCGGGAAAGCGAGGCGGCACACATGGCAAGAGCAGAAAAGCAAAAAGTGAAAACGCTTTTTGTGGCGAAATACTTTCTGGAAAATTCAGATGAAAACCACCCAATTACTGCTGGGGACATTGTGGACTATCTGCGGGAAGATTGTGGGATTGAAGCGGAGCGCCGCGCCATCTACCGGGATATTGCCGCCCTGCGCGATGTGTACGGCATGGACATAGACGGAGGACAGGGGGGCAAATATCGGCTATTGTCCCGCCAGTTTGAATTTGACGATTTGCGGCTGCTGGCCGAGTGTGTCCACGCGGCCAAATTTATATCCGCGTCCAAGGCCAAGGAGCTTGTAAAGACCATCAGCGAGTTTTGCAGCATCTACCAAGCGGAAGAGCTGCAAAAAGAAGTGTTCCTCTGCGACCGTGTGAAAACGACCCGTAACAACATATTGCTGACTGTTGGTATTATCTATGCGGCTATGGCTACCAAGCAGGACGGAAAGCCCCACACGCCGCAGAAAATCACTTTCAAATATTTGAAATATACACTTCAAAATGGGGTAACACAGGTAGAGCGCCGCAAAGGAGCTACCTATAAAGTCAGCCCCTACGAGCTGTTAATAAATGAAGGAAATTATTATCTGCTGGGTTATGGGCCTGTTGGCAATAGAAAAACACCTCAAATTGCTACCTATCGTATTGACCGTATGAAGGAAGTAAAACTTGTTAATGAGCCGCGAGAAGGAGCGGAAGAATTTTCAAAGATTGACATGGAGAACTACACCCGTCGTGTGTTCTCTATGTTTGGCGGTGAACGAAAGCGCGTCAGTATTCGTTTCCGTAACGACTTGCTCGATACGGCCATTGAACGATTTGGAACGGGCAAAGATACGTTTTATAGACCCGATGGCAAAGAATATTTTGTCGTGACCGCCGATGTGGAAGTTAGCGACCAGTTTTTCGCGTGGGTGTGTGGGTTTGGTAGGCGAACTAAGATTATGGGTCCGATAGATGTAGTAAATCGTTTTCAATCTTTCGTTGAAAAAATATGGAATATGTACAATATGTAAGCACATTTTGGAAAGGATGATTAAATTGAAAAGAAAGCAAAAGTTATCTTTCTCCATTCCTCCGAGTTATAATGGCCTTCGTTTCTTTGCAGAATTAGCTGAAGAACTACTATTTTATTTTAGTCATGATTCATTTAAAGTCCCAACATTAAATTTTCATTTTTTGTGTTTTGAGGCATTAGATGTAATAGATAAGATTGAAGCAGGATTACTAGAAAAAGGGAATATTATACCTATTGTTCAAGAGTTTGTTCGTTCTTATAAAGATGACCCGATAATTGTTGAATTTTATGGGGATGACATTAACAACTTGTTTTTAACAAAAAATGCAGAGGGACAATATCGAACTGTTCTTAAAGAATTGATGCAATCGCCGACAAGTGATTCATCCATTCAGCGCTTAAAGAAATGCGTGCTTTTTTTGCGAGATGATTTAGGCAGAAAATCTAGATACTATAATAGTGGAATTTCAAAAATAGAAAGTTTAATTGTTAAGCAAAATATTAGCCATTCAGAAATGGAACAGCTCCAGAAGTATACAAAAATTATTTTGACAGAATTGATTAACATAGGATACAGTCAAGAATATATCTATACATCAGTGCTAAATGTTTTCTTCAATGGGGAACGGCCAATAGAAGATGCTAAAGAAGGCTTTGAACGGTTTATTTCATTTTTCCCGTTAAAGCGACGGAGGTATGTCATCTATTTGCCTTTAAAGAATTCTAAAATAACAGAGGAATTAGCTCCATTTACTGGACTAGATATAGCCGAAAATATTTATGAAATGTTTAATAATTCTTGCTCATTTGTAGTAAAAGTATCCCAAGAGGCAATGGACCCGGAAAAAGCAAAAGCAAAGGCGATTGCACTAATAGATTTCTGCCTTTCAGTTTCCCAATATTGTCGACACAACAAAAGAGGGTATTCATTCAAAGAAGCAGAGGTTGTTGATATAGAATCAAAAGAAGTCTACAATTTAAGAACAATGGCGGCTGCGATTTCGCGGCAGAAGCGAATACAGATAGATGAAGAAAAGCTGGTAAATACATGCTTCGATTTGGAATCTGGTATTTTTGATGCAATAGGTTTACATGCTTCGGCATTTAGTTCAAAGGATGAAAAAAATCAGTTGCTAAACTTATGGACAGCTATGGAAGTTTTAATTCCAATTGAGAAGAGTGGGAGTTCTAGCAAAATAAATCAGATTTCAAATTCGGCTGCAACAATATTGTCCTCAAATTATATAAGAACATTGATAGTTCAATTAGATGCACAGATCAAGGGGAAAATACCGGATGAATATGAAAAACTAATGTCGGATATTGTTGGAACCGATAATGCAGAAAAATTATTGCTTATTCTAGTATTATCAGATTATAGTGACAAATTTGATAGTCTTATGGAACAATTAAATTCTACGCAGCTCCTTATGTTCAGAATACAACAATACAAAAATATTTTATCCTTTGGGCATAGTGTAAAAGAGTTTTATGAAAGACATGCTAAACGAGTTGCGTGGCAAATTATGAGAATTTATAGAAATAGGAATATGATAGTCCATGATGGAAGTACACTTCCGTTTTTATCAGTGATACTTCAAAATCTTCATTATTATATCGATACAATCATCGACACTTTTTGCTCAATGAATGATAAAAGGTTTCAAGATGCTAATTCCATTATTATGAAGCTAATGCTAAATGAGCAAGTTTATCTAAGTAGATTAGATACTACGAAAACATTTTCGAGAGACAATGCCATACCATATCTTTTTGGGTATATACTTGACGAAAGTTAATAAAAGTTGAGCAGGTATAGCAAAAAAATCTTGATTTTTGCTATACCTGCTCAATAAGTTTTCAATTATAGCCGATTGAGGTTTTCCCGCAAAATGTCAATCCCCGCTTTGGAGAGGGCGATATAATACCGCTGTGTAACTTGTATGTGGCCGTGACCCATTTGCGAACACAGAAGGTGCGTGGGAGTATTCAGCTCCGCCATCATAGTCCCATAGGTATGACGCAAATAGTGATACTTGAACATTATCCCGCATTTGGCCTTAACCTCCCGCGTGTGGAACTTCATGGAGTTTACCGTCTGGATTTTCCCATCTGGCAGACAGTTCACAAGCTCCGTGGAGGAAATTTTGCTTCCGTCCAAATCCTCAATGATACGCTGGTTCTGTTCCCGCAAGTCGGCAAGGTGGAGCTGGTCTTGCTCCCGCCGCTTCGCCAAATTCTGAAAATACACTTTCAGTTTGTCGCACATTTGGATTGTACGCTTTGCGTTGCGGGTTTTGAGGGACACAAGCTTGATACGCCCCTGCTGGTATTGCATTTGCCGGTCAATCAAAATCGTGCCATTTATCAGATCAACATTCGCCCATTTCAGACCGTAGCACTCATTGATACGCAGACCGCAATACCGTCCCAGCAAATACGCCGTTTCTGCATTGGTGCCGTGGAAATAATCATCCAGTACGGCAAGCTCTTCCCGATTGAATGATACAATATCCAAGTCATCATCCGTTTTCAGCTTTGGCATGTGGATTTTGGTATCTTTGTTGACACAGAGCTTGTTGTAACTGTCCACGTAGAGATAGTTCCGGGAGTAGGCTTGCCCGAAGAGCAGATAGAACATCTTCAAGAAGCCCTCCATATAGCGATAGGAGAGGCCGCGGCTGCAATACAGTTCCGTCAAGTAGTCCACCACCTCCGCCGCGCTGATTTCATCAATGTACCGCTCCCCGAACCGGGTGCAAAGGTGGTTTTTCCAGAGGCTGTCCTGCTTGCGTTTGGTAGTGTATGCCCGGTCACTTCGGCCATTAGCACAGTATTCTTGATAGACCTCTTGAACAGTTTTCCGTACCGTGGGCTTTGGCTTGCGGGAGTTCTGGGCGCTGTCAATAGCCGCTTGCCGCGCCTTGATTGCTTCACGCTTTGTCTTGAAAGGAGCGCCAAATTCATCCTTTGCCTTCCGAACCTCTTTGCGGACACCATTCACCATGAGAACATAGCGATAAGCCCAATTCCCATTTTTCAATTTGTAGACACCCGCGTCATTTTGCTTTGCCACTTGCAAATCCCCCTTGTGGATTTTTTTGTGGCAAAAAGCCAAATTCCAGCGTGTGAAAAATGTCCACTTGTGGATAAAGAAATTTCCTGTATCTTCCTCTTTTTCACCTGTTTCCCGGCGCCGAACGGCGAAGCCGTTTGGCTACTTCACCGGCGAGTGCACCGAGGTCGGTATGTACCTGGCTATGAGCCGTGTGGCCCACCGTGAGGGCTATCCCGAGATCGGCCTGTATTGGGAGAAGGCCGCTCTGGAGGAGGCTGAGC
>PPYE01628733.1_pt1 | contig 15104 bp, 16 predicted proteins | sample 1559881 | NCBI WGS metagenome assembly PPYE01 (sample SAMN08240022, study PRJNA423297) | Human gut metagenome, whole genome shotgun sequencing project. | reverse complement strand
ACCAAACACAGCTATATTGTTCAATCTGTTGAAGAACTTCCTGAAATTATTGCTTCTGCTTTCCAAATTGCACAAAGCGGCAGACCTGGCCCTGTTCTCATCGATGTCCCTCGTAACATCCAAGTTGGCGATGTACCAGAACATATCAAACCTATTGTCAAACCAACCGTAAAACCAACCGCACTTTCAGAATTAAAATTAGCAGAAGCAAAAGCATTATTGGCACAAGCGAAAAAACCTGTGCTTTATGTTGGTGGTGGTGTAGGCATGGCGAAAGCTACACAAGCGGTCAAAAAATTCCTACAAATTACCAAAATGCCATCTGTTTCAACATTAAAAGGTTTAGGCTCAATTGACCCGACCGATCCCGTTTATATGGGCATGATTGGTATGCACGGCACAAGACCAGCAAACATTGCCGTGCACGAATGTGACTTATTGTTAGTGTGCGGTGCACGTTTTGACGACCGTGTGACGGGTAAATTAGACAGTTTTGCGCCACAAGCTAAAGTCATTCATTGTGATATTGATGCGGCAGAAATCAACAAACTCCGTGTGGCAAATGTCGCCCTTCAAGGTGATTTAATTCAAGCTTTAGAAGCTTTAAGTATTCCACTTGCGATTGATGATTGGCGTGCGCATATTCAAGCACTAAAAGCTAAACTTGATTTCACTTATATCGACAATGCAGGTAATCGACCGATTGACCCTTGGGCATTGCTCAACACTCTTTCACAGCGTAAACCTCAAAATGCCGTGATTTGTACCGATGTTGGCCAACATCAAATGTGGTCTGCGCAACATATGCGCCATTTCGCACCAGAAAACTATATTACCTCTGCGGGCTTCGGCACCATGGGATTTGGTTTACCTGCAGCGGTGGGCGCGAAAAAAGCACGCCCTCATGATGAAGTGATTTTGGTGACTGGTGATGGCTCATTAATGATGAACATCCAAGAATTAGGTTCAATCAAACGCGGCAAATTACCCGTGAAAATTTTGTTGTTAGATAACCAACGTCTTGGTATGGTGCGTCAATGGCAAGACCTTTTCTGGAACAAGCGCCGTTCAGAAACCATTCTAGAAGATAACCCTGATTTCGTGATGTTAGCAAAAGCCTTTGATATTCCAGCTGAACGCATTGAGCGCGCTGATGATGTAGATGCGGCACTTAATCGTTTATTAAATAGTGAAACTGCCTATTTATTGCAAGTATGCATTCCACCTGAAGAATGTGTATGGCCATTAGTACCACCAGGAGCATGCAACACGGATATGCTGGAGGAAATTTAAGATGAACCAATATACTTTTGACTTAATCGCTCAACATCGTCCAGAGGTTTTAGAACGTATATTACGCGTTATTCGTTTACGTGGCTTCACTGTAACTAATATGGATATGACATTGGTAGAAACCCAAGTGCAATTAAAAATCACTGTAAAATCTGACCGCACTTTTGATTTGTTGGTTAATCAGTTGGCTAAATTGCCGGATGTATTAGGAATCAAATAATGAAAAAGTTTTTTTTACTTGTCATTTCTATGACATTTGTATTTGGATGTACGACAAATAAAAAAGAAATATCAAATCAAACAGAGGTGATTCAAGCCTTTTTTATTGCAAACAATAATATTTATGCTGTAGGTAATTTAAATAGCTATCAGTTCTCTTCTTCTAAATCTGAAGATGTGCAACATTTCATTAATTTTTTAAACTCTAAAGATATGAAAGCTTTTAAAGAAGCACGCATAGATCGTATTGAAAAAAATAGTGAAGATAACAAAATTAAAGCATTCATATTTATTGAACTTGATAGCAAAAAATTAGCTAAAAAAGAGATAGAAAGTTTATTTAATAAACGTGATGTTTACAAATCATCTCAGGGAAATCCTGACTTACTTTTTGGAATAAGTCATGGTGAGCTTGTAAAACTTCAGAATAAAGATGAGATCTTAATTAAAGGAAGGCTCTCTAAACCATTAAAAACAAATTTTATTGAGTATAAGAATACAAGAGGCTTTGATAAAGGGCCTGATGCACCATCTCCTGAATTATTAGCTGCTTTTACTATTGGTGCTATTGTAATGATTCCATTAGCAATTATTACATTACCATTTCAAGCTGTAGATTCTTTATCTAAATAATTGTATTTATAAACTTAATTTTATCGAATAATTTCTTCGTATTATCTTCTGCCAAATCTCCCCTACCCCTCTTTGCTAAAGAGGGGATTGAAATGAGATAAAATTAGATCTTAGCGTTTATGATTTAGCTAACTAAAATGAAAGTGAGAAAATTGTTGCTCATTAACTAAAGATTCCCCCCTCTTTAGCAAAGAGGGGTAGGGGAGATTTGGCAGTATTCATTAACGAAGAAATTAAACAACATAACAAACTTTAACAAAAATTTACTTGGAGAGATTATTTATGCCAAAACTACGTTCATCGACCAGTACTCAGGGTCGTAATATGGCGGGTGCACGTGCCTTATGGCGTGCAACAGGGATGAAAGAAAATGACTTTGGTAAACCGATTATTGCGGTGGTGAACTCTTTCACCCAATTCGTACCTGGACATGTTCATTTAAAAGACATGGGACAACTGGTTGCAGCTGAAATTGAAAAAGCCGGCGGTGTAGCAAAAGAATTCAATACTATTGCGGTAGATGACGGTATCGCGATGGGTCATGGTGGGATGCTTTATTCCTTACCAAGCCGTGATTTAATCGCAGATAGCGTGGAATATATGGTTAATGCTCACTGTGCTGATGCGATGGTGTGTATTTCCAACTGTGACAAAATTACCCCGGGAATGTTGATGGCGGCAATGCGCTTAAACATTCCAACTATCTTCGTTTCAGGCGGCCCAATGGAAGCGGGTAAAACCAAACTTTCTGATCAATTAATCCGCTTAGATTTGGTTGATGCGATGATTGAGGCTGCCGATCCAAATGTGTCAGATGAACGTATTGATGCCATTGAACGTAGCGCTTGCCCAACTTGTGGTTCTTGCTCAGGAATGTTTACCGCAAACTCTATGAACTGCTTAACCGAAGCCTTAGGTTTATCTTTACCAGGCAATGGCTCGATGTTGGCTACCCATGCTGACCGCAAAGAATTGTTCTTAAAAGCTGGTCGTCAAATTGTTGAACTTTGTAAACGCTATTACAAGCAAGACGATGAAAGTGTATTGCCACGTTCAATTGGCACCTTTGAAGCCTTTGAAAATGCCATGAGTTTAGATATTGCGATGGGTGGTTCAAGTAATACTGTTTTACACTTATTAGCGGCTGCTCAAGAAGCAGGCGTAGATTTCAAAATGGAGGATATTGACCGCTTATCACGCGTTGTGCCTTGCTTAAGCAAAATTGCACCAAATACTAATAAATACCACATGGAAGATGTACACCGTGCAGGTGGTATTATGGGCTTATTAGGTGAATTAGATCGTGCGGGGCTAATCCATCGCAACACCAAAACCGTGTTAGGAACAACACTAGAAGAACAATTAAATCAATACGATATTATTCGTAACAAAGACGAAGAATTACACAAATTCTTCCGTGCAGGTCCTGCAGGTATTCGTACCACGCAAGCCTTCTCACAAGATTGTCGTTGGGATAGCGTAGATGATGACCGTGTAAGTGGATGTATCCGTAACAAAGAAAATGCCATTTCTCAAGAAGGCGGCTTAGCGGTATTGTTCGGTAACATCGCTAAAGATGGTTGTATTGTAAAAACGGCGGGTGTGGATGAATCGATCTGGAAATTCACAGGCCGTGCTATCGTATTTGAAAGCCAAGAAGACGCTGTAGCCGGTATTTTAGGTGGTAAAGTTAAAGAAGGCCATGTAGTAGTCATCCGCTACGAGGGGCCAAAAGGTGGCCCAGGTATGCAAGAAATGCTTTATCCAACCAGCTACTTAAAATCTATGGGCTTAGGTAAAAAATGTGCTTTATTAACAGATGGTCGTTTCTCTGGTGGTACATCCGGTTTATCTATTGGTCATGCCTCGCCTGAAGCAGCTTCCGGCGGTGCAATTGGCTTAGTCCATGATGACGATATTATCGAAATCGATATTCCAAATCGCTCGATTAATCTAAGAATTAGCGATGAAGAATTAGCAACACGTCGTACTGAGCAAGATGCCAAAGGCTGGCAACCAGCTCACCGCGAGCGTGAAGTATCATTCGCCTTAAAAGTATTTGGTCACTTTGCCACATCCGCAGATAAAGGTGCGGTGCGTGATAAAACACTTTTAAAATAATTTCTAATCACTCCTCCTCTCACAAAAGAGAGGAGGATAAAAATAAAGAAAAAATTAACCGCACTTCATCATAACAAATTAAGTATCATGAAAAATCTACTTACCAATTCTCAACCCTCTCAATCGGATTATGTTAACGCGATTGTTAAACTTGGCTCTAGAGTATATGAAGCCGCTACTGTAACCCCGCTACAAAAAATGGGGAAATTATCCGAGCGCCTACATAATAATATTTGGATTAAACGTGAGGACCGCCAGCCAGTAAATAGCTTTAAGCTGCGTGGTGCCTATGCAATGATTTAATTATGTCTTTGTGCAAGTTGGAGGCGGTGGTCTCGCTGCTGGCGTAGCCATTTTACTCAAACAATTTATGCCGGAAATTAAAGTGATCGGTGTCGAGTCCAAAGATTCAGCCTGTTTGAATGCCGCTTTAGAAAAAGGGGAACCCACAGATTTAGCTCACGTTGCTCTATTTGCTGACGGTGTAGCAGTAAAACGTATTGGTGATGAGACATTCCGTTTATGCCAGAAATATTTAGATGGAATGGTGTTGGTGGATAGCGATGAAGTTTGTGCCGCAATGAAAGATTTATTCGAAAATGTGCGTGCGGTATCAGAACCATCTGGTGCATTAGGTTTAGCCGGTCTGAAAAAATACGTCAAACAGCACAATATTCAAGGCAAAAACATGGCAGCGATTTTATCTGGTGCTAACCTAAACTTTCATACATTACGTTATGTTTCAGAGCGTTGCGAAATTGGTGAAAACCGTGAAGCTTTATTGGCGGTAACTATGCCTGAGCAACCTGGTAGTTTCTTAAAATTTGCCCATGTCATCGGTAATCGAGCAGTAACAGAATTTAGTTATCGTTATGCAGATAACCAAAAAGCTTGCATTTTTGTTGGTGTGCGAACTACTAATGAAGCAGAAAAAGCAGACATTATTGCTGATTTAACGAAAAATGGCTTTGATGTTGAAGATATGTCTAATGACGACATTGCTAAAACACACATTCGTTACTTGATGGGTGGACGAGTTTCAAACCGTAATGAGCGACTTTATAGCTTTGAATTCCCAGAACAAAAAGGGGCTTTACTGAAATTCTTAGAAATATTAGGTAAACGCTGGAATATTTCATTGTTCCACTATCGTGCGCATGGTGCCGATTACGGTAATATCCTTGCAGCATTTCAATTAGAAGAAAAAGATAACACAGAATTTGAGCAAGCTTTAACACAACTCGGTTATGTTTATGAGGATGTAAGCGAAAGTAAAGCTTATCGATATTTCTTAAGATAGAAACAAAAAGAGCGGTCAAAATGACCACTCTTTTTTTATTACCATAAATTTATCGTTTTGATTTAACGAGTTTTTCAGTAAGCTCGTAAGCACGAAGTTTCGCTAACTCTCTAGAAAGTTTCGCTACAAGTAGGTCATGATCTACATCAGAAATATGAGCCACAATATTTTCTTCTGCTTGGCGTTTTGCATTCAAAATGCGTTCAGCATCCAACTCTTCTCCACGAATTGCTACATCAGCGAGTACTGTTACAACTGTAGGTTGTATTTCTAAAAAACCACCTGAAACATAAATAACTTCTTCAGTTTCATTTTTAAGCGTAAATTTGATAATGCCAGGCTTAATCGCAGTAAGTAAGGGAGTATGACCAGGTAAAATACCAAGCTCTCCTTCAATACCTGTTGCTCTAAGTTGTGTTACATCACCTTCAAAGATTTTATCTTCGGCACTCACGATAATGAGTTTTAATGTTGCCATTTTAGTTCTCCTTCAATAACTTGAAGCGATTACATATTTTTGGCTTTTTCTAGCACTTCTTCGATCGAACCTACCATATAGAACGCTTGTTCTGGAATATGATCGTATTCACCGTCTAAAATACCTTTGAAACCACGAATAGTATCTTTTAATGATACATATTTACCTGGAGAACCGGTAAATACTTCAGCAACGAAGAATGGCTGTGATAAGAAACGTTCAATTTTACGAGCACGTGCCACTACTAATTTGTCTTCTTCTGATAATTCGTCCATACCAAGAATAGCGATGATATCTTTTAATTCTTTATAACGTTGTAGGATACCTTGTACGCCACGAGCAACATCATAATGTTCTTGACCAACGACTAACGGATCTAATTGGCGAGAAGTCGAATCCAACGGGTCAACTGCTGGATAAATACCTAAAGATGCAATTTGACGACTTAATACAACGGTTGAATCTAAGTGTGCGAATGTTGTTGCTGGCGATGGGTCAGTCAAGTCATCTGCAGGCACATATACCGCTTGAACAGAAGTAATAGAACCTGTTTTGGTTGAAGTAATTCGTTCTTGTAACACACCCATTTCTTCCGCTAATGTTGGTTGATAACCTACCGCAGATGGCATACGACCTAAAAGTGCCGATACTTCGGTACCTGCAAGGGTATAACGATAGATATTATCAACAAAAAATAATACATCACGGCCTTCATCACGGAATTTTTCAGCCATAGTTAAACCAGTTAATGCAACGCGAAGACGGTTACCTGGTGGCTCATTCATTTGACCATAAACCAAGGATACTTTATCTAATACGTTAGATTCGGTCATTTCATGATAAAAGTCATTACCTTCACGAGTACGTTCACCAACTCCCGCAAATACAGAATAACCAGAGTGCTCAATCGCAATATTACGGATTAACTCCATCATATTTACGGTTTTACCCACACCCGCACCACCGAATAGACCAACTTTACCGCCTTTTGCGAATGGACAAATTAAGTCGATAACTTTAATCCCTGTTTCTAATAATTCTGTGCTGTTAGATTGTTCTTCATAGCTTGGCGCTGCACGATGGATAGACCAACTTTCTTCTGCACCAATTTCACCCCGTTCATCAATAGGTTCACCCAATACGTTCATAATACGACCAAGGGTTTTTGTACCTACAGGCACTTGAATTGGGTTACCCGTGTTGTCCACTTTTAAACCACGTTTTAAGCCGTCAGATGTACCTAATGCAATACAACGAACTACGCCGCCACCTAATTGTTGTTGAACTTCAAGGGTTAAACCTGATTCAACTTTTAATGCATCATAAACTTTTGGTACTGCATCTTGTGGGAATTCAACGTCAATCACCGCACCGATGATTTGAACAATTTTACCTGTTGCCATTACCGTTCCTCTTTTCGTTAAATTGCAGCCGCACCGGCGACAATTTCATTTAATTCATTTGTAATACTCGCTTGACGAGCTTTGTTATAAACTAACTGCAAGTCATTAATTAAGTTACCCGCATTATCTGTTGCCGCTTTCATTGCAACCATACGAGCAGCTTGCTCGGAAGCAAGGTTATCCACCACAGATTGATACACTTGTGATTCTAAATAACGAGTTAATAAGCTATTTAATAACGCTTTAGGATCTGGCTCATAAAGATAATCCCAAGTGTGTTGTCTTTGCTCTAAATTATCCGTTTCTAATTCTGGTAATGGTACTAATTGTTGATAAATAGGAGATTGAGACATCGTATTGATAAACTTGTTATAAGCAATATAAATTGCATCAATTTCACCTTTACGATAGGCCTCAAACATCCCATTTGCAACACCAAGCAATGCTTCCATTGCCGGATTATCACCGAGACCTGAGAGCTGTTCATTAACAGGCAATCCTAGTGAACGGAAGAAATTAATGCCTTTTGAACCAATTAATCCTAATTGAACATTAACACCTTTCGTTTTCCATTGTTTGATTTCTGTTACCACCGTTTTAAATAAATTTATATTTAAACCGCCACACATTCCTCTATCTGTAGAAACGACTAAAATGCCGACATTCTTCACATCTCTTTCTGCTAGAAATGGATGTTTGTAACCAACATTCGCTTTAGAGACATGGCTGATAACATTTCGTATTGTTTCAGAATACGGACGAGACGCTGCCATACGATCTTGCGTTTTACGCATTTTCGAAGTCGCCACCATTTCCATTGCCTTAGTAATTTTTTGTGTACTTTGTACACTGGCAATTTTGGTTTTTATCTCTTTTGCACCTGCCATTTTATTTCTCCGTTACTTTTACCATGCGCTATTGGCTTTAAAATTATCCAAAATTGTTTTCAATGTGTTTTTAATCTCATCATTGTAATTACCAGTTTTGGTTAATTCAGCCATAAAATCGCCATGAGTACGGTATGCATAATCTAAAAGTGCGGTCTCAAAACTTGCAATTTTTTGCAATTCCACATCTTCTAAATAACCAAACTCAACAGCAAAAAGTACAATGGCTTGTTCAGCCACGCTGAGGGGTGCATATTGTCTTTGTTTTAACAATTCAGTAACTTTTTCACCGTGCGTTAATTGTTTACGTGTCGCATCATCCAAATCAGATGCAAACTGAGCAAACGCTGCTAATTCACGATATTGAGCTAATGCAGTTCGGATACCACCAGCTAATTTTTTCACTACTTTAGTTTGTGCAGAACCCCCCACACGAGATACTGAAATACCAGGGTTTACTGCCGGACGAATACCTGAGTTAAATAAGTTAGATTCTAAGAAAATCTGACCATCGGTAATCGAAATTACGTTGGTTGGAACGAATGCAGAAACGTCACCCGCTTGAGTTTCAATAATAGGAAGAGCGGTTAAAGGCCTTGAGTAAATTTCTCTACGTATTCTTCATTTACACGTGCAGCACGTTCAAGCAAACGTGAGTGTAGATAGAATACGTCACCTGGATAGGCTTCACGACCTGGTGGACGACGTAACAATAATGAAATTTGACGATAAGCAACGGCTTGTTTTGATAAGTCATCGTAAACGATTAACGCATCTTCACCGCGATCACGGAAATATTCACCCATTGCACAACCTGCATAAGGCGCTAAATATTGTAAAGCAGCTGATTCAGATGCTGATGCCGCAACAACGATTGTGTTTTCAAGTGCACCGTGTTCTTCTAATTTACGCACTACGTTTGCGATTGTAGAAGCTTTTTGGCCGATCGCTACATAGATACATTTAATACCTGAATTACGTTGGTTGATGATTGCATCGATTGCTAATGCTGTTTTACCTGTTTGACGGTCACCGATGATTAACTCACGTTGACCACGACCGATTGGCACCATTGAGTCAACTGCTTTATAACCGGTTTGTACTGGTTGATCAACAGATTTACGATCGATAACACCTGGCGCAATAACTTCAACAGGAGAGAAACCATCGTTTTCAATTTCGCCTTTACCATCGATTGGTTGACCAAGTGTGTTTACCACTCGACCTAATAAACCACGACCAACTGGTACTTCAAGGATACGGCCAGTACATTGTACTTCCATACCTTCCGCTAAATCTGCGTAAGGACCCATTACTACCGCACCAACAGAATCACGTTCAAGGTTAAGTGCCATTGCGTAACGGTTGCCTGGTAAGGCGATCATTTCGCCTTGCATCACATCGCTTAAACCGTGAACACGAATAATCCCATCGCTTACAGAAACAATCGTCCCTGTATTACGGGCTTCGCTCACTACATCGAATTGAGCGATGCGTTTTTTAATCAATTCACTAATTTCAGTTGAATTTAGTTGCATCTTGTATTCCTCTTATAATTGCAACTCATTTGCGAGACGAGCAAGTTGCCCACGGCTACTTCCGTCAATCACAAAGTCTTCAGTACGAATAACCACACCGGCAATCAGTGAGCTATCTACGTTGCAATTTAATTTCACTTTGCGAGCCAATCTCTTTTCCATTGCAGCTGCAATTTTTTCGATTTGTGTTGCATTCAATGGTTGTGCGGAAGTTACTTCAACTTCTGCAATAGCTTGGTGTTCTTCTACATAATGTTTAAATTCTTCAAACACGGTAGGAATCGCACTCAAACGCTTATTTTCAGCCATTAACCGAATAAGATTTTGCCCATATTGATCCAATTGTTCGCCACAAATAGAAATTACTGTATTAGCTAATTTCTGTGCAGAAAGAGAACTACTTAAGTAAGCTTTTACCGTCTCATCTTCAGCTACGGCGGCAGCGAAACCTAACATTTCAGTCCATTTTTCGACCGCACTTTGTTCAATGGCAAAGTCAAATGCAGCTTTTGCATAAGGGCGAGCTATTGTAGTTAATTCTGACATAAGCTAAGCCTCTTATAACTCTGCAACTAATTTATCAATAATGTCATTGTTTGCCGCTTCATCAATAGAACGACCCACAATTTTCTCAGCACCAGCCACTGCTAATGAAGCTACTTTAACACGTAATTCTTCTTGAACACGTTTACGTTCTGCTTCTACTTCAGCATAACCTTGTGCAATAATTTTTGCTTTCAGTTCTTCGGCTTCAGCCTTCACTTCGTCTAACACTTCATTGCGACGTTTATTCGCTGCATCTAAAATTTCTTGAGCTTGTACTTTTGCAGCTGAAAGTTCTTGTTCAACAAGATTTTTCGTATCTGCTTGCTCTTTTTTGGCTGCTTCAGCTGACGCTAAAGCGTTCGCAATTTGACTTTGACGAGTTTCAATCGCATTAATAATTGGTGGCCAAACAAATTTCACACAAAACCATACAAAAATAATAAAGGCGATGGTTTGACCAATTAATGTTGCATTAATATTCACAACATACCTCCTTCGTTAATTAGGAAATTTGTTGTTTATTAACCTAATAATGCAGCAAATGGATTTGCGAATGCGAAATATAAACCGATACCTACCGCGATCATCGCAATCGCATCAAGAAGACCTGCAACAATAAACATCTTAGTAAGTAGTGAATTAGCTAATTCAGGCTGACGAGCGGCAGACTCAAGATATTTACCGCCAAGAAGACCAAAGCCAATCGCAGTACCTAACGCAGCAAAAGCAAGCATAATCGCAGAGGCAATGATTGTTGCACTAATTACAGTTTCCATAAATTTTCTCCATTGTTGAGAGTTGAGTTGTTAAATAAAAAATAAAAATTAATGTTCCGCTTTATTATATGCAATACTCAGGTAAACCACAGTAAGCATCATAAAGACGAAGGCTTGTAATGCGATGACCAAAATATGGAAAATCGCCCACACCAACTGCAATGGCACACCCAGTGCAGCCACAAATGCATTGGCTGAATACATCACGGCAATCAAAATAAAGATCAGCTCACCAGCATACATATTTCCGAATAAACGAAGTGCTAATGAAACAGGCTTTGAGATCAACGTCACGGATTCAAGAAGAAGATTAACAGGGATAAATGCCCAATGATTGAAAGGATGTAAAGTGTATTCTTTTGCAAGACCTTTAATACCCTTAGATTTAATCGTATAAAAAAGGATCAATACAAATACTGAAATCGACATTGCAAATGTCATATTCATATCCGTAGTCGGCACAGCTCGTACAGGAATATGATGATCACCTGTAATAATAGCAAACAACTGGGGAATATAATCCACAGGTAGCAAATCAATAGTATTCATAATCATCACCCATACGAAAATGGTTAAAGCCAACGGCGCTATCACATCTCGTTTGCCGTGATAATTTTCTTTTACCACACCATCAATCCATTCTACAGCCATTTCAACAGCACATTGTAGTTTACTCGGTACACCTGCTGTTGCTTTTTTAGCCACTTTACGAAAAATAGCTAAGAAAAGGAAACCACACAACACAGAGAAGAAAAACGTATCAAGATTAAACGTCCAAAAACCTTCACCTGCTGTAAGATAAGTTAAATGGTGTTGGATATATTCAATTGAAGTTTGTCCAGACATAATCGATCCTTTGTAGAAAAAATTAAGATCTATTTAACAAAAACGGAATAAAATTATTCAACGCTAATGCTGTAAAAAAACCAACAAAAAACAAAATAAAATGTGAGATAACAAGCCATTTAAAGGACACTCCCACAAGCACAATCATTAACATAAACTTTAACGCTTCACCACGATAAAATGCCGTTAATTTTGTTGAAAAATCTTGTTTACGAAAAAAAACAATATAAGCAAAAGCACAAAATGGTACAAAAGCACTGATAAATCCTAAACTAAAATCTACCGCACTTTCACCTTGCCAAAGCGCAACTAACAAACCTGCTACAAAGAGTTTCAACTTTTAAACCACTAAAAAATGTTAAACAAATCACACTTTTAAAAAATAATTAACAAAATAGCCGTAAAAAAAGTGTGTTTTATCGTAAAACGATTAAATGTCGCTCACCTATAAGCTCTGGTACATGCAAAGTTATCACGTCTTTTACTTCGAATTTTTTGTCTAATTCTTGAACTTCATCTTCGTGATAAATGCCTTTCAAAGCATAAAAATACCCATTTTCTTTTGGCAAATGATGACACCAATCTGTCATATCTTTTAACGAAGCAAATGCACGACTTAATACTCCGTCAAATTTTTGTTCAGGTTGGTATTCCTCAACGCGGCTAAGAACGGGTTCTACATTTGTTAGTCCTAACTCACGTGCCGCATTTCGAATAAAACTAATACGCTTACCTAAACTGTCTAACAAGACAAATTGCTTACTAGGATTAATAATGGCTAAAGGTAGACCTGGCAAGCCAGGGCCTGTTCCTACATCAATAAAACGATCTCCTTGTAAATAAGGACTTACAACAAGACTATCTAAAATATGTTTGACTAACATTTCTTGTGGATCACGTACAGAGGTTAAGTTATAGGCTTTATTCCACTTATGGAGTAATTGCACCAACTGGATCAGTTGATTTTTTTGTAGATCGGTTAATTGAATTTCTGCTTGAGCCAGTAAATTTTCGAGTTTTGCTTTCATTTTTCTATCTATCTTGTCTGTTTATCGTTATTCTACTTGAAAGTGCGGTTAAAATCCTTAGTGTTTTTATTTCAGCAAAAATTTAGCCTACTAATTACATCTTTTTAATTTGTAATATAAAAAATGCGGTGAAAATTCACCGCACTTTTACATTTAAATTAAGAAAACATTATTCCCCACGCTTCAGCATGCCTTGTTTTTTTAAATTCACCAGAATAATTGAAATTGCTGCAGGCGTTATACCTGAAATTCGGCTTGCTTGACCAATGGAAACCGGACGATGCTGTTCCAACTTCGCACGTACTTCATTAGATAAACCAGACACTTTGCTGTAATCAAAGTTAGCCGGAATTGCTGTATTTTCATGGCGTTTTTGTTTTTCAATTTCTTCTTGTTGATGCTCAATATAGCCTTGATACTTAATGGCAATTTCCACTTGTTCTACAGCTTCTCTATCTTCCATTGCTGGTTGATATGGCGTTAAAGAAGTCAAAATATCGTAGGTCATTTCTGGACGGCGCAATAAATCTTCACCGCTAGCTTCACGCACAAGTGGGCTGCCAAGTACTTTATTGGCTTCTTCTAAATATTCAGAACGCGGATGCAACCAAATGCTGCGTAAGCGTTGGCGTTCCTGTTCAATATTTTCCATTTTTTGATTAAAGCGCGCCCAACGAGCCTCATCAATTAAACCTAATTCATGGGCAATTGGCGTTAAACGAATATCCGCATTATCTTCACGTAATAACAAACGGTATTCTGCACGAGAAGTGAATACACGATACGGTTCTTTGGTACCAAGTGTGCAAAGGTCATCCACCAATACGCCTGTATAAGATTGATCGCGACGTGGATACCATTCCTCTTTTTCTTGTACGTAAAGACCTGCGTTAATCCCCGCCAATAAGCCTTGTGCCGCCGCCTCTTCATAACCTGTTGTACCGTTAATTTGACCCGCAAAAAATAAACCGGAAATAGCTTTAGTTTCTAAGGTTGGTTTTAAATCGCGTGGATCAAAATAATCATATTCAATGGCATAACCTGGTTTAATGATGCGAGCTTTTTCCAAACCTTTCATAGAATTCACAATGCCCATTTGCACGTCAAACGGCAAACTAGTCGAGATCCCGTTTGGATACACTTCATTACTGGTTAAGCCTTCAGGTTCCAAATAAATTTGATGTGAATTACGATCTGCAAAACGCATCACTTTATCTTCAATAGATGGGCAATAACGTGGACCGATCCCTTCAATCACACCGGTATACATTGGACTACGATCCAAGTTATTACGGATCACTTCATGGGTTTGTTCATTAGTGTGGGTGATATAACAAGGAATTTGTTGAGGATGATCATCCACCGATCCCATAAAAGAGAATACCGGTAATACGGCATCACCATGCTGTTTAGCTAAAATATCGAAATTGATCGTGCGTGCATCAATACGCGGCGGTGTACCGGTTTTTAAACGATCTACACGTAAATTCAGATCACGTAAACGATGAGAAAGTGTAACAGATGCTGGATCACCAGCTCGGCCACCTTCATAATGTTCTAAACCGATATGGATCTTACCCGCTAAGAAAGTACCGGCAGTTAAAATAACTGATTTAGCACGGAATTTAAGCCCCATTTTGGTTTCTACACCACAAACGCGATCTTGCTCAATTAAAATATCGGTCACTTCTTGCTGGAAAATATCTAAATTTGGTTGATTCTCTAGTGCGATGCGTACCGCTTGACGATATAACACCCGGTCAGCTTGAGCACGAGTTGCACGTACAGCAGGCCCTTTACTGCTGTTTAAAGTACGAAATTGAATACCGGCTTTATCCGCTGCATGAGCCATAAGGCCACCCATCGCATCAATTTCTTTCACTAAATGGCCTTTACCAATGCCACCAATGGCTGGATTACATGACATTTGTCCTAGGGTATCGACATTATGTGTCAATAACAGAGTTTTTAATCCCATACGTGCTGGTGCTAATGCCGCTTCTGTACCAGCATGACCGCCACCAACAACGATCACA
>PPYE01187045.1_pt1 | contig 15108 bp, 8 predicted proteins | sample 1559881 | NCBI WGS metagenome assembly PPYE01 (sample SAMN08240022, study PRJNA423297) | Human gut metagenome, whole genome shotgun sequencing project. | reverse complement strand
TGCCGGGTTGTTCGTGTCCGGGATTGTGCAAGGCTTGGCAGGAAAAAATACCGGAGCGTAGCGAGGATGATTTTTTGCTCGCCAACCAGCCCGTAGGGCTGCCTTGGGCAATCCGCAGGACACGGACTATTTTTGCAGGTAAGAAGTTGAAATATAATAAGATATTAATAGGGAAAATAGAGTGTAGGCTTACCAGATAATATTATATTTGTTTTCATACATATATCAAGCTTTCGAGGGATTTGAACGGCGAAACGGACTTTTTTGAAGGAAAGGGTAAAGATTAGGCATAGACAGATTAAAGAAGGGTGAATGGATCTTATCCCTGTCGTCCCACCAAGAAACTGTCCCAGTAGCGCGTCCCACTTAGGAACATCCCAGTAGATGTGCATAGGCAAACTCAGCAAAGGATAATAGGGATGTGGTGAAGTTTCTTTTATTGTTTGTATAAGGATTATTTAATTCTACATTCTTGATAATGTCATGCAGTAGTTTGATGACGAATTCGATTATTGGGGAGCTGCAAATCATAAGAGGCACTCACCGACTATGTCGTGGCTCTGTTTATCGGCATGATGAATGTCTTGACAGTTCCGTTAGGTGGTGAAGGTGGAACTTCTAACGATTTGCCGTGAGGACGGAAAGAGGATGAAATGGAACTGCTCCTTCCTTGATGCCTGATGCCGTAAATACTACACTACGCTCGCAAAGTTCTCTATAAGCCGACTGTACCGAGAGAAGAAAGCGTTTCAACTTGCCATTCGTTGCCATCGCCTTTCGGTTCTCGCTGTTCAGTTTGTTTTTTTGAGCGTTCCACAACTTAGGATCGCACGAGAACTTGTAACTAAATTGGGCAATTGTTTGCTCATATGTTACTCATTTCATTATCGGAGCTTGTTTCGATTTGTACAATTTGCTCTTTTTCAGGTAGAGTAACACCTTGAATTTGCTTGTTTGCATATGCCTCTTTTTATGGACAAAGTTACCTGTTGTTGAACAGATCTTCACTATGCAAAACATTGTATTACAAAGAATAAGCACTGCAATGACAGAAAAATGAGTCGCCGAATACTCTTCTATCAGTTATTTTCTCCTACCTCATTACCATTCAGGAAAATAGATTAACAATCTGATAACAGAACTTCTGCTCAAATTCACATTCTCTGCACTTTGTTTCCCTTGCGTAAAGTGCTGATATATAACGTAAATCCTACTCATCCCCATTTGTTTTCCCTCCACCTCTCTCTAATTTCCTTTTCTCGAGTAGTTCCTGATGAGAAATAGGAAAACAAAAGGATTCTTAGAATTAGGATTAAAATTGAGTATGCTAGCAGCGGTATAAAAATATGCTGTATTGTCAAAGAACGGTTCGGATACCATAAATTCTGCTTCGAAAATATGGTGATTATTATTACATGTGGATTACATTATTTTAGAATCAGCCATAAAATAAACCATGTAGCAATTAATCTATATAATGTTTACTGATATTAATTCTTTAATATTTGCATAGTTATTTTTTTTTTCCGAATATTGTCCCGTGTTAGTTGAATGAATATATTAAGAAGTTTAATTTTGAGAACTAAATTCAGTTTATGACTCTCAATGATCAGAAACGCATAATAGATTTATGGGTACAATTTTGGGGTGGAAATGAAATGGCATTTTCTCAATTGTACTGTTTATGCTTTGATGATTTATTAGCTTATGGTCGTAGAGTGGGGGGAGATAATGAGATGGTAGAAGACTTGATTCAAGACCTGTTTCTGAAACTTTATCAGAAAAAGATAATTCTTGAAGATAATACAAAGTTACGTTCCTTCCTATTTCGTGCATTAAAGAATTTGATTTATAATCAATTACTTCGTAATGCGAAACTTCAATCATTGCCGGATTATGACTTTGCATTTGATTTGGATTATACAATTGATGAGCAATTGTCTTGGATGCATGACCAAGGGTTGTCAGATGAGGTTCATCATATATTGAAAGGACTTACCGGACGTCAGAAAGAAATAATCTATCTTCGCTTTATCCATGAGATGAGTTTTGAAGAAATCTCAGAAATAATGAAAATTAATATCCAGTCTGCCCGAAATCTATTGTTCCGTTCTATGGAAAAGATTAGGAAAGAATCTTCATCCGCTACTATTTTATTTCTTATTAATGTGCTTTCTATATAATTGTATAGTAACTTGTTATAGCATACTTCTTTCATTTTTACTTATCCCGTCTGTCTTTTTTTGATTTTTTTTCTCCTGATGAGTATAAATTCATCTGCTCGTTTGTCATCATAGAAAATAAGGCAGAAAATGGCTCAATATACATTTAGAGATATAGAAGAATTTTTGTTGGATGATGATTTCTTCCAATGGGCAAGATATGGTTTTTCTGATAATGGGTTTGATATTAAATTCTATAAGATTCAGCATCCCGGTTGTGAAGAAAAGATAGAATTGGCTATTGCGGTGATTCAAAATATGAAAGTGGTTGAAGATAGCAAACCTGTATCTGAGGAATATAAGATGCAAAGTTTTGCCAGAATGATGGATAGGCTTCAACATGAATCTTCGCAACCGGTACAGCTTCACAAAAAAACATTACCTTATCGGAGAGTAATGGCTTATGTGGCAAGTGTGGCAGCCTTACTATTCATCTGTTTGGGGACTTATTATATTCTATCCAAATCCAATTTGCAGAAAACTACAGATGTTACAGCCAATATTATAGACTCTTTAGGTCATTCAGGGCAAATACAGATTATTTTGGATGGTAAACAGGCCGTTGGTTTGGACAAAAATAATGCTGAAATCCGGGTAGGTGAGGACGGTACAGTTACAGTGGACGAACAATTGGTAGTTGCTTCCAGAGGAGAAAAGATATCGGTGAATCAGATAATGGTACCTTATGGGAAGCGTTCTAAAATAATCCTTCCGGATGGTTCTTTATTGTGGATTAATTCCGGTTCATGCATATCATATGCTTCGGACTTTCCGGAGAATAGAAAGTTGAATGTACAAGGAGAAGTATATTTGGACGTTCGTAAAGATGCTAAGCACCCTTTTGTCGTGAAGACGAATCGTTTAGAAGTTACTGTGCTGGGAACATCATTCAATGTAACCGATTATGTAAAAGATACGGAGACAGCAGTGGTACTTGTTCAGGGAAGTGTAGATGTGACAGTAGATAATAAAGAGAAAAAGCGCTTGCTCCCTAATCAACGTCTTTCAAAAGACAACGGTGCAGTAAAAGTGAATGAGGTGGACGTATACAACTATATTTGTTGGAAAGACGATGCTATGAATTTCGATGGACAGAGACTTTCTGATGTGCTGAAATCACTGTCGAGATATTATGATACAAAAATAGAAATATCAGGAAGTTTGAAAGATGAAAAATATTATGGTAGTCTTGATTTGAATTGTACACTTGACGAAGTATTGGAGGCCATCTCATTGACTACGCCATTAAATATAACTAGGCGAGGGGATGTAATATACATCATGCCTTGAGAAACTCAAATGAAGTATAACCTTTAAAAAGAAAGAAATGAAAAATATACCACCTTAAAATAAAACAGAAAAAACCGGATAATATCTGCGAAATATCATCCGGTTCACATTAGAATTAAAAATAACTCAGCAAAGTTATAAATCTAACAATACAAAAATATGAAAAATAACTCTCAGACAAGGAATAAAAGTAAATATTTAACCAATATTGGTTTTCGATTTTTACTTTTATGCATTCTTTTAACGTCCCATTTGCCAAAGATCTCGGCAGAAGATGGGTTTATGCTACTTCAATCCACGGATGTAACGTTAAATCTGACAAATGTCTCTTTGGAAACCCTGTTTAAAACACTGGAAAAGAAAAGTAATTATGTCTTCTTCTTTAAAGAAGATGTCTTGCAGAAAAATGAAAAAGTAACAGTCAAAGCACAAAACGAATCAGTTGTATCTATTTTAAATAGAATATTACCCCCTCGACAACTGACATATACAGTAAAAGGGAGACAAGTGATTATTGTCCGCCTTCCCCAAAAAGAAGAAAAGAAAGCAGAAGTACCGGTAGAAATCAAAGAATATACTGTAAAAGGAACAGTGGTTGATGCTAGCGGACAGCCGTTGCCGGGTGTAAATATTACGGTACAGGGAACGACCAATGGTGTTACCACAGATCTGTCCGGTGGATTTACGTTACGGATAAGAGATGGTAAGCGTGCCTTACTTGTTGCTTCTTATATAGGTTTTAGCACAAGAAAAGTCTGGGTATCCGGTGAAACTAATTCTTTGAAAATAATGCTTGAAGAAAGTTCGGCGTCTTTGAATGAAGTCGTGGTAGTAGGATATGGTACACAGAAAAAGCTGAATCTGACAGGAGCCGTGACAACTGCTTCCGGTGAAATCCTTGAAAACCGCCCTATCGCTAATATTGCTCAGGGTTTGCAGGGAATGGTTCCCAATCTGAATATTACTTTCAATAGCGGTCAACCAAACGAAGCAGCCAAGATTAATATTCGCGGAAATACCTCTTTGAATGGCGGGAATGCTTTGATTTTGGTCGATGGAGTGGAAATCTCCGACCTGTCATTGATTAATCCTCAAGATGTGGAGAGTGTGTCAGTGTTGAAAGATGCTTCTGCCGCTGCTGTTTATGGTGCACGTGCTGCCTTCGGTGTGATGCTTGTCACTACAAAGAAAGGAAATCGTAATCAGAAAACGCGGGTGACCTATAATAATAACCTTTCATGGAGTTCACCGGCCCGTTTACCGGAAATGCCCCGTTCGGATGTATGGGCGCGTATGTGGAATAAGGCATACGAGTATGATACTCCGGGTGGATATTACTTTAACGAGAAGTTTATGGAGAAACTTGATGCACATATTGCCGACCCGGAACACAATCCTGCAATCTTGGTCGATACCGAAGGCATTCAGAATTCAAATTATAGTCCTAGCAACCCGGGATGGGCCTATGTGGGCAACACCGATTGGTTATCTGAGTTCTATCAAAAGTCAGCTTTCATGCAGCAACATAATGTGAGCCTTTCGGGTGGAACCGAGCGTAACAATTACTATGCTTCTATTGGTTTCAAAGACCAGTCGGGTATTTTTCGCTACGGAAATGATTCTTATAAGCGCTTCAACTTGGCGTTCAGTTTCGATACTAAACTAACTAATTGGCTGGACGTGAGTTTTGTTACTCGCATGAGTAACATTAAGAATGATGAACCCTATATGGATAATGGTGGTAGCAGTGCTCAAACTTGGTATTATGAAGTATATCGCATGTATCCTACACTTTCCATCTTTTTGCCTAACGGTGATTTTGCCGGTATGTATCTCAATAGTGGTAATTATAACGTTATTGGCAAGATGGCTTTGGCCGGACGTAACAAGAAAGAGACTTGGGATCAATGGTACATAGGACGTTTTGATTTACATCCATTGAAAGGACTTTCTATTAAGGGCGATTACTCTTGGAATCGTTATTCTACCGTTCAGAAGTTCCACCGTAAAGAGATTAAGCAAACTTTTCCTGAAGGCGGTCCTGAATGGATTATAGAGACTCCAAACTATGTGAGAAACTATAATTCGAACAACATTTACCACGCTATCAATGTATGGGCCGAGTATAAAACGTCGTTCAATGACGTCCATAACATTTCGGTAATGGGTGGTTATAACCAAGAGGAGAAGAGTTATGCTAATACCTCATATACCATGACTGACTTGTATGATAACGAGTTGCCTATTTCCGACTTGGCCATCAACTACAAAGACAATGCTGAAGGTGCAGACATTTGGCGTGTACAGGGGGCTTTCTTTCGTTTGAATTACGATTATCGTTCCAAATATCTACTTGAGGTAAATGGTCGTTATGATGGCTCTTCTAAATATGCCAAAGACGACCGTTGGGCATTCTTTCCCTCAGCTTCTATCGGTTGGCGTATTTCGGAAGAAAAATTCTTCGAACCACTTTCCAAAGTAGTAGACAATTTGAAACTTCGTGCCTCTGTTGGTGCTTTGGGTAATCAGATAACTAACGGCTATCATGACTATATGTCTATTCTTTCAGGTAAAGTGTTGACCAACTATATGATGGATGGCAAAATGGTCAATGCGTTGAATATACCTTCTTTGCCTAGTGTAGTGACTTGGGAGAAGGTTGTGACGAAAGACTTGGGTTTGGACTGGTCATTGTTCAACAATCGTTTGATGGGCACATTCGATTTCTATGTACGTGATACCAAAGATATGGTACGTTCGGTTACACTGCCTGCCGTATTGGGTACTTCGGGTGGTAAAGAGAATATTGCTGATATGCGTACCACTGGTTGGGAGTTGGAATTGACATGGAAAGATCGTATTAAGAATGTGTTAGGAAGTCCTATGGACTATTCGCTTACCGTAGGTTTGTCTGATTATCAGGCCGAGATAACCAAATACGATAACCCCAACGGTTCGTTGGCTGGTGGTATGTATTATGAAGGACAGAAATTGGGTGAAATCTGGGGGTATGTGACTGATGGTTATATTATGGACGATTTTGAAGCAGCCAAGATGAATTATGTACAGAAATACATTTCTTCTAAGTGGTATCCGGGCGATATTCGCTACAAAGACTTAAACGGTGATGGCATGATAGACCAAGGTAATCGTACATTGGCCAATCCGGGTGACCAAAAGGTGATAGGTAACTCTACTCCTCGATATCGTTTTAATTTACAAGGAGGTATTGGTTGGCGTGGTTTTGATATCCGTGCTATTTTCGAAGGGGTGGGTAAACGCGATATGTGGACAAGTAGTGATATCTTTTGGGGATTCTCTAGAGGCATCTATAACTCTTGTGTAACCCAATACCATATCGACAATATTTGGACTTATGAGAACCCTACAGCTTACTATCCTCGTTTGAATGCTAATGGCAATAAACGTAGTAAGCAGATTCAAACTAAATACTTACAAAATGCGGCATATATCCGTTTGAAAGATATTACTTTGAGTTATACTTTACCCAAGAGTTGGTTGACCAAGATGAAAATGGAGCAGGTACGTATCTATGTAAGTGGTATGAATTTGTGGGAGAAAACCGGTTTGCCCCCATTTATGACTCCTGATATTGTAGATCAAATAACTGATAATAGCTTGTCTAGCGAGAACAGTGGTAAAGAATATGCATTTATGAGAAGTTATTCATTCGGTATTAATATAACATTTTAAAAATTGATAGGTATTATGAAAAAATATATATTTTCATGTATTTGCATTTTGTGCTTGTCACTGTCCGGATGTGATTATTTGGATACTGAACCGGGTGACGCAATTTCTAGTGATCGTTTCTGGGAGACTTCTAATGCGGCCGCATTAGAGCAATATTGCAATCTTTATTATCCTAAACTCATCAAGGGACATGGTGATCCTTTGTCTTGGAATATTGGAAATATGATTATGCAAGAGTATCAGTCTGATAATCTTTTAGCAGCTGGTGCTAGTAGTATTACATTTGGTCAAAACACTGTAATGACTAGTAGTGCTGACTGGGACTGGTCTACAGTGAGAGGTTGTAATGCTTTTCTTGAAAATTATGAAAAGTCTCCCGTTTCGGATATTGATAAAAAGAAATTTGCCGGAGAAATCTTATTTTTCAAAGCTTTTGATTATTTCAATAAGGTGTGTCTTTTTGGTGAGGTACCTTGGTATGACTCTACGTTGAATAAAGATAATCCCGAATTGTATAAAGGTCGTGATTCTCGTGATTTAGTGATGACCAATATTTTGGCTACCATTAATAAGGCTATTGAGTTTTTACCTCGCAAGACTAAAGTTTATCGTGTGAGTCGCGATGCCGCTTTATTACTCAAAGCCCGTATCTGTCTTTATGAAGGTACTTGGCGCCGTTATCGTAATGTAGAGGGCGATGTAAAATTCCTCGAAGAGGCTTACAAAGCTTCTGGAGAGCTGATGGGGTATGGTTATGAATTGTATAAGGCATCGGGTACAGACGATAGCTATTTCGATCTTTTCATACAAGATAATTACAATGATAATTCGGAGGTAATTCTCTCTCGTGAATATGATCCTGCCCTTAATATGGGGCACAACGTGCCTAATAGTATTCCTAATAGCGAACAGGGTATGAGCCGTGACTGTTTCGAAGAATATTTGTGTGCTAATACAGGAAAACCCATATCTCTTTGTGGTTGTCACAATCCCAACATGGGGTATAATGCTGAGATGAAGAATCGCGACGGACGTCTGTTGCAAACAGTATGTTTGCCCGAATCTGGTAGTAAATATGCTCGTTTTTTATATCGTACTACTGGAGGTATGTTAAAAGGTGGAGCTCCTAATATATTTTCCATTCTTCCCAACTCGGATACTCGAACCTTCTACGCTGCATCTTGTACCGGATATTCGGTATGTAAGTTCTATAAGGCATCTGAGCATTATGTGGGTAATCACAAAGGTGGTATTGACGCTCCTGTTATGCGTTATGCTGAGGCCTTGTTGATTCGTGCTGAGGCTGGTGCTGAGTTGGGGAAAGATCCCGAATTGGATAAAACCATCAATCAGCTTCGTGCCCGTGTAGGATTTACTTTTAAGTTGGAAGCTGATCCGATAGCTGATCCGGATTTAATTGCTAAATATCCTAATGTGAAAGGTGATAACGCTAACTTGATTCGTGAAATCCGTCGCGAACGTCGCATTGAGTTGTTTGCCGAAGGTTATCGTTGGGACGACGTTTGTCGTTGGAATGTAGGCGAGGTCGTATTTAACCGTGTGCGTCGTGGTGCTAAGATGGACCCCAATTTGTACTCTGCCGATGAGATAAAGACTATTAAAGATCAAGTAGGATTCGATGCCGATGGTTTTATTACTCCCTATGCTAAGCGAGTTACTTATAGTATGAATTTTACGGCTAAAAATTACTTGTACAACATTCCGTTGGACGAAATATCATTGAACCCGAATCTACTTCCTCAGAATCCGGGTTGGAAATAAATCATTAGTGTCCCATTAAAATTGGGACGAATTAAAAATTAAATAAACTTGGCCCATTTGGTCCGAATCGTTCTTTGTCATTTTGAAATTTAGTTTTATCAAAGAGGTCTCTCAGATGAGTCTTATCAGTCAATGAGATGCTCAGTATTTATAACACTTCATATGTACTTCTGTTCAGTTGCATATCGTGTTGAATGATTGCCACCAAACAGTAAGCGCATATAGCAGCATATATCTGTATTCGAACAGCATTCTCTGTAGTTCTCCAAAATCTTTTGATTTTAAGGTGCTGCTTGAGCCATTTGAAAAACAGCTCTACCTGCCAGCGATTTTTATAAAGTTCAGCAACTTGAAGCGCAGATATATGCATCGCATTGGTTATGAATGTAAATTCTCGTTCTTGTTCTTCATCCCAATATTTAACCAATCTAAGTGGCTCTGGATAATATTGTTTAGGATAGAATCCTGTCAGAAGTACACTTGCGTCTGAAAGCACATTCTTAGGCAGCCTACGTTTCCATTGGATGGATTTGTACCCGAGATTCTTTTTTGCTCTGACAACAAAGTAGACTTCAATTTGATGAATTTTATACAGCATTTTGAAGTTGTTATAACCGCGGTCAAAGATGTAATAAGAGCTTGGTTCATAAGGAATTTCAATCATAACTTTAGAATCGTGTACGGATGCTTCCGTGATATGAAAGAATGCAGGAATCTGTGTTTCCACATCATATAATGTATGCACTTTGATACCACCTTTCTTTTTGCGGAATTTTGCCCACCAAAAGACTGAAAGGCACAGGTCAATAGTTGTCGAATCGAAAGCATAAACGTTACCGCCAAGTTTGAAAATATGATTAGCACACTTTTGTCGTGCTTCGCTAACCAGGTCGTAAGCATATTCTTCAAAGATGTGATAGTCTCTATCTTGATTTGCTCTTGCCAGCGATGACTTTGATACATTTTTACCCATTCCTAAATGATAACATTTGGAATGATGAGCTTCAAGAGCAACTATCAAATCTCGCAGACTTTCACGATTGGAAAGTTGACCAAACATCAAAGCAAGTAGTTGATTCCAGCAGGTGAAGTGCTTCACATATTTATCACCATCATACTTGGTGACTATGCGGTTAAACTTACTTCGATTCAGAAATGAAGCCAATTGAGCGAAAACGTATTTGTCTTGGAACATATGCCATCGGATTAATCTGATGCAAAGCTACAAATTCAAGTCCGTTCGCTCGGAAAATCGCTGTAACTAACTAAATTTCAAATATTTCAAAGAACTCTTTTAGATTTTAATGGGACAGCAATGGAAATAAATAGTCAATTACTGTAAATGAAAAGAAAAATGGAAAATATGAAATACACTATGTCATACATTGCAAAGAATTTTCGAGTAGCATTGATGCTGTCACTCATGATGTTATTGTGTAGCTGTTCTAGTGAAGATAAATTGGAGCTTCACAAAGGAGCCACACTTCCTATTATGCAAGGAATAGCCGATAATGTGCCTTACATTCAGTCGGTAGAAAAAGAATTAACTTACGACTTGTATGATGGGGTACGCATTACCGATGTCATCTTTACCTATTGCGCCAAACCTACCCGTATGATTATTGCGGAAGTAGATTTAAACAAGAATGTGACCATAGTTACCTCTACACCTGATAATAAGCCGGAGGTGGGTAAAATTCTTCAACAGGTAACTGTGCAGGCTGAGAAAGCCGAAGCAGCCGGACGCAAAGTGATTCTGGGAACTAATGGCGACTTTTATTCTAAGAAAAATGATCTTTGGATTCCTGGTGGGTTATTCTACAAAGATGGTGTAGCCATCAAGACTGAAATAGGTTGGGAGGCTGATCATGTATTCTATATGCTCAAAGACGGTACAGCACATATTACTTCTGTTCCCGAGTTTAAATTGGTAGAACAAGAGGTAGTGCATGCTATTGGTGGTTGGCAAAGAATGGTGCAAGACGGCGAGGTAGTGAAGAGCTTTACTGTAAATGACAACGCCATGCAATTCCATCCACGTACCTTTGTAGGTGTATCTGCCGATAATCGCAAGGTTTATCTATTTGTTGTTGATGGTCGTCAGCCCGAATATTCTAACGGTATGCGTCTTGAAGACATGATGTTACTCTGTCAAGGTGCTGGTTGCTACCAGGCGTTCAATATGGATGGCGGTGGTTCTACCACTATGGTACGTCGGGTAGAAAAGGGCAGTTCTGTATCATTTGAGGTAATGAATCAACCTTCAGACAATCCTGCCAGATCGGTGATAAACGGCTTGCAAGTTATTGAAAAAACTAATTAAAAACGGAATAGTATGAATACATATAATATGAAATTCCATGCTTGGTTTAGGGAGGTGTTGGGGTTGTTCTTGGTAGCTTTCATAGCTTCGTGCGATGACTTCGATTTGATACGTCGCGTTGAACCAACTCTTGAAATTCAAGATGAATTGTTGATGGGGCCTGTCGCTTCTCGTCAGGTAATTGATTTACACTCTTCGTATCCATGGTTTGCCGAAGCTTCCGCTTCATGGATTAAACTGAAACGCTATCGTGGGCAAGCTTTGTTGCCCGACTCTATAGTGGCTGAAATCGAAGAGAACCCGGAGATGGCATTGCGTGAAGGCTGGATTGAGATTCGTTTGATGGATCAAATGTCGAAACGCATTGTTGTGAAACAAAACGGTCGTGGTTCATTGATTACGTTATCTAAGGAGGTACTTTACTTTAATATTAATGGTGGTGAAGCTGTTTTGGATGTAGTAACCGATCTTGAATGGAATGTAGAAGAGGAACAGATTGGTGGATTTACCTTTAAGAAAGTAGACGATACTCATTTGAAAGTTAAAGTAGCTAAGAACACCACTGGGGCCGAAATAAGAAAGAGTGTTATTTTATCCGACACGGGTAAAACTACGGAAACCAAATTGACAATTGTTCAGACCAATGTGGAAAAGATGTTGTCTATTTCTTTATCCGAAACAGAGAAAAATATGATTACCGACAAAAAAGGAATGCAATTTAATATTCCAGTCTCTTTAAATATACAATTTGATTGTAAGGTTTCTCATTCTTGGATTCATGTGGGTGAACTGCCTGAGTTTAGCGGTGATATTGTGCAGGATGTAAACATTCCTATCGAACTGGATGCTAACGACGGATTTGAAGACAGAACAGGATATATAGTTGTCAAGAATCAGGGCGATGTGGTAGAAGTATCGGATACTCTCTATGTTACTCAGCGTCTCTACAGTCAGATTGTTTATGTGAAAGCTGGAGCCAATGGTGATGGTTCTAGCTGGGAGAGAGCGTTTGGCACTATCGAAGAAGGTCTGTCAGCCTGTGCTCACTATGGTGATATGCAAATGTGGGTAGCTGCAGGTGACTATTATTTGAAAGATTGGATTGAATTTAAGAAGGTGAATTTTTACGGTGGTTTTGAAGGAAAAGAGACTACAGTGTCTGAACGTACCATGAAGCGTAAATCTATTCTTCATGCTGCATCGTCTAATGTTTGGCCTTCTGTTTACATGTATAAATTGACAGAAGGTGCAACACGTGTTGTTGATGGTTTTGAATTTGTAGACTCTAAGGGAAAAAAAGGTGAAGGCGCTTTGGTAGCTTATGAGTATTGGATGATTAGAAACTGTGTGGTGAGAAATAATACTTGTGCCCGTGATGCTGGTGGCGCATATTTTTTGTGTACATTGATTAACTGTGTGATACGTGATAACGAAACATTAAGTACATCTTCTACAATAAATGTTCAACAAAGCACTTGTCTATATAATGTGACTGTGGTCAACAATAGAAGTGCTGGTAGTAGTGCCGGTGTTCGTTTAGGTTCTGGTACCTGCCAGATGGTGAATTGCGTGGTATGGGGTAATGTTCATACTAAAGGTGATTTACACAGTGGCTATTTGGATCAGAACAAGGCTGCTATTTTTAAGAATTGTGCTATTCAAGGCGGATGGATTTATAATGGTGGAAATACTCCTCAAGTTTCTAATTGTATTAATCTGAATACGGATAATGCCGCTACCGATGGTCCTCAATTTGCTGATGTAGCAGGTAAAAACTATCAGCCCACAGAGAACTCTCCGTTGGTTGATGCTGGTTTGAACTCTGTGGTAAAAGATTGGAACTTGCTACTTGATATTCAAGGAGGTGCTCGTATATCAAACGCTGGAATTGATATCGGTGCATTTGAGTGGCAAGCCAATAAATAAAATATAGTGTAATATAGAAAGCAATTCTCTATAGTTCATAATAAAGAATTGCTTTCTTTATTTGTTTACCTAATTAAAAATAATATGAAAAGTAAATTCTTAACAATGAAGTTTATATTGGGAGCACTGATATTATCTTTTAGTTGTGCTTGTTCTAATAGTAATTCTGAAGAGGCTATGCCACAAACCGCCATAGGACGGCAATTGGTTGAATCTGGTATGGCCAATGATGTGACTTTAGATAACGAGAGTGTAGTGCGTGATGGGGTAAAACTGAATGAATTGGCTTTTAAAACGTTTGGAGAGTCTCAGCATATTTTCGTGGCTACAATCGACTTAAACAAACTTACTTTTACTCCGGCTACAAAAGACGATAAGAATGTACCGGCAACAGGGCCTGAATCTAGTGCGCCTCTCCCGATTCATGCTTTTGCGGCCGAGGCAAACGGCAAAACTGTTTGGCTGGGTGTGAATGGTGATTATTATGCTGACAATCCACGTCGTGTTATGGGGGTTTTCTATAAGGACGGAGTGTGTATTAATTCGCAGTATTTTGAAGGGCACGATGAGGTGTTGTATCAACTGAAAAATGGTGAGACCTATGTGGGACAAGCTGATGAGGCGTTGGCTCACGAAGCCAATCTGTTGCATGCGTTGGGAGGATATGGACTATTAGTTAAAGATGGGGTGGTTCAAAATTCTTACGAAGAAATGGGTGATTTGCAGAATACCCATCCGCGTACTAGTGTAGGGCTTTCTCAAGATAGAAAGACCATGTATATATTTGTGGTGGACGGTCGTCGAAAAGACTCTTTCTTTGCATTTGGACTTACTTTGCCCCATCTGGCTTCTATGATGAAGGCTGTGGGATGCTATAATGCTATCAACCTTGACGGAGGAGGATCAACTACGCTTATAATCCGAAAGGTGAATGATGGTGGGAAGCCGACTTTTCCTATTTTGAATACACCGGCCGATGATCGGGTACCCCGTAAGGTTACCAACAGTATGTTGATTATAGAAAAGAAGTAATTGTATAAAGCCGACTTAATAGATTTAAAAGAAAATAGAATAATGGAAAAGATTTTATATGCCGCTATGTGTGCGATATTGTTCCTTTGTTGTAGTTCCAGCGATGAATCCGAAGCAAATTCCCAATCCCCTTTTACGCTTCCTGACAAAGCAATTGTACTGGCCGAGCAAGCCTCTAAGTCAGTTGTGATACTCGATGCTTCCACTTATCGTACTGTATGGAGTTGGAATCCGGAGAAGGCCGGTGTACCCTCCAATTGTCAAACATGGTTTCACAATCCTAGTGAGGTTAAGCCAGTGTTCAACAATCAGTATATCTTGATGACTGCATCAGGTGGTGCTGTAGCTCTTATACGTATTGCCGACAGTAAATTGATGTATTATGCGTATGTGGGTGAAAATCCACACTCCGCAGAGATTTTGCCCGATGGAAATCTCGTGGCTGTATCGTCTACCGATGGTAAGTTACGTACATTTATGACTGATACTATTAAAGGAACGGGCAAGTGGTTTGCCTCTTACGAGCTTCCTAGTGCCCACAACGTGGTATGGGATCTCCAAAGAGAGTTGCTTTACACCACCGAAGGGATTAAATTGTGTACTTATAAGTACAATTTCAACCGCAAGGAACCTAGATTGCAAGATCGAAGCGTAATCTTCGAATTACCCAACACCGAATCGTGCGGGCATGACCTTTTTCCCGTGTATAACAAGATCGATGTGCTATGGATCACTACTAATGAGAATGTGTGGCAATATGATATAAAGAATAACAAAGCTGAATTGATTTACCCGCTTTACGCTGTGAAGAGTGTGTGT
>PPYE01627665.1_pt1 | contig 15112 bp, 10 predicted proteins | sample 1559881 | NCBI WGS metagenome assembly PPYE01 (sample SAMN08240022, study PRJNA423297) | Human gut metagenome, whole genome shotgun sequencing project. | reverse complement strand
CTACAATTAAAGTAAATACTCCAATAACTGGAGATACTGAATCTACCTATGATTTCAGCGAAGAACCGCACTCCCGTAAATTCACTGTTACATCAGAAGACGGTCAATGGCAGCCTGTTTATACCGTTAATGTGATTTTAGCGGAATTACCTACCCTTTTCAAATTTGAAGAATTACTGACAACCTCCAGTGAATACGATACATTTTACGAATTTACACCTGCAACCTCACAAGAAATATCTAAAGTATTACAATGGTCAAGCGGTAATCCCGGTTTTAAATTAACGGGTATGGCTAATTCTAGAATAGATTACCCAACAGTACAAGTTGCAAATGGTTTTAAAGGTAAGGCTGTAAAGCTAGAAACTCGTAATACTGGAGATTTTGGTGCAATGGTAAAAATGTATATTGCTGCTGGAAATTTATTTATCGGGACATTTGAAGTAGAAAATGCACTGACAAATCCTAGAAAAGCAACGAACTTTGGTTTTCAATTTTATAAACATCCCATAGCACTTAAAGGATATTATAAATTTAAAGCTGGGGAAGTTTATTCTGTAGAAGGACAGCCACAAACCGGAAAAAGGGACAAATGTGATATTTATGCTGTTATGTATGAGGCAGAAAATAATTCTATCATGCTTAATGGTGATAACGTATTTAACTCTGATAAATTGGTATTATTAGCACGAATAGAACCTGAAGATATTGTTGAATCAGATGAATGGAATGAGTTTACTATACATTTCGAATCAGTAAAAGGACGAGAAATTGACGATACGAAACTACAAAACGGTAAATATAAATTAGGTATTGTACTATCATCCAGCGTAGATGGCGCCTATTTTAGAGGAGCTGTCGGTAGCACTCTATACGTTGATGAGCTAGAACTTATTTGTAAAGAATAAAAAAACTAATACAATGAAAAAATATCAATCAATCAATATTATAGTTGTGCTGCTATTTGTAAGCATATTCACAGCTCAAGCACAGGAAGAAAGAAATCAAGGTATCATCTGGTCTTATCTACATGGATGGGAATATGGAATAAAGGCCGGTTTCAGTATTGGTGGGACTTCACCATTACCTCTACCAAAAGAAATCCGTAAAATTGATAGTTATGCGCCAGGAATCGCAATTTCAATTGAAGGTAATGCGACTAAGTGGTTCGATCCCAAATGGGGGATGACTGTAGGAGTACGACTTGAAAATAAGAATATGACCACCGAAGCTACCGTAAAAAATTACGGTATGAAAATTATTAATACTAATGGTGGAGAATTACAAGGATTATGGACAGGAGGAGTAAAGACCAAAGTTAAAAATTCATATCTGACAATTCCGGTAGTTGCTAACTATAAGATAAGCAACCGTTGGAAATTGTCTGCAGGCCCATACATATCATACCTCATCGAAAGGGGATTCTCCGGACATGTATACGACGGTCATTTACGTACCCCAGACCAAACTGGCTCACGAGTAGTTTTCTCTGGGGAAAGCATAGCTACCTATGATTTCTCCGAAAATCTCCGAAAATTCCAATGGGGACTACAACTAGGCGGTGAATGGAGAGCATTTAAACATCTAAATGTATACGCCGACTTAACGTGGGGGTTGAATGATATTTTCAAAAAAGATTTTGATACAATCTCATTTGCCATGTATCCTATTTATTTGAATATAGGATTTGGATATGCATTTTAGTATATTGTTATATTAAACGATCCAAATATTGTGTCAATAAAAAACTACGAGAATTCTTCTCGTAGTTTTTCCATTTATGTATGGGCTAAATCAATAAATACAGGAGTAGTGTCTAAGAAAAATGGACGTCTCAATAGACCAACACTCATAACATATAATTTAATTACGGTACATTCTTCATCTACACCTTAAACTTCATACCCTAGAATAACTATCAACAACTACAAAAATCCCTCCACTCATTTATTCTTCAGATGATAATAAAGAACAAGAGTGAAGGGAAATAAAACTAAATTATATTTATTCTATATCTACTATTTTTCAGCTACAACTTTCACATTGTCCACTATCAAAGTACTCCCAGGTGCTCCACTAAATTTATCACCATTTTTACTAGAAGAAAATACAATAGCAAATCGATACTTTTTAGTAGGATCATAATCTTTCTCATAGTTCAAAGTAAGGGTAATATCTTTATAATCTTCTTGGACACCACTAGAGAATGTTGCCATTGCTATAACTTGATCTGTATTAGTATATAAATTTGCCCCAGTCAATCGTTTATCATAAGCTTTATTATTAGCATCATCAGGGTCCACCGTCTCCCAATATGGCACTTCATAAATAACAGCAGTTACACTACATTCATCAGTTGTATTAGGATCTTCAGTAACTGCTTCAGCTTTTACCGGATCAGGGCATGTATAATACACTGCCCCCGGAGTATATTTATAAGAGAATTGTACAGAAATAGGTTTAGAATAATATGGATTACCAAACTTAGTACTATTCAATGTATTCTGAATATCAGTTTCAAATGTCCCTAAAAATAAAGAACCAGAAGTCACTTTAGGAATAGCTGGTATTTTAATAAAACCCCAATCAGCCCCTGCTTGTCCTTTAGTATCCAATGTTATCAATTTCACTCCAACAGCACCATCTTTAGCATCCTCACTTTTAACAACGGGATAGTCACCATTATATACATCAGGATAAACAGTCTTTATAAACCACACACCTGTGTTAGAAGTAGCCCATCCCCCATCCGGTTCTTCAAAAGCTCCATCATTTAAAGACTTCCAGGTCTCAAAAGAATAGTAGTCAGAAGATCCAGCTATAAAAACTGAATATTTTTTAGTTGTACCATCTTCAGCAGTGACAGTATATTCCACCTTTTTGCCATTCGAGAAATCCTGCGCAACACCTGAAGCTGGAGTTATTTTAGCTTTCGATGATACCACAATAGTAGGAATCATTCCAGACAAATCGTCATCAACAGCAGCATCGCTAACCTTAAAAGTTACTATTCCTTCCTCTTCATTAATAATAGGTTGTTCTGTTACAATATCATCGTCCAAAATAAAACTTATTATTTTAGCCTCCGAACTTTCACTACCTGTCAATTTACGACCAACAAAAGTAGCCTTTACATTTTGATTTAAAGGAGCACCAACCTTTACACCTATTTCAATATTAATATTGCTACCTTTCACAGTACCAGAAATACTAACAGGGCAATTACCAAGTGGCTGTACCAAATCTAGATTCTGTTGACCTTCAAAAGCATAACCACCATCTATAGCTTTCACAGTGCAAGGATCAACTTCAATATCACCAACATTTACCAAAAAAGTAAAATTCTTCAATGATAATGCAATTTGGTTAGTTTCCTTATTAGACTGTGAAATTGTGATTTTTTGATTTTCGGTAGTTCCCATTTGATTACCATCCACATTCACAGACAGATTACCAACATAGCCTCCAGCCAATTCTGTATCTATCGGATATTTCACTTCATCGTCATCATCACTACAAGACGTAAACAATGTCGCAGTACACAATACTGCAAACAGATAATAAAATAATTTCTTTTTCATTTCTAAATTCTCTTTTTAATTAATACTAGCAAACGCGCGATATACCATCGCACCAATGCCCAAATTTCACGTTGCAAAATAACAATCTAATTTAATATAACACAAGGTCTATTTTTCTTGTTTCTGTTCCATTTTGAAGAAAAACACCATATTTCTTTTATAAAACACCATTTTTTCACCAGCCAATATATTTTTGGGGAAATAAAAAAGACTTCTATTTCCCAAAATCGGTTACCTTTGCATAAAGAGAATGCATGATGAATAAAGAATTACCTAAAATAGACTTGCCAGAAGAATGGCTCATTGGTACAGGTATTAATAAGGATTTACTCAACTTGTACACGAATTTTCCATGCCGATTAAAATCGGAGATTTTCGTATTATGCATGGATGGAGAAATAGAAGCTTCAGTCAATCTGAACCACTTCACAGTACACGCTAATGATTTCGTAACAATTATGCCGGGAAGTATTATTCAGATACACAGTCTAAATGGAGAGCCTGTCCTTTACTTCGGCGGCTTCTCATCCAAATATATAGAACAGGCTAGTTTAAACCATGCAGCAATTGATACCTTATTTGTGACACTGGGAAGACCGATCATCTCATTGAAACCGGAGGGCGCCAAGCTATTGGAAGAATATCTTCATTTTTTAATAAAACTTTATTCCTTTTTCGACGAAACAACACGCAAAAGTATTACTCCACATCTATATAATAACATACACGCAGGAATAGCCGCCATGTATAAAAACCGGCTGCAAAATACAACAGAGAATCTATCAAAAAATGAGCTGATTTACAAGAATTTCACTCAACTAGTGATGCAAAATTATAATCAGACACGCAATGTAGCATGGTATGCTGAGAAACTAAAAATTACACACAACCACCTCTGTACTATAGTAAAACAGGTTACTGGGAACACATGCATAGAAATTATTTCTCACATGGTCATCATGGATGCCAAATCACAATTGAAATCGACAAGACTCTCTATTCAAGAAATTTCCGATTCACTCAATTTTGCCAACACATCGTTCTTCGGCAAATACTTTAAACGATATGTTGGCATGAGTCCATTGGCCTATAGGAATAATGGGTAAATGACCGGACACTAACAGATTATCTTCGTTATATGCTATAAAGCCAATCAGTTATCATAATCGTATTCCAGACTAAACTCATCCACATAAAGCACACTACCGGACGCTCCAGTAAAGAAATCACCATATTTGCTTGCAGAACATACCAGGACGATATAGGTTGGTTTTCTGTTCGTAGCCCTATATTCCAGTTTCAAGTCAAATTCCTTATACACGGCAACAGGAGTTCCCGATGTAAATTCAGCATAAGCAATCACATGCTTATCATTTTTATCAAACAATTTCCGGTTAGAAGGTTTGGTGCGTATTTCAATCGGACTATCCCAATCACCAATGGCAATATAGATCGAGCAGGTATCTGTCCTTCCTTTTAAATAATTATATTCAATGGAAGAGTTATCAATGACTCCGGGCTGGTACTTATAATATCCTTTCAGATGAGTAGGATAAGCAGAGAACGATTGCCCAAAGTTCAAGATACCATTTGTTCCGTCGGTTGCCACATATTTACCGACAAAGAGGTTACCGGCAGCTAATTTTCCGGCAGAACCTACTCCCACAAACTTAGACTCAAGCTTCGCAGCCATACCGGTTGTTTTACCCGACCATATATCTTCGGTAGGAACAGAGTTACTGTCACCTAAGGTTGTAGCTCCTTGATTTCCGGTATCCCAGAAAGGAGTTTCATTACTTCCCCACGGGTTCCAGACTTTACCACTCTGATTCCAATTATCAAATGTACCACCTGTTAAAGGAATCGCAGCAGTCGTTCTAAAAGTAATCTCTTCACCACGATCCTCTGTACCATCCACCAAAGCACGGCACACATATTCCGTGTCCGCTTTCAAATGCGGAACACAAACATAGAAATTTACTCCATTCTGTACAACGATATCCTGATCTACCCTTGTCCATTCTTCTGATGAAGCTTCACGTATTTCAAAGCCGTTCACTACATCCTCCTGTCCTTCTCCATAAAGCCATGCTACATTAGTCCAGCCATCCGCCGAATTAGTAAAGACAACCTTATCCGTGATGAATGCGTACAAACTCCACTCTTCGGTTTTTCCTTTAAATGTCACATTTACTTTCTGCTCTTGTGTAAAGTCCTTTAAAGTGATAAAGTCAGGCGAAACGGTAGAACTGATCGGCCCCAGCTTCAAATCTTTCACAGTTATTTTGTTGAGCATCGTATTTTTATTGACATAAACGATAGCTTGTCGAGCTTTTTCGTCAATCACAGCTCCTCCGACCTGATTCTTGACGCTAAATACGCGTTCGACGGTCTGGTTGGCTATAATCTTCCATCGATAATCTTGATACAAAGACAATACCACTTCTTTAGGAGAAGACAAATCAATCGTTGTATTCACCTTCAAATCCGTATTAGCCTCTTCCGAATAATCGAAACGAGTGACAATCACTTTCTTCAAATCCACAGAATCGAGCAAGTCTACTGTTACTGTACGTTCTTCATTATTAATGACTGCACTACCAATCTGTCCATTCACCTCAAAGCCGGTAATAGACAATCTGACAACAGGATACGGCAAATCGTTCTTGACGCATGATGAAAAAGCAAATGCAATGCAAATGCATATAATTAAGGATAAAAGTCTATTTCTGCCTTTACTTTTCATGATTACATACTTATAGTTAATCCTAAATTAATATCAAACAAATTTATTTTAAAGTTGGCTCCACCGTTCGTACGGGAACCTTTCTCACCAAGATTATTCACCTGACTTTCCTTACGGTATTTCAAGCCTATCACTCCCACACTACATTCCACACTCACATTTTGCATAATAAAGACAGCCACTCCGGGATTAATCCCCAACTGTGCCTCAAATATATTCGTTTTGGTATTCTTCAAACTCTCGCCCGAACCTCTTGTAAACTCCGAATGTCCGAATCCCAAACGCAGATTGGTTTCATTGAACAATCCGAAACGTTTTCCCGGATCCAACCCGATATAGGAGCTATGGAAAAAGGTGCAATTATACAACTCTTCTTTCAACTTCAATTCCTTGAGAGTGAAATTCACGTCATCATCAATCTTAAAACTAACATTGCCTAAATGACCGTCCGTATGCTTATAACCGAGCTTTACACCCACTACCTGATTATCTTTGAAAAAATAACCGATAAAAGGAGCCACATTAATGGTACGTGCTTCAAAATCAAAATTATCGAGGTAAGTAAACAATAATTTAGAGTCCTCACTGTTATAATCCCAAAATGAAAAATCCGTACCAAACATCCATTTTCCTTTAGGCATAAAGCGATAATTCACAATGCCACGATCAAACCGCCCTACCCTTTTGATTCTCAATAAATCAATGCCTCGCTTGGTCTCTAACGTATCACTTTTCCAATCGAACTCTCTTTTAACCGTTTCAACCGCGTGAACCGGAAGTGCAGCTGTTATTTTACTATCCTGTTGACGCTCCGACAATACAAGGTCACAAATAGTTCCTTCTAACTTCAAAGGAGTATTGACAACATCAGAAGCCAATTTTATATCCGTTGAAGAAACCGGCGGAACAGCTACTGCTTCTCTCTTAGACGCAACCTTCTGCCTTTTATCTGCCTGCTTTTTATCTACAAACTTCCCCACTGATCTTTCTTCAGATTTCTCCACTGTTCTTTCTTCAGGCTTCTTCACAACCTTTTCCACAGAATTCTCTGCTGGAGACACGTTTTCCTCCACTTCTCCAATTATCTGGCAGGCAGAGTCCACAGCAGCTTCAGGTACCTGATGAGTATCCTCTACTGATGACAATACCTCCTGTTTGTCTTCCTGTCCCTCACTTTTTATTCCATAAAAGAATACCAAGCCGGCACATACAACCAGAAGCAGGAACAGTAATATGTATTTTTTTCTATGTCTCATAAAATCATAAGCAAATCGTCAATCCTAAACTAATATTGAAAGGATTCACCCTAAAGTTAGATCCACCCGTCATCCGTTTTCCCGTCTCTCCCAGATTATTTTTCTGTTTTTCCTGCCTGTAACGAATGCCGGCTATTCCGAGCGAACATTCAATACTTACATTTTGCATGATAAAAACAGCCAATCCCGGATTTATTCCCAATTGCACCTCAAATATATCTGTTTGAGTATTAACCAGATTTTCTTCTACACCACGGTCGAATTTAGACTTTCCAAAATTGAACGTCAAAGCAGTCTCATTGAACAATCCAAATCGTTTACCGGCATCCAAACCTACATAAGAGCGATGAAAGAACGACACGTTATACAAATTTTGTTCCAACTTTAAATCTTTCAAAGAGAAATCGACATCATCATCAATTTTCAGCGTGATATTATTCAAGGCTCCCCGCATATTCCGGTATCCGAACTTCAATCCCAACACCATATTATCACGCACGGCATAGCCGCCATACACAGAAAAATTAAGGTTACGCCCGTCACAATCAAAATTATCAAAGTAGGCAAACAGCAGTTTATTATCCGCACTATTGTAGTCCCAGTATGACATTGTGAAACCAGAGATCCACTTCCCTTTAGGAATGAAACGATAATTCATGATTCCACGATCATAGCGTCCGATACGTTTGATTCGCAGGAAGTCCAAACTCCCTTTTACCGGTAGCGTATCCTTCTGAAAAACGGGGACAGAATCTTCTACCTCCAACGATTGACAAACCGTTTCCGTCTTTCCCCACAAAGAGAAAACGAATACAGACACCAGTACTGTTACCAATAACCGTTTATACATTCGTCTTGTTTTTTAAAGGTAAAAAGCTATTCCCAGTCCTATACTGAAAAGATTAATTTTAAAATTGGCACTCATCGACGAACGGTTGCTTTCGTAAATCCGGTCCGTCACTTGATGGGTTCGACTGACATTCAGTCCCAACACACCAATGCTTACTTCCACTGCCGTATAATTATTGATAAAGGCAACCAAACCTGGACTCAAACCAACACTTGCATCCAAAGAAGTCTGATATACTCCTGTCAGGTCATCCCCTTTACCGTTCACCACTTTTGAAACAGAACCTCCCAACTCTAACTGCACTTCATTGAATAATGCAAAACGCTTGCTAGTACCTAAATTGATATAATTTCTCAAGACAGCAATTCCCGAATAAGAGTTCTTCAATTCATACAGGTTACTAATATCAAAGTTGGTATCTTCATCAATATTTACACTGATATTATTTAGCTTGGTATACGTCCGGCTATACATAAAACGTCCACCTGCAGCTACATTATCCTTAAAAGCATAACACAATACCGGACTCACTTTAAAAGCATACCCTTCTCCACTCAAATTCTCTATCACCAGAAACTGATAGTTATCATTTGAGTATTGAGAATAAGAAACTGAACTACCCACAATCCATTGTCCCTTAGGAATGAAAGTTCTCATTTCTATATTCCGTTTGAACTCCTGTTGCGCGCATGTTTGCGTCGTTCCAACAATTATTCCCAAGATTATCAGGAATGAAGTTTTGATAAAGTAATTCATACTTTGCTTATTCATAAATTAATTCCAAATCATCAAGCCACAAAGTACTGCCCGTACTTCCGGTAAAATAATCTCCATATCTACTTGCACTACCCACTAAAATAATATCAGTCGGTTTACGGTTAGAGCGATAGTTAATCGGGATCTCCAGTTTAATCAATCCTTCACCCTCCGTCGACTCTTTAAGAATACACTCTCCATAGCCTATCACATTCGAAGAATTTGAATCAAAAAGCTGCCTGTCAGCAGGCTTTGTCTTAACAAGTACCGGTATATCCGTTTCTCCTTCAAAAGTCTGATGTGGCCAGTCACCCAATGCTATATAAATAGAGCCCATGTCTTTACTGTTTTTCGGCAACTCACTCAATGTTGAATAGTCCACCGTACCAGCTACATATCTATAATAAAGCACCAATTTCGATGGACGTGAAGTGAAAGGACGTCCAAACCGTAAGATACCGTCTGTTCCATCTATTTTCAGGAACTTCCCAACAAATACATTTCCGGCAGCAAAAGCACCAATTCCAAAAAGAGCCACATATTGAGACTGTAATTTTGCAGAATAATTCCCGCTGTGCTTAATGGTTGCGTCATACGTTGTCACATTCTTATTCAATGTAGCAGAACCCGTATTACCACTATCCCAGAACATTTCTCCACCACTCTTATAAATATAAAGAGGAGAACTACCATACAGAGTGGCTTTTGTTGACCAAATATCGTTCTGTGTAGCAATATCCTCGGTAGCAACCAAAGCATCTGTAGCGATAACCGTCAACGTTTTCGCTCTATCTTTTCCATTCCGGTCCCTTACTTCAATGTCAAATCGATAGGTGTTATTACCGTCGTCAATCGAATTAGTCATTATCTCTCTCAAGTTTTCCTTAAATGCAAACTGAACCTTTGTCATATCCGCATTAAATTGGATACTAAATCCAAGATTATCCAGTTCTCTTATCTGAACTTCAGTCAATTCCATCAAGTCGAAAGAAGAAAAATGGGTAATTCCCAACCGTGCAAAATCCGCACTCGTCACTTTCAGTTCAGTAAAAGGCACACTGGCAGCCATCCGCACAACAATAGGTGTTTCCTTGTCGAATTGCGCACGATAAACTGCATTATCCAACTCATAAATCTGATCATTCTCGATTATCTTAATAACAGGACGTGCTAGTATATCTACTTTCTCATCCGTCGTCAAAGCTGTCTCAACCACATTTACAGAAATCATGCCACCACCCACTTCAGAGGAAGAATTACTAAAAGTCAAATCATATCTGGTTGCTTTCCGCACCAAATTAATAACTCCACTTTTGGTTATTTCTGTTTCACTGCCGTTAAGTTGCCCAACAAAATTCCATCTTAATTGGTTTTCATCATCCAACAGCATAAAATATCCAAGCTGGGATATATTATCCTGTGTATATTCCAAGGTTCCCAATCGGTTACTCACCGTAATTTTATAAGTAGGAAATGCCTCCTGTAATTCGTCAGACAGAACCAGACTGACTACTGTATTGCGAATGCCACACACTACTGATTCCGAAATAGCCGTCCCTTTTGAAATTGTAAACTCTTTCGTCCCCTTGAAATAAGAATCGGTAAAAGATGCAGCTACAGAATCACCCGCAGTAACTTCCGCTTTATAATTGTCGGGAACTAACAGTATTTGTTCCGGCATTTCATCCAAAGTGGCGAATTTACGCACCAAGCCCTCCGCGTTACGGATATACACTTTACACTTCTGAAGCAATTCTTCATCGGTAAGCGTAGCTCTCGTTTTTCCGGCAGAAACAGTGGGTAATTCACGTTGAACACCTATCTTTAAAGATAATGCACCCTCTCCATTATTTGTCAGATCACTTTCACGGCAGGAGACACAAACAAGTCCAACAATGAAAGCTATGACTAATATATGTATCAGTTTTTTCATTCTGTTTTCTTTGCTATTGATTTCAATGCTAAAGTAGCTGTTCTCGTATTATTTGCCTGATCGACAACGGTAATAATAAAATTATGAGAAGCAAGTCCATACAATCCGAGTAGCGGGGTAAACTGTGTAATATCAAACACCAAATATTTCACTCCGATCACTTCACTGCCCACCGGGAAACCTAAGCTCTTCAACGCTTTCTCCAAATCAGCATTTGCAGGATGTGCCAAATCAAATTCGGAAGACAAGCCTACCGACTTCAGAATTTCAGGCGTCAAAGTCTCCGAATCAATCTTCACTTTCAAATTTTGAATGCCATTATCTGCCGTGATATTAACAATAATAGTTTTGGTTTCGTCTTTCTCGACTTCTATCTCATCCATTATATTGAAACCTTGTCCTACGATTGTCGGTGCACTTGTACCAGGATTTACAGATGGATCTTCCGGCAATATATCTTCTGCTCCCGGATTAGCCCAAGCAAGCAAATCCACTTTCTTACATACCGCATCCAGCTTTACGCTTAATCCCATGTCACCCACTGAAGGTATCTCCAGATTAAACATAATGTTCCGGTGCTCTCCACCTTTCACATTGCTGAAACTGGTTTGCTCTTCTGTCCATTCCCCATCTACCGTTCCCTGGAAATGAACAATAATGATATTGCTTACTTCGGCAGCTTCAAAGAATCCGGCACGTCCACTTCCAATATCGTTATTATTAAAAGTCAGTTCACCTGTACCGACTTTTATTGTAATGGATTGGTCACCACCGACTTTCTGCTTCAAATCATCATTGAGATCGACTGTCACCATTATATTCTGCAAGAAGCATTTAATTACATCAACCGATGTAACCTCATCTTTCTTTATTGTAAAAGTCTGGGTTCCTTTATAGAAAGGTTTTTCCCATTCAGCAGGTTTTACGTCATGTGATAATGCTTCAATCTTATAGTTACCCACATTCAAGGTCAAGATCTCCGGCATATCTCTATATCTTGTATATTCCTTTACCAATAAATTATTATCAGTTGAATAAATCCGAATGATATAATCATCTGTATTGATTGCTTTACCGTCCGCACGTGACAGCACATCCACAGAAACAGAAACACTTGTTCCCGCAAGTCTTACCTGTCCTTCGCCTTGATTTGTATTCCCGGTTCCTTCGTCGTCCCTTCCAAAATCAGGGTTATCATTCATACAAGCACTGCATAAACCTAAGATGCTTGCCAAACATATAAAAACGAGTTTTTTTATTGCTTTCATATTACTCATTACTTATATTCTAATATTATATTTTTATCTATATACAATTCACTACCAGTAGAAACAGCTTCACCCTTATTATCCGTTGTTTTAATCTTACTGTCTTCAACACTTTGAGTGTTTGAAGCATTGGAAGAAGAGGCAAACATCACTCTTAAATGAGTCGCTTTTTTCTCAAACATCGTATTATAAGTTAAGTCCACCGTGAAGTCCTTTTGAGAACTCGTCGCTGTTAAGACTTCACTACCTTCGGCCAGCTTTAATGTTTGTCCTCCTTCGCGGTTTTCTACTATTACAGTTACAATACCGCCCTGATCGTTATTAGCTACATAAGTATAAGTACCCTTTAGCTTTATCGGACGGGAAGTGAAGGATATACCTTCATTATAGATTTCGACATTAGTAGAATGGTTATAACTATAACTTCCCAAGAAAAGCTTACCGGCAGAACGATGACCATGCGTAGGAGGCGTAAGATCAGTTAAGCTATTTCCAAACAAAGCACTTTTCCCTGGAGGATCTGCTGAAGTCATGGTCCATGCAACATTGCGCATTAAAACACCATTATTTTGTTTGATGCTAGAAGGAACCATATACCAAGAATTTAGATTGCCACTAGTTGGTACAGTTTTCTGATTAACAGTAACCCAAGCCCCATTTCCATCTAAATCAAAAACAGTCAAATCTGTTGTATCAAATTTATAAGTTCCAAAAGCACCATGAGTATACTTTCCTCCTTTATTAATAGTTCCACTAAAGATTGTCTTACCCCATCCCTGCGTGAAATCCGGAAGCTGTATTACACTCTCTGTTGCCTGCATAACAGGAATTGAATAAGTCGTACCATCATCACAAGTCGTTCTGAAATAATAAGTAGTTCCCGGAGTAAGTCCTGAAATGACAGCCTTTCCAGTGGTTACATCCAGTTTCAAATCTTTGGCATCCACTTTCGTCCACGTACTTCCATTCAAAGAAATATATGCTTCAATAGCACTCATCACATTAGACATATCTTCGGCATATTCAGGTATAATCGTCATTTCAGCCGTGTATGACCACACATCAAACGGTTCGAGGATAACACTATAAGAAGGTATAATAACAGCTACGGAAACGATGGCTGATTTCAAACCATTATATTCAGCCTGGAAGTCTTTGGCTACAACTCCCATATCAATACCACTTGCTTTTATATTGTAATATCCTTCTTTTCCTTCTATCGGAGTGATAACCGTATTGTTAATCAAAGTCATCACACCATAATAACGATAATAGAGCTTAATATTCTGCGGATTGCCTTCTTTCAGTTTCACCGGAATCGTCACTTCTTTACTCTTCATCTTCACAGGCTCCGTAGGCAGCAACATAAAGTTCTTAGGCGTTGTTATATTCAACACATAATCTTCACTTTGCTTACCATAAGTACTAGTGGCACTCAAATAGAATAAATGAGTATCATTATTATCCGTGATATTCAGATTAGGAATCAAACCAGTAAAATTAATAATACCCATCTGATCCTGATTAATACCAAAGCCAATCAACTTCACACCTGATTTGTCCAGCAATGCTTGATCTTCAGGAGTAAGTGCCGCCAGATTAAATCCTTCCTCCGGCCAATCGGGTAAATTAGGAGAAGTAGTTCTAAGAATACATTTCGTAAAACCGCCCAAAGAAGTCAACAAAGCCGATAACTGATTCGATTCAATCGGATTACCGTCCCACTGATTACCATCATTACTTGTTTTCTCAAATCCGGTCAATGTGAAATAAGGAGGTTTAATATTCAATGCTTTATCCGAAATATCCAAAGTAATGGGTCTGACTTCCGTTACACGGTCAAAAACAATGCTCAACATGGCTTTACCAGCGTCCACATTCATTTGCAAATGATAATGATGTTGAGCTAACGCCTCCTCAATGGTAGCCACTTCAATAGTAGTCGGACTTAGTCCGCCATTCACTTTCGTGAAAGTCAGTTTTACTGAAATTCTACCCGGCTTCACATAAGCAGCACGTGTTTCTCCGGACGAAAAAGAAACTTCACTTCCCAACTCTGCCTGTACGGTAGAAGAATAAGTCTTAAAATACTGTTTGAAATCATCCGTGTATTCAATACTTATTTTAGTATTGGCCAACTTACAAGTAGTTTCCACAGGAGTAGTCTCGCCACCACGGATGTTAAAATCGGTAGTACCCTCATAATAAGGAGAATCAAAGCCTTCCTTCTCAATGTCACCATAGAAAGCTTTCAAGGTATAACTTCCTACCGGAAAAGTAGTGTCTTCATCATAGTCACTCAACTTATCCCAGGAAGCCTGCACTTTGTCACCTTGCAACACAGAAATAGAGAAATCTTGTATGGAAGGCAGTACTTCCTCACTCGAGCGTGTCGTAACATCTGTCACCGAAGAATTTGCGGATAGATGCAAGCTCATTCCGCCAAAGGCACCCGAACGCTTTTCATCGTTTACACAACTGCACAACAATACAATCTCTAAAAATAAAATAAACTTCAAAATACCCTTCATACCGAATTAAATACGCCTTTAAATAATACGGAGTCCCTCTCTCTGAAATCAAAGATAAGCTTAAATACCTAATATACAGGTGCTATCTTGTAAACTAACCGCAAAAATACAGTTTTATTTCTTTATAATAAAGTATCTAAAGAAAGTTTTATTTCCGAATATGAAAAGAAGACCACAATTAAGGCCTAGAA
>PPYE01344440.1_pt1 | contig 15115 bp, 9 predicted proteins | sample 1559881 | NCBI WGS metagenome assembly PPYE01 (sample SAMN08240022, study PRJNA423297) | Human gut metagenome, whole genome shotgun sequencing project. | reverse complement strand
TGCATTCCTCGATGAAGTTTATGCTATTGAGTGTGTTTCTTGATTATAGTTGTTCAAATTCAACTTGCAATTTACCATTTTATTTTTTTTATTTTTCTCTTTATATATCTATATGTAGGTAAGAAAGGTAAGAAGGTAAGAACAGGAGCCGCAAACCCAGTGTCTATGCGGGTTCTGAGATTTCAAATTTTCTTACCTGGTTCTTACCTTTTTTTGCAAGGTAAGAACTTTTTAGGAGGGCTGTGGGGTCAGCAGGCTATAGGCGATGGCCTGGCACGCTGGACACCAGGAAAACGGACATAAAAAAGGGGGGTGAAAAATGGCTTGTGAACTAGTTTGAGTTCGCAAGCCATTTTTTGTTCGTTATAGCCGTATCTAATAAACTTCCTCAGTCAGTCCTGCGGACTGACAGCCCCTCCACGCTTGGATGGGCCGGCCTTAGGCCCATACTGGTCGTGTGCTGAACGAGTATTGAAATGAAATCTCGGTATGTAAATATTAGCACTACGCTTCTCTGTCACTTGACCAGTAGAGGTCTAGAACGCTTCCTGCAAGCGTTGCGTTCGCGTCCAAACATCGCCATAAGTTATCCAAAAGATGTTTGGAATACGCGAGCCATGTGATAGCGGCCTGCAAAGCAAGTCCGTAGGACGCAGCTGAGCAGCTAGCCGCGAACCACTGTAGGAAGTGTCGCCGTAGGCGACGATAGAAGTTTTATTTTTTCACAGCCCCTGTTTTTTATGCTGTCAGCTATTGGCCGTTTCCTGCTTAGGCAGCTTTTCCACGTAAATGCTGGTGCTGGGGAAGGCGGCGGAGGTGCCGGTTTCGTCCATGAGTTTCATGAGTTCCAGGTTCAGTCGTTCCTGGACTTTCATGAAGTCGTTGTAGCTGGTCAGGCGGCTGTAGCAGATGATGGTGATGTTCAAACTGCTGGCGGCCATTTCGGAAAAGGCTACGGTCATATCGTCCTGGAAAATATCCGGGTCGTTTTTCAGGTAGTTGGTGATTTTTTCCACCAGGGCCTGCATTTGTTCCACAGTGCTGTCGTAGGTAACGCCCAGGGTCATGTTGATTCTTCTGCGGTCCCGGTTGGTGAAGTTCTGGATGGGGGTGTTGATGATCAGGGAATTGGGGATGTACACCAGGGCTTTGCCGAAGGTCCGGACGTTGGTGCTGCGGAAGGAAATGGATTCCACAATGCCTTCCACGTCATTGCAGATGATCCAGTCCCCAATGTGGAAGGGCTGGTCCATGAGAATTACCAGGCAGGCGAAAAAGTTGGCCAGGGAATCCTTGGCGGCCAGGGAAACGGCCAAGCCGCCGATGGACAGGCCGGCGATGAAACCGCTGATGTTGAAGCCCCAGGTGCTCAGCACGCTGGCTACCAGGAAGAAGATAATCAGCAGGTGGAAGAAAGAGGACAGGATGCCGCTAATGGCGGGGTCCACCTTCCGGCCTTTTTTGCTGATGAAGTAGTTGAAGAAAAAGTTGGTGCTGCGGCTCAGGTTGTAGACCACCCAGTAGAAGACGGTAATCATTACTGAGGAGAGCAGGTTCCGGGCAATGGAGGTGGAGGCCAAGGCACCCCAGGGGGAAGCCGCCAGGGCGGTATAAAGGCCAAAGGCCAGAATGGCCAGCCGGCCGGGCCGGTACACGGCGGAAGCAATGCTGGCATCGGCGTCCACCGGCAGTTTGTCCAGGATAAAGCGGATGAGCTTTTCACTGACAATCCGGAAACCAATATAGAAAAAAGCCGTAAAAGCCAGGGCGATGCAGCAGGGCACCCAGGCCATAATATCATCGTATAAGATCATAGGGACCTCCTTTGGGGCAGGGGATGTAGCACAAAGTATAGTCTGATTGTACCATTGGAAGCCGTCCCAGTGCAAGAAAACAGGACGGAGGCAGGCTTGGTATGGTATAATCGGAGGCAGTGAAAACTTGTTGAACAAAACTGGAGGAATCCCCATGTCGTTACGTACAGACGCAGAAAAAATCATGCAGAGCGCCATTACCGCATCCCTGCCCGATACCGCAGTGGAAAAGGCCCTGCAGCATAAGGAATTTGGCAAAGGAAAAATTGTGCTGGTGGCCATTGGCAAGGCTGCCTGGCAAATGGCCAAAACGGCCAACTATATTTTAGAAGGCAAAATTTCCCAGGGCATTGTCATTACCAAATACGGCCACTCCAAGGGCGAGCTGCCGCCTTTGGAAATCTGGGAAGCCGGTCACCCGGTGCTGGACGAAAATTCCCTGAAGGCGACGGAGCGGGCCATTGACCTGGTGTCCGGCCTGACTGCGGAAGATACGGTACTGTTTCTCATCAGCGGCGGGGGTTCCGCCCTGTTTGAAAAGCCTTTGATTCCCTTAAAGGAACTCCAGGCCATTACCTCGGACCTATTGGCCAGCGGGGCGGACATTGTGTCCATGAACACCGTCCGCAAGCGCCTCAGTGCCGTCAAGGGCGGGAAGTTTGCCCAGCTGTGCGCACCGGCCAAGGTGTACGCCATTGTGCTCTCCGACATTATCGGGGATCCTCTGGATATGATTGCGTCCGGTCCGGCTTATCCCGATACCAGCACCAGTGAGCAGGCCCTGGAGGTCATCCGGAAATACAAGATTATGGTGTCCCCAGAAGCAGCCGCTGCCCTCCAGCAGGAAACGCCTAAAGCGCTGGATAACGTGGAAACCATCATTACCGGCAGCGTTACGGAACTGGCTGCAGCCGGCAAAGCGGCGGCAGAAGCCCTGGGCTACGAAACCCTGGTGCTGACCACCAGCCTGGCCTGTCAGGCCAAAGAAGCCGGCAGTTTCCTGGGGGCCATTGCCCGGGAGTACGCCGGCAAGGGCAAAAAACTGGCCTTTATGGCCGGTGGGGAAACGGTGGTGCATCTCCACGGCCGGGGCAAGGGCGGCCGGAACCAGGAATTGGCCCTGTCCGCCGGAGAAGGCATCAGCGGCCTTACAAACGCAGCAGTATTTTCCTTTGGCAGCGATGGCACCGACGGTCCCACGGACGCAGCTGGGGGCTACGCCGACGGCAGTACCAAAACGAAGCTTCTGGAGCAGGGGATTACCATTCCTGGGGTCCTGGAGCAGAATGACGCCTACCATGCCCTGGAAAAGACGGGCGGTCTTCTGATTACGGGGGCCACGGGCACCAATGTGAATGACTTGGCAGTCCTGCTGCTTGACGAAAAACTCTGATGTATAATTAAAATTAATGAAAGGACCCAGTTTGGGGCAGTTTGACTGTCCATCACTGGGTCCTTTTTGTCAACTTGGGCGAAGCAGGGGCTTATTTCTTTTTCACTTCGTCCAGGTATTGGCCGATGATTTTTACGGCGCAGTACTCTCCGCACATGGAGCAGTATTCTTCGGAATCCTTATTCTTGGCTTTCCGGAAGGCTTTGGCCTTCACCGGGTCAATGGCCAGACGGATCTGTTCGTCCCAGTCCAGCACCTTCCGGGCCTTGGCCATGGCCAGGTCCTGGGCTACGGCAGAGGGCAGGCCCTTGGCTACGTCTGCGGCATGGCCGGCAATCCGGGCGGCAATGACCCCTTCCCGGACGTCATTGATATCCGGCAGGCCCAGGTGTTCTGCCGGGGTGACGTAGCACAGGAAATCGGCACCGCTGACGGCGGCCAGGGTGCCCCCAATGGCGGAGGTAATATGGTCGTAGCCTGGGGCAATGTCCGTTACCAGTGGACCAAGCACGTAGAAGGGTGCTCCGTGGCACAGGCGCTTTTCCAGCTGCATATTGGTGGCAATCTGGTTAAAGGGAACGTGGCCCGGGCCTTCTACCATGACCTGGACGCCCTTGTCCCAGGCCCGCTGGGTCAGGCCGCCCAGGTTCAGCAGTTCCTGAATCTGGGACCGGTCGGTGGCGTCCGCCAGGCAGCCCGGCCGCAGGCCGTCGCCCAAGCTGATGGTCACATCGTAGCGGGCGCAGATGTCCAGGATTTCGTCGTAGTATTCGTAGAAGGGGTTCTCCTTGCCGTTGTGGAGCATCCACCCGGAAATAAAGGAGCCGCCCCGGCTGACAATGTCCATGACCCGGCCTTCGGCAATCAGGGTATCCAGCACCTGGCGGGTAATGCCGCAGTGCATGGTCATAAAGTCCGCCCCGTCCTTGGCCTGCTTTTCCACCACGTCAAAGATATCGTCCTTGGTCATGTTAATGACCTGGCCGTGGGTGGTAATGGCGTGGACCGTGGCCTGGTAAATGGGCACAGTGCCCACCATTACCGTGGAATGCTCCAGAATGGCCCGGCGGGAGGCGTCAATGTTGTCCCCAGTGGACAAATCCATGACCGCATCGGCGCCGGCGTCGATGGCGGCTTTCAGCTTGTCCAGTTCCGGTGCCGGATCCGGGTAGGCGGAAGAGGTTCCGATATTTGCGTTAACCTTGGTGGACAGCCCTTCGCCCACGCCCCGGGCCACCAGGCCCCGGTGGTTGATATTGGCCGGAATGGCGATGGTGCCCTTGGCTACCCGGTCCCGGATAAGGCTGGCCTCCAGCCCTTCCTGCTGGGCTACGGCCTGCATCTGTTCGGTGATGATTCCCTGTAATGCTGCTTGTCTCTGCGTCTTCATGACGACTCCTCCTTGGATAAAAAAGGGCCGCTTCCCTTTGCGGAAAGCGGCCGAAAAAACGGAGTCTACCACTTTCCTTCGGCGGTACTAACCGCATCAGGTTCAAAGGGTCGACCGTTTTGGTCTCTCAGCGAATGCGCCCCTAGTGATGGAGCTAGTTTAACAAAAAAATGAAAAGAATGCAACAAAAATTTTGGAGTGTTAAATTATTCAATAGGTGACAGTATTCAGTAAATTGTATGCAAAATAGGAAAAATTTATTTGTGCTTCTGGAGAATTTGCGTTATACTATTTACGACTAGGGGGACTATGGAAGTCTTATTATCGTAGTCATTATCTCTTAGAAAGAGGGGCTTATAACAATGAAAAAAATGAAGACAATGGATGGTAACACCGCTGCCGCGTATACTTCTTACGCTTTTAGTGATGTTGCAGCGATCTACCCCATTACTCCTTCTTCTCCGATGGCAGAAGTGAGTGATGAATGGGCTTCCCATGGGAAAACGAACATGTTCGGACGCCCGGTAGAAATCATGGAAATGCAATCTGAAGCTGGTGCTGCTGGTGCTGTGCACGGTTCTCTGGCTGCAGGTGCTTTGACCACGACCTATACCGCTTCCCAAGGTTTGCTGTTGATGATCCCCAACATGTACAAAATTGCCGGCGAATTGCTGCCCGCTGTATTCCAGGTAGCTGCCAGAGCTCTGGCCACCAGCTCTTTGAACATTTTCGGCGATCACAGTGACGTTATGGCTTGCCGTCAAACGGGCTTTGCCCTGCTGGCTGAAAGCAGCGTACAAGAAGTTATGGACATGTCTGCTGTTGCTCACCTGTCCGCCATCAAAGGCCATGTACCTTTCCTGAACTTCTTTGACGGTTTCCGTACCTCTCACGAAATCCAAAAGATTGAACTGCTGGACTACGAAGATCTGAAGAAACTGGTTGACTACGATGAACTGAAGAAATTCCGTGACCATGCTCTGAACCCGGACAACCCTGTTATCCGCGGCACTGCACAAAATCCGGATATCTACTTCCAGACTCGTGAAGCTGTAAACCAATATTACGAAGCACTGCCTGCTATCGTTGAAGAGTACATGGGCAAGATCAGCGAACTGACTGGCCGTGACTACAAACTGTTCAACTATACCGGTGCTCCCGATGCTGAAAACGTTGTTGTTATGATGGGCTCCGGCGCTCAGACTGCTGAAGAAGTAGCCAAGCTGCTGGTTTCCCAAGGCGAAAAGGTCGGCGTTCTGAACGTTCACCTGTATCGTCCGTTCTCCGCTAAATACTTCCTGGCTGCTATGCCTAAGACTGTAAAACGCATTGCAGTTTTGGACCGCACCAAAGAAGCTGGCTCCAACGGCGAACCTCTGTACCTGGATGTTCGTGACATTTACTACAACGAAGCCGTTAAACCTCTGATCGTTGGCGGCCGTTATGGTCTGGGTTCCAAGGAATTCTATCCTGGCGATGCCCTGGCTGTATTTGATAACCTGAAGAAGGCTGAACCCAAGAACCACTTCACCGTAGGCATTGTGGACGATGTAACCAACACCTCCCTGCCGAAAGAACACGTTCTGGATATCACCCCGAAAGGCACCACCTCCTGCATGTTCTGGGGCCTGGGTTCCGATGGTACCGTAGGTGCCAACAAGAGCGCTATCAAAATCATCGGCGACAAGACCGATATGTACGCTCAAGGCTACTTCTCCTACGACTCCAAGAAATCCGGCGGTATTACCGTATCCCATCTGCGTTTCGGTCATACCCCCATCAATATGCCTTTCCTGATCAACTTCGCTGACTACGTAGCTGTTCATAACTCCTCCTACGTTCGCCGCTACAATGTAGCTGCTGGCCTGAAGGATGGCGGTACTTTCCTGCTGAACTGCCCTTGGTCCGCTGAAGAACTGAACAAGGAACTGCCTGGCCAGCTGAAACGCTACCTGGCTGCTCACCACATCAACTTCTACACCATTGACGCTGTGAAGATTGCTTCCGAAATCGGTCTGGGTGGTCGTATCAACATGATCATGCAATCCGCTTTCTTCAAACTGACCGGTATCATCCCTGTTGAAGATGCTGTGAAATACCTGAAGGAATCCATCGTTCACTCCTATGGCAAGAAAGGCCAGAAGGTGGTTGACATGAACAATGCTGCCGTTGACAAAGGTGTTGACGCCATTGTGAAGATCGATGTTCCTGCTGACTGGGCTAACTGCGCTGACGAAGAACTGTATCCGAAGACCGGCAACAAGTTCGTTGACGAAGTTATGGTTCCCATGAACAAACAAGAAGGCCATGACCTGCCCATCAGCAAACTGATGGATCAAGCAGATGGTACGTTCCCCTCCGGCACTGCTGCCTATGAAAAACGCGGCGTAGCCATCAACGTTCCTGAATGGCAAATCGATAAATGTATCCAATGCAACCAATGCTCCATTATGTGCCCTCACGCTGCCATCCGTCCTGTACTGATGACTGAAGAAGAAAAGAATGCTTCTGGCGTAGACGCTAAACCGGCTCTGGGTGCAAAAGGTATGTACTTCCGCATCGCAGTATCCCCGATGGACTGCCAAGGCTGCAGCAACTGTATCGATGCCTGCCCCGCTCCGGGCAAAGCACTGGTTGCTAAACCCTTCGCTACCCAGGAACATCTGAAAGATGCTTGGACCTACTTCACCACCAAGGTATCCCACAAGGATAACCCCATGAACAAGTACACCGTAAAAGGCAGCCAGTTCGAACAACCGCTGCTGGAGTTCTCCGGTGCCTGCGCAGGCTGCGGCGAAACCCCGTATGCCAAACTGGTTACCCAGCTGTTCGGCGATCGCATGATGATTGCCAACGCTACCGGCTGCTCCTCCATTTGGGGTGCATCTGCTCCTGCAATGCCTTACACCAAGAACTACAAGGGTCATGGTCCTGCTTGGGCTAACTCCCTGTTCGAAGACAACGCTGAATACGGCTTGGGCATGTACCTGGGCGTAAAAGCTGTCCGCGATCGTCTGGCTGAAAACATGACCGCTGCTGCTGCAGGCAACGTTAGCGCTGACCTGAAAGCTGCTCTGGAAGATTGGGTAGCCAACAAAGAAAACGGCGAAGGCTCTCGTGAACGCGCAGAAAAACTGACCGCACTGCTGGAAGCTGAAAAAGCTGGCAATGCTGATCTGGAACATCTGTACGCCAACAAACAGTTCTTCGTAAAACGTTCTCAATGGATCTTCGGCGGCGACGGCTGGGCCTATGATATCGGTTACGGCGGTTTGGACCACGTACTGGCATCTGGCGATGATGTAAACATCATGGTATTCGATACCGAAGTTTACTCCAACACCGGCGGTCAATCCTCCAAGTCCACTCCTGAAGCTGCAGTTGCCAAGTTCGCTGCCAGCGGCAAGAGAACCAAGAAAAAGGATCTGGGCATGATGGCCATGAGCTATGGCTATGTATATGTTGCCCAAATCAACATGGGTTACGACAAGAACCAGGCTCTGAAGGCCATTAAGGAAGCTGAAGCTTACCATGGTCCTTCCCTGATCATCTGCTACTCTCCTTGCATCAACCACGGCATCAAGAGAGGCATGCAGCACTCCTTCCAAGAAGCCAAGGCTGCTGTTGACAGCGGATACTGGGTAAACTTCCGTTACAACCCTGAACTGAAAGAAGAAGGCAAGAAGAGCTTCTTCCTGGACAGCAAGGCTCCTACCGAAGATTTCGAAACCTTCCTGAAGGGCGAAGTTCGGTACGCTTCCCTGGCCAAGACCTTCCCGGATATTGCGGAAAGCCTGTTTGCCAAGACGAAGAAAGACGCCGAAGAACGTCTGGAAAACTACAAAAAACTGGATGCTGCAGAATAACTGACGCATTCCCTGAGAAGCTGTGCCTCTGGCACAGCTTCTCTTTTTTTGCGTTTATTTGGTACGAATCAGGCCTCTGAGGGAATATGGACAAATTTGCAAAGTCACTTAAAAAAAAGGAAAATACTGCGAAAAAAATTTTACGGAATTTTTTCTAAAGTTTACAATAAAAAACTGTCTTGATAACTTAAATGCATACAGCAATTTTGCGTTTTGCAGCGAAAAATATCCAGAAAATCCGTGACAGGTTTGTGAAAATATTACAATATTGAGATGGATGTACGAATTGGCCCCTAAGAATTGCTAAAACCAGGAAAATTCTCCTTTTAGTCAGAATAGACAAATATGTAAAGTATGGTGCAATTTCACGGAAATTGCTAGCTTGAACGAACTAGATGTGATAGAATTTAGGCGTGTAAAGCTTTACACAAACGTTACTCATTTTTTACTTTAGTACCGCAAACAGACTATAGCGGAGGAGATCATCTTGGTTCACTTTTTTCTATTTTTAGGTGGTATTTCTTTATTCCTTTACGGTATGTCGCTGATGGGCGATGGGCTGCAAAAGGCAGCTGGCGCCAAGCTTCAGAAAATCCTGGGCGCACTGACCCGCAGAACCATTTACGGCGTAGCCTTGGGCGCTGGCGTTACAGCCGTGCTCCAGTCTTCCAGTGCCACAACGGTTATGGTTGTTGGTCTGGTAAACGCCGGCCTGATGAATTTGGAACAAGCCTTTGGGATTGTTATGGGGGCCAACATTGGTACCACCATGACCGCCCAGTTGATTGCCTTTAAGTTAACTGATTATATTACCCTGATTCTGGCCATCGGTTTCCTGATGCAGGCCGTGTGCAAAAAACGCCAGCTGAAACATCTGGGTTCCGTACTCCTGGGTTTTGGTATCCTGATGCTGGGTATGGCCATGATGGGGGATGCAGTAACTCCCCTGCGGCAGCATAAGGCCGTGATTGACTTCCTGGGCCGCTTTACCACCCATCCGCTGCTGGGCCTGGCCGTTGGTCTTTGCATGACCCTGGTGATCCAGTCCTCCTCCGCTACCATCGGTATTTTGATGGCTATGGCCAGCCAGGGCCTGATTCCCCTGGAAGGCGCCATCCCCGTCCTGTTGGGCGATAACATTGGTACCTGTATTACCGCCGTACTGGCAACGGTACAGGCCGGCCTGAACGCTAAGCGTGTGGCTTGCTCCCATGTTATGTTCAACCTGATTGGGTCCATTATTGCTATGACCTTCCTGCCCCAGTTCATCCATTTGGTGCTGCATATTTCTCCAGCAGGGGATATTGCCCGGCAGATTGCTAACGCCCACACCTGCTTCAACGTGGTGAACACCATTTTGTTCCTGCCCTTTGCCGGCAAGTTCACCCAGCTGATCAAGAAGCTGATGCCTGGGGACGAAACCGAAATCAACTACCAGCCCAAGTATCTGGACCGGAACGTATTAAATACCCCGGCCATTGCCCTGGAACTTTCCACCAAGGAAGTTGCCCGGATGGGCGACCTGGCCTTGGAAAATATCCACAAAGCCTTCGAAGCCGTAGACAAATACGACAAGAAGAAAGTGGAATTTGTCCTGGATCATGAACCGGTGGTGGACAGCCTGGAAGAAGCCATTACGGTGTATCTGACCAAAATGTCCGAAACCAACATGAGCAAGGAAATGTCCACGGTCCATACGGGCCTGCTCCATGCCTGCAGCGATATTGAACGTATTGGTGACCATGCGGAAACCATTGCCAAGCGGGTTCGCAGCATGAACGAAGACGGCACCCACTTCTCTGCCCAAGCCAATGCGGAAATGAAGGAGCTGGAAGTCCTGGTAGAAGGGGCAGCCACCAAGGCCATCAAAGCCCTGGAAACCCACGACCAGGAACTGGCCAAGGCTTCTCTGGACCTGTCCCATCAGGTATCCGCCAAGCAGAAAGCCATGAGAAAGAGCCACGTAGAACGTCTGAACAAAGGCATCTGCACTCCGGAAACTGGCTTTGTGATGTTGGAATTATTGCTGAACATGAAACGGGTCAGCGACCACGCCAAAAACATTGCCCAACTGGTCATGGGCGAGTTCTAAAGAATATTGTGAGAGGAGCTGCTGCGGCAGCTCCTTTTTTGTTGTTCATTATAGCCATAGCCGGATTCAAACCTCAAAACTGCTGTGCTCTAATGTGAGCCATGTGATAGCAGCCCAAGAAGCAAGCCCGCAGGGCGCGGCTGATTGGAGCGCTGCGAACCACTAAGGAGCTGTCAGTCAGCATGGCTGACTGAGGAAGTTTTTTTCAACCCCCTTTTTTCTTCGGAAAAATCCATTGCAGCGGCTGCGGGGAAAGCTTATAATGGACGTCAGAGTGTATAAAATGTTACAGGGAGTATAAGTATGAACATTACGGTTTATTTGGGCTCCAGCAAGGGAAATCATCCCTGCTATGAGCAATTTGCCAAGGAGCTGGGTACCTATTTGGCCCAGAACGGTCATACCCTGGTGTACGGGGGCAGCCGCACCGGTCTTATGGGCATACTGGCAGAAACAGTGCTGGCCCAGGGCGGACGGGTGGTAGGTGTAGAAACCCGGTTCTTTGTAGAGAAGGAAATGCAGCAGCCCGGTCTCAGCCGGCTGTTGATCACTAAAACCATGGCGGAACGGAAAGCCAAAATGCTGGAGCTGGGAGATGTGTTCCTGGCGTTTCCCGGGGGTGTGGGTACCCTGGAAGAAATCAGCGAGGTGATGGCCAAGCAAAAGCTGGGGTTGATCACCAAGCCCTTTGCCTTTTTGGACGTGAACGGCTTTTACCAGCCGCTGAAGGCTGCCTTGCAGCAAATGGTCCAGGAAGGCTTCCTGGGGGAAGATTGGTTCCAGGACGTGCCCTTTTTAAGCACGCTGGAGCAGGTGGCCCAGTTTATTGCCCAGGCCGCACCGCTGGTGGCCGAGTGAAAAATAGTAAAAAATGCAACAAAAGGTATTGACAAAACTGCTCATATCCAGTAAAATCTAATCATGTTTTGCGGAAGTAGCTCAGTGGTAGAGCACCACCTTGCCAAGGTGGGGGTCGCGAGTTCGAATCTCGTTTTCCGCTCCATGTAAAAGTCAGCCACTGTGCCAGGGGTTCCTGGACAGTGGTTTTTTTGTGGGAAAAAGCGCCTAATAGTTGAGAAAACAGTGGTTCTATTGTATGATAAAATAGAATAATTAGCGGCAGAGGGGGAAACAAGCATGGAAGAGATTGCAGTAGCATTGGCAGCCGATGAACGGTATGCCCAGCATGGGGCGGTGACTTGTGCCTCCATTCTGCTTCAGCACCGGGAAGGTCTCCCTGTGCATTTTTATTTTCTCAGTGACGGGATCTCGGAAGAACAGGAGTCCGGCATTGCTGCAACGGTAACAAACCTGGGGGGAATCATTACCTTCATTCCTACAGGAAATATAAAAATCGAGGCCCATACCAGCGGCCATGTGAACCGGGCTGCCTATCTGCGGCTGCTGCTGGATCAGCTGCTGCCGGCTTCCGTAACCAAGGTCATCTATCTGGATACGGACCTGCTGGTCCTGGACGATATTGAAAAGCTCTGGAATACGCCTTTGGGAGGCCATCCCCTGGCGGCGGTGCCCGATTTGGGCATCTTGTGCTCCAAGCGGATGGTGAAGCAAAAAGAAGTGACCTTGGGCCTTAAGGCTGGGGATCCCTATTTCAATTCCGGGGTCATGGTCCTTGACCTGGCCGCCTGGCGCCAGCACCACTATGGCCAGCAGGTGCTGGAAAAGGTGGAGCAGGGGGCCTACCGGCATCACGACCAGGACGGTTTGAACCTGGTGTTTCAGGGCAACTGGATGCCCCTGCCCCTGCGCTGGAATGTGATTCCTCCGGTGTTTACCCTGCCGCTGAAGGTACTCAGCAGCGGCCAATGGAAAACCTCGGCCATCCGGGCAGCGGAAAACCCGGCGGTATTCCACTGGGCCGGCCGGTATAAACCCTGGGAATTTGCCCGGGACGGAGCCTTTAACGAAAAATATTATGACGTGCTGGCCAAAACTGCCTTTGCGGATGCCCCCATGCCCCAGCCCAGCAAGGATATGAAGGGTAAGTCCATCTTGCGGCAGGAGCTGCGGATGAAGCTGGCGGGAGTTTGGAGCAAGCTATTGTAATGGGAAAATCTGTGGTAATGGGGAGCAAAGCGTGAAAGCATTAATTACTAGAGAATCATTTATAACTGTCTGTGTAAATTTGTTTTTGTTATTTGTGTGCTGTACCAAATGGAATGCAGGGTTTAGCATCAGTGCGGGACTGGTAATTGCGGGTATTCTGTATTGCTTGGCTAAAAAAGAGAAATTTACCCTGCCGCCTAAAGCATTTTTGATGCCATACCTATGCTTTTTAGGTACCGTGACCTTGGCCTCGTTTCTTACCGGAGATCCTGGCTCCATCCGGACGGCCCGGAATTTTATTGCCTATTCCCTGCCGGTCTGGGTGACCTATTTCGCCTTGCAGAAGGTGGCTTCTTTGTGGGACGCTACCCAGTGGGGACTTTTGGGAGGCAGCTGGGTGCTGGCGTATTACCCTATGAAAGCTATTACAGATGGTCACCTGTATGAACGACTAAGAGGACCTTTTGCTGCATACAATCATATGGGCATGACTTTAGAAGCACTGTTGCCTTTTTTATATCTGACAGCCCTTCATCATTGGTATACCAAAAGAGGCTCAGCAAGAATTCTTTATACACTGCTATTTGGCGGTACAGCACTGTTTATGACGGTAGCCCTGCTTATGAGCCAATCTAGAGGTGCTATTGCCGGCTTTTTTGTTGGGCTTATGGTCGTATTTCTGTATTCTATTTTTAATAGAAAAACTACATGGAAAATGCCTAGTCGAATCGTTATCTTTGTTGTGCTTTTAAGTGTGTGTGCAACAAGTTTTTTTGCGATTTCTAGGCGCTATCAAGTCCGTTCTTATGACCATGAACGAGTACTGCTGCTCCATTCTGCCTACCATATGTGGCAGGACCACAAGGTGTATGGGGTGGGCTTTGACCGTTGGAATGAGGTATACCGGGCCCATTATATTCTGCCCGGAGCTCATGAGCCGACACTGACTTTACCGCACAACAATATTGCTAATTTCTTTTCTGGCACAGGTACGCTGGGTGGAATTGGCTATTTGGCTTTTTTGGCAAGCAATATATTATTACTACTGTATGTAATGAAAAAACAACCAGAAAATCTCTTTCCTTATGGAATGCTGTGGTATTGCATCGGATTACTTCTTATTCATGGGATGGTGGACAACACTTTTTATGCAAAATATGAATTACATTTGTATTTTGCTTTTTGGGGCATTGCCTTAGGCAGTAAAGCGCAAAGTGAAAAGAATTGAGCATTGTTATATATGCTGGAAGAATCAGATGCAGAGGAGAAATTATGGGGAAACTTTTTCATTATGTAATCAGCGCCAAAGACGCTCAGGAAAGAAGAGCCTCTATTTTGGCTAACTTTCGTTCCCATGGTCTGGAACCATGTTTTTTTGATGCCATTATGGGTAATGCCCTGACGGCAGAACAGCAGAAGGAACTGAACGTGGATACAGGGGTCATGGGACTGGGAGAAGTGGGCTGCGCCCTGTCCCATATGGGCGTGTACCAGAAACTATTGGACAGCCAGGAACCCTATGTATTTGTGTTCGAGGATGATGTGCATTTGAATGACGCTTTTTTTCAGGCGCTGCCAGCTCTCCGGCAATTCCTGGACACCCATTCGGAACCCCTGGTGCTGCTGCTGTATAAGGCTCGGGCCCATACCCGGATAGCAGTAAAAAAAGACGGCAAGCCTTTTATTCTCCATGCTTTGGCGGGATCTTATGGACACGGGTATGTAATCAATCGCAAGGCAGCAGAAAATATTCTTCGGTTTCAAACACCGCCCCGGATTGAAATTGATGCCTGGGCCCAATACCTAAAATTAGATTTGCTAGAAATTTATTGTACTAAAGAAACCTTGGTGCAGCTTCAAAAGCAGCATTCTCAGGATTCCCAGATTGATGCCATTGCTTCCCGGGCTAAAAAGAATCCCCTTTATGAAAAGCAGATGCGCAGACAGCGCATCGGGGGGTATTATGACCAGCTTTCCTGGGGAGAAAAGTTGAACATTCAAGGTAAGCGAATCTGGCGCCACGTACAGGAATTGTATTACGATAAAGACACTTCTCATCACTAAAGCCAGAAACAGGGGTGTAGACGGCTTTACAATTATTGCTTTGAAAATATTGACTAAATGAAGTCAAAGAAAGGTTATTTTAAAAGGAAGTTTAACGTACTGCTTTGAATCTTCTTCTTTTTAGAAACTACTAGGAAGCATCGGATTGGAAATGAGCGTACGTTTAAGAATTGTTGATTCGATTGGGGGACAAAATGAATAAACCATTTTTTCATTATGTAATTCATGCAAGTGTCGCTGTTGAACGTAAAAATGCCATTTTAGAAAACTTCCATAAATATGGAATAGAACCGCAATTCTTTGAAGCAGTGATGGGAAATAAATTATCTCCTCAACAGCTAGAAAAATTACGGTAAATTGCAAGTTGAATTTGAACAACTATAATCAAGAAACACACTCAATAGCATAAACTTCATCGAGGAATGCATC
>PPYE01107478.1_pt1 | contig 15117 bp, 17 predicted proteins | sample 1559881 | NCBI WGS metagenome assembly PPYE01 (sample SAMN08240022, study PRJNA423297) | Human gut metagenome, whole genome shotgun sequencing project. | reverse complement strand
AGCTGACACAAGGAGTGGGAATTAGAACTCTATTAATAAATAATTCTGTCCTTACCTCATTAAGAGTTACTTGCTATAAGTATATCTTATAATTAGTCATATTGTTTAATTTAATAACTAATCGACAATGAAAATTGAAAAGAACAAATTGGTGAATCGTGCTCAAGTATTAAACCCAGACATTCAGTTAGGTGTAATTGCCTATTCTGTTGCTGAAATGGCTTCTATCGTTGAACAAGCCGACAAAAAGCTTAATGCTGGTAAAATAACTGAGGAAGAACATAAGGCTGTAACGGATGATGCTATCGAATACATCAAGTCAGCCAAGGAATTGTGTGCAGAATCCAACTTGGATTGGAACGTGTGTATCCTGCTGTCTCGATAAGTATGTGGAAAGCAAGATTGACTAAAGCCGTATTCCTGTTATTTGCAGGATATTTAGGCTTCCATTGCTATATAGCATCCTTTTGGTTGCCATTAGTATTGTGTGTATTACTTATGATTTTTATTATTTCACTTAAAAACAAAGATTTAGCATGAAAAAGATTGATGCAATTTTGAACAGAGAACAAGAAAAGTATCCTGCTCTTATCGACAAATTATCTATGATTCTTGAACCGTTTGCGCTGCTGGCAACAGGTAATGCTCCTGTATACATAGGACGTATTGCTGAAGAAATGGCAGTCAAAGAGTGTAAAGAATGTGGTGCTTTCATATTCAGCATAGAAGGTAATGACTTGGCTCATGTAGACCTGAAGAAGATGGAAGCCTCTGTGTTCGGTGGTGAACATTTCTCTATATCCACTGAAGACGCTCAGTCTGTAAAGAATGTACTGGAAGCATTGAAACATCGTGATGGCAGCGATAATGACATTGACCCTGTTAAGGACATTATCGATGGTATGCCTAAGGAACTCAAATCACTTCTCGGAGCTGCTATTGCAGTATCAAGACTCCGCAAGAGAGGAGATAACTAAAGAAGGTTTTTGAAGACAAATATCATTGGGCTAATTTGCTGTGAAGCACGTTAGTCCACACTCTTTTAAACATAATTGAGAATGAATATAAAAGAACAATTATTACAAGGTAAACCATTTTCAGGAAGAAATGGAGCTTTTACTGGTAGAGTTGAACCTCAATCAATAGATGGTGATACTCTGATAGTTATTTGTGATAAGGATGGCATGAAGGTTGGGAACTTCAACATACTATCTGGGGTTTTGAACGTGGTGATTATTATTTCCTATGAGTAAGTGTGATATATCTAAATGCCATGCGAGTTGTTGTTATAATGCTCCATTGCCTAAGAAATACATATTTGCATTAAAGAATAGGATTGTTAATCCAGTCAAAGAAATCATGGTTCTTGATAATGAGAATATGAAGAATGAGATAATGTGTTATCCCATTACTGATTATGACCCAGAAAAGAACAAATGCCCATTTCTAACAGAGAATTGCAGATGCAATATATATGACAGAAGACCACCAATATGTAAGAAGTTTGGTAATGGTACTGAACCATTATTAACCTGTACTTATTTGGTTCCAGAAGAACAGAGAGAATCTGTACTAGCTGGATATAAATCTGCTGTTAATAGGTTAACATCTCCAGCTGCATTAGAAATGGCAAAGAAATACAAATAGCTATGCCTAAGGATTACGCACTAAGAAAATTACACTCTAAGGAGGAAAAGGTTATCTTCTGTGGGTGTGATGCTATAAGTGGCTTACTAATTCATTACCTACTTGATGAATTGTTTGGCAGAGGTGAGTATAAAATACTACATCGCTATGATTTACAATTACAGCAAGATTGGAAATGGACTATTGACGAGCCGATTCCTGACAAAGATATTATTAAGGAATGGTTCTTTAAAGAGCCTGAGAGAATAATCACTACTTGTTGGGACTACGAGAGAACACTCAAAGCTGTGGAGGATGCACAGATTAATAATGTGCGAGTCTACGAGTTTTGTAAGTATAAACACATAACTGACTTGCCATTTTAATTATGGAAGAAGTGTACATACAAGTTCCTAGAAGAATCTATCTTGAAATGCTTGGAGAGATAGAAGACTTAAAGGAGGAGTTAGAGAAAAAGGATACACTACTAAGTGAACCAGATTCCTATGACAAATTCCTAATTAGGAAGAGTAAATACATTAATGGTCTCGTTAATTATTCAGTTGGCTATATAAACAACCAACAGAAGTTAAAAGCGACTAAAGAGACCCTTGATGCCTTGAAGGTCAGTTATGATACTCTAAACGATTTATATAATCAGAAGGTTGAGGAAATGAACACTTTAGCTAGTAATGTTAAAGAAGTTATGAGGTCACTTAGTACTTGTATCAACAGGACTAGTCCTACCAACCGTATGAAGCAGGCTCAGAGTAGCTTGGCAAAGTTATATAACTCATTACTCAAAGGTGCAGGAGTATAACTGCACCAACTTGGGCTTGTATGGTTTTGACAGGTGATTACAAGTTATGAGGACGTGTAGAGTTGGCACCAACTCTTATAAAATGATGCACAAATTTAAGTGGCAACACTGTTTACAGAATGGTAGCTTAAGCTACTGGCTTATTAGTATTAACATATTAATATAGTCGGGTTAATGGAGAAGACCTAGAAACAGAAGAGGTGTGGGAAGAAGCATTATAGGAGCAGCCCACTTAACTTGAAAGCCAAAGGTTAGTAAAGCTGAGATTCTCCGCAAAATGTGTATAGTAGGGACGCAAGGGTTTTACCTAAAAGTGCTACTCGTTCTTCAACGTAAATGAAGTGGTGGAGAGGATGACTTCGGTCAGCCCTAGGTTTGAAAGCGTCAGCTTTCGAGCCTTAAAGTTTGATAGTTTGTAATATATAGCTTTAGATATACTGATTCCTTCACTGCGATTGAATCTGGTTTCTGGATAAGTCTATTAAAACTATCTATATGCCAGAACTCACTGGCTGATGTAATATAAATGAGACACACGTTATCCTTATAATAAGGATTGTCTGGACGGCGGTTCGACTCCGCCCAAGTCCACACGGATTAACGCCTATAATGAGTGCACTTGTTATAGGACACTAATGATGCTACTTAGGAATAACTACTCCGCAGGTAGGTAATTTAGAAACTTCTCAAAGTCATTGCAAGGGCGGAGAGAAGAGACTTATTACTGGTTTGGGAAATTTAAACCTATAGTGTCGGTGTGCTAAATGATTTAGTGATGGGTTCGAATCCCTGTTAGTCCACAAAGCGGGATGCCGAAGAATCAGTACTATACGCTTCATATTGGTTTAGGCAATAGGTCTTGAAATACAGAATGAGAGATGTCACCCGCTATTTTATGTTTAACTAATCGACAAATTGAAAATGGAAAATTTAGACTTTGCTGACATGATTAAGGGCATTCCCACAGAGAGTGTCTATGTACTTACAGAAAAGAATGCTGATGTTATTAAGGCACTCAGATTACTTCCTGGCAATAGACCTATAAAGGCTAAGAAAGTAGAATCTTTAATAGAGGCTTACAAACAAGGCGTGTACATTCCACCAATATTAGTAGCTGTACCCTACAGATTTGTAACTGAGGGTAATCACAGATTGGCTGCAGCTCTGGAGTGTATAGAAAAAGGTATTCCGTTTACCCTTAGAGTATATATGTATAAGGACGATGATTCATTAGAAACAGCTCGTCTCATCAATAATTCCCAAGACAGATGGAAGGCTAACGATAGGTTAGGCTCATATGTCTATGAGAGAAAAGAAGCATATGTTCGTCTTAAAGAGTTTATGGATTCGTACCCATCAGTCTTCAAGCTGGCTAACGTATATTCAATCCAGGCTGCTTTGTGTATACTAGCATCTGGAAGGACCAGACAATCTATGCGAAATGCCTTTAACTCTGGTAAATTAGTAATAACAGAGGAAGCTATCTCTCATGGTAAAGAGTTGATGGAGGAACTTATCTTGATTTCGGAGATATTGAATACCAATTCAGTATTTGTCAGAGACCACTCAACTGCATGGGATAAGGCTAGAGATAGATTAGGTATATCCTTTAATAAATTTGTAGTTAGACTGCGAAAGAAGGCTGATACTTGGGAAGAACCCAAGGATAGTATTGAAGCGTGGTTTACTATGTATCTCAAAGTTGCTGGATTATGAAAAGAGTGTACATTCAAATCATTGACCCAATTAATGGCACGTGTGTAAATGCGTGCCATGAATATCCTGATGAGTATAATCAGGCTGTGGAAGCTACTCTTAGATATTATAATCTTTCAGCTGATGAGGATTATGAAGCTATGGGTGAAACTGGGCATGAAATACCTGGGATGCCTAACTACCTACTCGTGCATGGGTTGGAGAGAGGGACTTCCAAATTGGTAAACATAACTGTTGTAGGGCAATTCCTACTGCGAGACACGAAACTGACCTGATGAGTTAGGCTATATGTGCGCACATATAGTTGACTTAAACGTGTATAAATAAAAGTTGAAACCTAGTTCATACGAATAAGAAGTGTTCACCCACTGCAGAAGTGGGAGGATGAGGTGCAACTCCTCAATGAATTATGTAAGGAGAAAATCCTTATGTCTCTTGTAATTATCTAAATGTTTAACAATATTTTGATTAATGGTCAAGCAAAATACAAGAGTAGGTCGTCAGTTCCATTTTTGACCTTTCACTCAGCTATATCTTTCATTTGCCATGTAAGTAGCTGAGTGATTGTTTTTATTGTGATAGTAAAAAGGATAGATTATGTAGGTAAAGACACGCTATATAATTATCTCAATTTAATTATAAATTAAGAGATAAACAATGGAATTTAGTAAGAAGAAGAAAAGTCTGTACAAGACTGAAACTCCTGCGCAAGAAAATGCATTCGTTAAGGCAGGATTGAAAGTGTCTGCAGAGACTGTGAGTGGTAATGGTGCTAAGAAGTATAGCACTAGTAATGATGCATTTGTGGATAACTTCGCAATGATTGCAAATTTCAAAGCTCCTCGTGAATATTCTGAGGTAGCTAAGGATATGTATAAATTGTGGAGTATTAGTCCAAAGAAGTGTTTGCAACTCGCAGTGTATATCCGCTTGATTACTCGTGAGACTCAGATTGTTCTTCCTAATGAAACCATCACCTTAGATGTTCAAAGAGGGCAAGGTTTAAAGAATGAAGGTATTATGCGTATGCTATGGTTAGCAATGCATCACAAACTAACATTCATGGCTAACCTACCTTATTTCATTGCTGCTGGTTCTTGGAAGGATGTATTTGAAATGATGAGCCTTGATTTACAATATCATGGCTGGGAAGGAAGAAAGTTGGATTGGAACTTCATGCGTAAGACTATCTTAGCTGGATTAGCTAATGGTCATACAAGTGAATTGGTAAAGAAATATCTGCCAACTATTCGTTCAGTAAAAGAATGTAAAACTGTTGAATCACAAGCCCGTACTATTATTGGTCAGTATTTGGCTTCTTGCATTTATGGTAAGAAGGCTGATAAGAAGTCCGATAAAGATGCTTCTGATAGCCGTGCTGCACAACGTAAGTACAGAAAGCTCAAACAGAGCGGAACTGCTCATACTTGGCAGCAAATAATCAGCCAGAAGAAGTTGCTCGAACTTGACTTCAGTACCATTCATGGACGCGCTCTGAGCCTTCTGGTAGGCTCTAAGTTCTTGAAAAATCAAGGATTGACAGAGAAGTATGCGAAGTGGATTGGTGGTCGTAAAACGGCTAAATATACTGGATTTGTGTTTGAACTGTTCCAACCGCTTGGTAACAGTTATTATACTAACAGGCTGGAAGACTACAGAGAAGAGACTATCAATGCACAATTTAATGGATTAGTTGAGACTGGAAGACAGAACCTCAACCAAGACAGCAAGTTGTTGGTAGTTAGAGACATTTCAGGTTCTATGACCGCAGAGGCTATCGGAACTAATATGTCATCTTATGCTATTGGTAAAGCAATGGCTCTCTATTTCTCTGCATTATTGGATGGTCCATTTAAGGATGCCTATGCCACATTTAGCAATACTTGTAAGCTTTGCAAGTGGCAAGGTAAGACTGCTATTGAAAGGTGGGCTAATGACAAAGACAGCAACTTTGGAAGTACTAACTTGCAATCTGTGGCAGATATGTTCGTTAAGCTGAAAAGCTCAATGAAAGTATCTGAGAATGAGTTCCCAACTGGAGCGTTGCTCATTAGTGATGGTGAGTTCAACTGGTGTGGTAGCAATGTAACCAACTTTGAGGAATTTAGAAATAGACTCCGCAGAGGTGGCTTTAGTAAGGAGTATGTTGATAACTTTAAGTTAATCCTCTGGGATTTGCCTAATGGTTATTATGGTAGGGGAATGAAGCCTAAGTTTGAAGACTTTGCTGATGCTCCTAACAACTTCTATCTAAGTGGCTATGACCCTGCCGCTATTGCATTCATCATGGGAACTAAGCCATTTAAGGCTAGTCCTAGAAATGCTACAGAGTTGTTCAATGCAGCTATGGACCAAGAACTACTGAATCGACTTGTTATTGTTGAAAACAAAAAGAAAAACTTTAAAAAGAATAAGAAATGATTAAGCTTAACACACTACTGGCTAAAGTAGACCATAGTCAATCAATGTTCAACAGAATGGTTGGTGACTATGCTGCCTTCTTTAAGAAGAATCAGGGCATGTTCCAAGGTATTAAGAAGACCTTTAAGCCCAGAGATGGCTATGCTGAAGATGCTCGTTATATGGGCACAACTAAGGTAGCCACAACTGTAGAGGAGAAACTCGAATGGTTTGAGCAGAACTCTATTCCTTATCTGAATGAACTATTTGCTGTTGAAGCAACTAACTCTGCTGGTGCACCGAGAGTTGAATTGATAGTAGATGGTATATCATTCGGTAAATTGACTGCTCTTGACCTTATGAGGCTCAAGACTATCCTGACAAGTAAACCACTGGAGGATATGTACAACAACATTCCTGTCCGCTCTGATGCAGAGGTATGGCTTGAAGGTACTGACCCAGAATATGCTGGACGTAGCATCTGTCAAACAGAAATGTTGAAAGGTGTAACACGTACCACAGAATCTGAGGAATGTATCCTTAAAGACCCGAATCTTGACCCAGCACGTCTTCCTGCTAATTATAATGCTAAAGTTACTATCAAGAAAAAGACGGTAGAAACTGGTGATTATACATTGCAGAAGTTTACTGGTGAATGGACTCAGAGACAACGTGCTGAATTGCTGAGAAGAAGGAGTAACATCCTGGCAGCAGTGACAGAAGCGTTGAAGGTTGTTAATGATACTCCCGCCGAGAATCCTAATCTTGACGTGGACAAGTTGATTACCTTCTTACATCATGGTAAATAAAAAATAAAAATATTGACTAAAGCTTTAGCTTAAGCCTCAGCGTTACTAAATCCTAGATATTTAGCATAAGCATTGAGTCAAGAGCTTCAGCTTTAGCCTTATTGTGAGAAACCAGTAGCTATGGTTCAAAATAATTAATTAATTATTAAATCTAGCCATTCACGGGTTCGAATCCCGTGCGCGCCTCTAAATCCTTTGTTTATGGGTGGGATAGAAGCATAGGAATCAACATATTAGATGAGCAGTATTGCAAGTAAGCAGCAATCAATATGACTCTTATGTGTATGATTCTCACCCTCTCTAACATGGCGCGCTGGTGAAGTGGATTAACACGCTAGACTATAAAACAGCATCAGGCTATTGAACGTTATCTCACAAACCGAGGACTATCATCGAGGAGTTTCGAGTTAGTCTTTGGGGGTTTAGCTCAGTTGGTTAGAGCACACGAATTTTTAATCGTGAGGTTGGGGGTTCGAATCCCCCAATCCCTGCTCCATTTTGTGTCATGTTTATAATATTAACTAATAATACTACCCGTCTGTGAAGATGGGTAGTAAAAATAAGGGAATACGCGAACGGTAGAGCGGCAATCGAGATGATTGTGATACACATTCTAGGTCAGTATTATTGTGGGTTCGAATCCCACTTCCCTTACAAATTCTTTGTAAATTTGCATTTTATCCATGTTATTGGTCTGTGAAGATAGATAACCGTTAGCAGAGTATTAGTAATTTCGACATTACGATGGGATATAGCAATATATTTGATTGTTACAAAATTTAACATTATTCACTTTGTAGAGTCTAAAGATTGCACTATCTTTGTACTCAGAAACGTTGAGAGAACGTGATTGTGTTTGTGTTTTATTTATCCCATTGTTGAGGGGAGTGCGCCACAGTTGGAGAGGTGGGACAGACTGTAAATCTGTTGCCTTCGGGCTGAGTAGGTTCGAATCCTACCACTCCCACAACAATATCTGCTAAAGTCAAGTGCTTTGGTAAAGAGTATGCTCGTCTGTGAAGATGGGCATATTTAGTCTGTAGCACAATGGTTCAGCCTTCCAAGCTGGAGATGAGGGTTCGATTCCCTTCACCTACCCAAATTTGCAGGTATAGCACAACGGTTAGTGCATCGGCTTGCCATGCCGAGGATGTGAGTTCGATTCTCATTACCTGCTCTTCGTTCCGTCTATCCACATCAGACGTTAAGGGTATGTGGCTGCTGCGAGCTGGCAGGAATAGGCTTGCGCTGACTGCGTTATGAGTCCTAAGACTGGTGAGTGTGAATTGTCCAGTATGTCTTTTGAGATTACTCTTTCGACAGGATAGTAAAGAGGACAGAGCCTAGCAATAGGTGAATAAGAGAATGGATGTTATATTGTGCATGAACGATGTGAATGTATAAAGGAAATTCTCTTTTATGGGCTGATAGTGATAATGGCGAGCACTTCTGCTTTGCACGCAGAGAGTCTGGGTTCGATTCCCAGTTGGTCCACAGAATAAGCTTAAAATTTGTAAGTAGATAATCCGTGAAGTCTACTGTTTAGCGTTACAGCCTCCGAGTTTATTCAAACGGTGACTTTTTGAGTTGGTGACGCTAAAATGGTGCATTGGTCTAATGGTTAGGATACTAGACTGTCTATCTTGGGGTACGAGTTCGATTCTCGTATGCACCGCATCTTCCCCTATCTCCCTGAGGGTTAAGACGGGAGCGTGTTGTTGAGGACACAGCGTGAGGGAGTCCTTAGTATCACACTAACTTGAAACGTGTGAAGAGCATTCGCTAATAAAGCTCTTAATAAAGATTTTTAGTGGAGGTTGGATGAAAGCTAGCAAAGTAATCCAATGACAGGAACTTAGGATATTATGGTACGCAGAAACCAATGAAGTGAGGATTGAAGTTATCCCATTATTGACTAGGTTCCTTTTATTAACATCGCGGATTAGAGAAGTGGTCTATCTCACCAGTCTCATAAGCTGGAACACTCGCAAGGTGTCGTAAGTTCGAATCTTACATCCGCAACTAATTAAATATGTTATGGAAGAGAAATTAGACTTAATTATTCAAAAATTAGATGAATTGCTATATTTAGCAAAACGTATTCACAAAGATACTGAACCATCTACTGAGAATAATGCCTCTGAATATCTTCTTAATGTATTAGGTGATATTCTTATGCAAGGGTTCACTGGAAGACAATAATGTGTGGGGTGGTAGCTCACTAGGCTCATAACCTAGAGGTCGAGTCCGACACCGCCCTCAACCTGGCAAGGTTATGTTTAATATAAAACTAAATTTAGTAGATTTGCTGTGAAGTAAGTCTACTATATGCGTCGGTGGCATGACGGGGAAGCAACGGTCTCCAAAACCGTGATATGGGGGTTCGAATCCCTCACGGCGTGCAAGCGATTAGTTAATAAGAAGACTTACAGCAAACATTTTGATTATAGCAGTATATTTTGGATTGCAAACATCAACAACAGTCTTCTGTAAATTGGGAGGTAGGACAATAGGCTAGTCTACTACATTTGGGATGTAGAGGTTGCGAGTTCGAATCTCGTCCTCCCAACAATTTATTCATCAAATTTATCCATAAGAATACTTACAGCAAACTTAAAAAGCTATTCAAACAAACTGTAACTTTGTCTAAACGTAGGTTCGATTCCTGCCCTCCCCACCATTGTGTGTTATTATAAGGGAGGTAGCATAATTGGCTAATGCGCTAGATTTGCAATCTGGAGGATTGGGTTCGAGTCCCACCTGCTCCACAACTCTTATAGAGTTATTCGTTAATAATGTATTATTGAAACTGACTCAAATAGAGAATATAGGAACTCATAAGAAGTATTCTATGTAGGGTTGCCCGAGCGGTTAGGGGCTGGTCTGCAAAACCAGTTAGAACGGTTCAACTCCGTTACCCTACTCTATTTTTAGTTAAACTACAAGAAGTCTAACAGCAAAACCTCAAGCCTTGTAAGCCGTAGGTAATTGGTTCGAATCCAATAAGTGGGAATTTCCCATTTTAGCTCATTTGGATAGAGCAACGCATTAAAATGACTTCTGAACCCACATCTATTGTTAATACAGTAATGTGGGTATTTCACTCCGTAGCTCAGCCTGGATAGAGCACCTCACTTTTAATGAGGGAGTCCTGGGTTCAAATCCCAGCGGAGTGACAAGGTGCTCAGACACCTCCTTTCAACCATAAGGGGACGTACAGCAAAATGTACTTATACTAACAAATGATTGAACCGTGTCTGTCGAAGTAATCCCTTCAATGGGTGCAGATAGGCTAGAGAAGTACACTCGAATAAAATGTAATAAGCTGTGAATTAGCCTTGACCATGCTGGGTAAGTATGGTGTCCCACATTCTGAATTGGGAGAATGGTAGACATTAAAAGTAAACCCATGTCCCCTGTTAAACCCATCCTAGAATTTCTGTTTCGGGAGGTAGGATGGGTTTATTTCACTAACAAGATTGACATATTCTATTCAGTAACACTTATTAATTATGAAAGCAATTAAATTGATTAAGAAAGCTGTTAAGTGGTATTTTGATAGGACTGCTAATTCCTATATTTACCCTACTGGAACTCTCCCTATTATAAAGGAGTAAGTTCCTATGCTGCTGAAGGGAATGTCAATAAAAACTTATGGAGGAATAGGCCTAATTGGTAAGGCAGTAGTCTTGAAAACTACCAGTAATCGTGTAAAAGCGATGTGTCAGTTCGAGTCTGACTTCCTCCTCTACTTTAAACAAACAGATTATTATGTTAGGAAGATTTAGAAAAGCTAATGTGCTTAGTAAGAAGAAACTAGGGCACATTTATGACACAGCTATGAAGGCTGTAGGCAAAGAACCTGTAATAATTAAAGCTATCGCAGGTGGGTTTAGTGATGAGTGTAAGAAGTTGGTAGAAGAGCGGTTTGAGTATCTTGAAGCTGTTATATCTACTGGTAAGTTCTACAAAACACCACGTAAACTAAAGAAGAGAATATGCAAGGATATATCTGCTAGATTTAATCTGTGCGTGATTGTCCTGAATCAATGGGATGATTATAAACTTATAAACAAGAAAGAAGCATGATTGACGTATTAATAGCAGACATTGTATTTGATTGGACTTTCCTCAAACCTTTAATTGAAAGAGACGATGGAAAGAAAGAATCAAATGAAGTGGATGAATCCACGCAACAAGCATTGGCGCAGGCAGAAATTAGTCCAGAAATATATTACTAGACTAAAGAAGTTTCCTGCAAGTAGTTACGGATTATGGTGTGATAACTATAATCAACACTGGACTTTATCTTACAAAACTACAAGTACTCCATGTAGTTGTTGGTTGTGTAAAGGTGAAAGATATAATAGAAGAAAATTTAAGGAAGAAACTAAACTTGAGATAGAAATGTTTTAAGTTATTTAATCTATAAGAAGTCTAACAGCAACTTTATTAGCAATTTCGATTATGGTTCGACTAGTTTGGGTTCGAATCCCAAAGTATAACTAATATGGAGGTTGTAGTGTAAGCACAGTATATGCAAAAAAATGACTTCTGATGATGCCCCGTTAGCTCAGTGAATAGAGCAACGCCCTTCTAAGGCGTGGGTCGATGGTTTGAATCCATCACGGGGTACTAATTGATAAAATTATGGTGGAAATTAAGAAAGAGATTACACAATGTAGAGAATGCCCCTATTGTAGAATTGTTCCTGACCCTGGTTCAACGATGATGACGAGAAGGCTCTCTGCACAGAATCAGGAAATAGACTGATTGAAGGAATGTTAAGACCTTATGAAAAGGTAATAATTCCAGATTGGTGTCCTTTAAAGGCTAACTAAACTCAAGTACCCAATTCCGTACACCAAAAGGTTAAAATGGGGAAGTAGTTCTAAGTGCGGATAGCTAGTAGTTAGCCTTTTACAATAAATTAGACCGAGGTTGTGGTTAGGTGAAATGCCTTAAGTAGGATGAGGGTACAACTCACTGGTGGCGCGTCACTGGTCATAAATGGAAGTGGATGTACGTGTAGGTCTTATATGGTGTTTATAGTTCAACGGTTAGAATAACTGATTGTGGTTCAGTAGACGTGGTTTCGACTACCACTAGACACCCTTTAGTAAGTGGTTTTAAAATAAAATCTTCCTGTTTGTTTACCATTACTTAACGTGGTTTAGAAGGGTTACACGAGATAACAATCCTTCCTCTTGGGGCGGTAGCTCAATGGTAGAGCGCAGGTCTGAAGAGCCTGGCGTTGGAGGTTCGATTCCTCCTCGCCCCACGTCGATTAGTAGATAAGGACTAACAGCAATTTATCTTTTGTAGCCAAAGCAGCGGGTCTGGGGTTCGAGTCCCCACATTAGATTCGTCTAATAGTAGCTCAGGCGGTAGAGCAACAGCCTAATAACAAAGATAGTCCTTAGCTGTTTTACAGAATTACAGGGTAAAGAAATTCTGTATGGAGAGTAAACCTTGATGGTGATAGGGGCTACCTGCTAAGTAGTTTCGTACATAAAAGTGTATGTGGTTCGATTCCACTGCTCTCCGCGAATGTTTGGAACTTTTATTATAACTTAAAAACTTATTGTTATGAATGAGGTTCAAGTATTAAATCCGAAGACGTTGGAACAAACTCCATCTCTTCCTAATGTTGTCATAGCTGTAATTAATCAGCTTATAAAGAAGTATTGGAATGGTAGTTGCAGCACCATTCGTGTAAATGATATTCTAGTATTTGTTGGTTTAGCTACTACTTATCCCATTGAAAGCATTATGAGTAGTAACTGGATTGAAACCGCTAAGGCTTTATATCAAAGCTGTGGTTATAAAGTCTCGGAAATAAGTAGGGGTGAGGACAAGTACTTAGAGTTTAAACTGAGTTAATGTTGGGTTAGACGAACTGGTCAAGTCACCACACTTTCAATGTGGAGATTAGGGGTTCGAGTCCCTACCCAATACCTTGTAGTCCTCCTTAACCCTTAATAGGGTAGTTAGGCTACACTGTGAACGAACAGAGGAGAGAAGTTCACACGTTGGCTAGCAACGTAGTACACAATGGTAGGATAGGAACGGCTAGCACATAGCCCTATCTACTAATGGTCAGGTAATTGCCCTCTCAAGGCAAAAATACGGGTTCGAATCCCGTTGGGGTTACTATAACTATCAAGTGTTAAAATCTTATTACGATGCCCAAACGAGCCAAATGTGTTTTGGGAGAAATGAAAAGAGTTCCCAGCTGACGAAACTGAGGAAATGATTAATGTAGCAGAAGTGCTAGAAGACGATGCTAAATTGAAGTAATTATGGGAAGTGGAAGTTATTCCTTTGCAGCTTATTCTGCATTATCTACCGATAGAGGGTATGCAACCAAGTCAGCTGATGCTGTCTTTACGAATCACACTCTGTCAGCAAAGTCAGACATTAAATTGTCTAACGTAAATGCAAGAAACTATAACACACAGGTTAAACCAGAAATGATTAACACTGGTGTTAGGGAAAGTAGAGATAGCAACGAACATCCTGAAACTACTCCGATTATCATTGCTCTTGATGTTACTGGTTCAATGCGTAGAACACCCCATGAGTATGATAGGTATCCTATTCAAGTTGGACAATTTGAATCTGATACTGAGAAGATTGTAAACTCTCTTGAAGAGTTTGTACTCGAAGGTGGTGGAAATAGTGGCGAGAGCTATTTATTAGCTCATATAATCGCTGGCTATCACACTGAAACAGACTCATGGTTTAAAAGACACAAGAAGGGTTATCTATTCACTATTGGTGATGAACCCAACTTGCACGGCATCAGTGGACGTGCTTTGGAAGATTTCTTAGGCTATCAACACCCTGCTAATCCTATTAGCGAGGAAGAGGCTGTTAAGAAAGCTCAAGAGCAATATAACGTCTATCATATTCATGTTACTAATGGTAGCTATGGTACAAGAATTGCTCCAGGTTGGAAGAATCTACTTGGACAGAATGTACTTACTTGTGATTCGCACAATGTTCACAACGTAATTGCTGAAGCCATTAAGCAACACGAAGACCTCACTGGAATACCCTATGAAGCACAAGCAATAGTGGACACTCCAACCAGTGCAGGTGAAGAAAGTGGAACTTATACCTATTAAGAAAAGATGAATGAAATTGTATTAGGCTCGTTCTTTGGTGACGAGGGTAAACCGTCCATAATTTATGTAAGGCACATCCTAAAGAAGAAACAATAGTTATTCGATTCAGTGGCGGACATCAAGTTGGTCATACTGTAAGGCATGGCAAACTTGAACACACGTTTAGTAATTATGGTAGTGGAACTTTACTTGGCATACCAACATACTGGTCTAAATACTGTACTGTAGACCCTATTACTACTATGAGAGAATTGGTAGACTTAAATAAGCTCGGAGTCTATCCAGAGATTATCTACCATCCACTCTGTGAGGTTGTTACTCCCTTTGATGTTATTAATCAATGGAACAATGAGGAGAACCTTAAACATGGTACTGTAGGTACAGGATTCAAATCTGCTCTTGATAGAGTAGCCGCTGGTTATCATATTACTGTTCGAGATTGTGCTAATATCATGGTTCTAAGAGCCAAGATTGCATCACTTATTAAGAACTACTATGATTTCAGTTCCAGCCTTCCAATGTATAATATTGATGATTGGTGTGTTAGAGTGCATGAATACTTCAAATCTGTAACAATATATGACGAGAATATTCTTACTCGTTATAAGTACAAGGT
>PPYE01662649.1_pt1 | contig 15118 bp, 13 predicted proteins | sample 1559881 | NCBI WGS metagenome assembly PPYE01 (sample SAMN08240022, study PRJNA423297) | Human gut metagenome, whole genome shotgun sequencing project. | reverse complement strand
CGCTACCCCCACACCCCTGCCACCCTGGCCAGCGCCGAGGATATCGAGGCCATGCTCCAGCTGACCCGGGCATTCATCAACCATCTGTCCAAGGAGGACTGACCATATGGATATTTTAGAAATCATGCAGGCCCTCAACGCCTGCCACGGCCCCTCCGGCAACGAGGGCCAGGTGGCTGCTGCCATCCGGACCCTGGCCGCCCCCTATGTGGACGAGATCACCACCGACGCTTTGGGCAACCTGATCTGCCACAAGCAGGGCACCGGCCCCCGGGTGATGTTTGCCGCCCACATGGACTCCATCGGCTTCATCATTACCCACATCGACGAGCATGGCTACCTGCGCTTCGGCCAGGTGGGCGGCCTGTCCGCCCACGACCTGCCCGGCACCCCCGTCCGCTTCCGCAACGGCACCCGGGGCGTGGTGGCGGTCCAGGGAAAGGTGGAGCCCAAGGACTGGAAACTGGATCACCTTTACATTGATATCGGCGCCAAGGATCAGGCCGATGCCAAGACCATGGTGCAGGTGGGGGACACCGCCGTATTTGACACCACTCCCTTTGTCAGCGGCCGCAAGATTTTCTCCCCCTATCTGGATGACCGCATCGCCTGTGCCATCCTGCTCTCCGCCATGGAGCGCATCAAGCACGCCGGCAACGACCTGTACTTTGTCTTTACCGTTCAGGAGGAGGTGGGCCTGCGGGGCGCCCGCACCGCCGCCTACGGCATCGCCCCTGACTACGGCATCGCCGTGGATGTGACCGACTCCGACGACATCCCCGACGCTCCCCACGAGTGCTCCAGCGCGGCGGGGAAGGGCGCCGCCATCAAAGTGATGGACAGCTCGGTCATCTGCCACCCCGCAGTGGTGAAAACCCTGGAGGATCTGGCACAGGCAAGGAATATTCCTTACCAGCGGGACATCCTCCGCTTCGGCGGTACCGACGCCGGCGCCATCCACCAGAGCCGGGCTGGTGTGTATACCGGAGGCATCTCGGTGGCCACCCGGTACGTCCACACCCCCCTGGAGGTGGCCGACCTGGACGACATCGAGGCCTGTGCGGCCCTGACCGCCGCCTTTGCTCAGGCCAAGCTGGAGGCGTAATTTCTCTGAAAATGGTGGGGCGTCTCCGACGTCCCGCCAAACCCACAAACCATAGATAGAACAGGATGGATCAAGGAAAATGTCTTTACAGATCAGCGACAAAGTAAAAGCCCTGGCGGCGCAGGCCCAGGCCGACCTGGCGGAGCAGTTTGCCCGCATCGACGCCATCGCCGAGGAGAACACCCAGAAGGTGCTGGCTGCCTTCCAGAAGCACCGGGTGGCTGAGGCCCACTTCGCCGGTACCACCGGCTACGGCTACGACGATCTGGGCCGGGATACCCTGGACCTGATCTACGCCGACCTCTTCCACACCGAGGACGCTCTGGTGCGGGTGCAGTTTGTCAACGGCACCCACGCCATCTCCTGCGCCCTCTTCGGCGCCCTCAAGCCCGGCGACATTCTGGTGTCCGCCGTGGGCGCCCCCTACGACACTATGCTGGGCGTCATCGGCGTGGTGGATAAGGGCCCCGGTTCCCTGAAGAGCTACGGCATCGAATACAGGCAAGTAGATCTGGTTGACAACGCTCCCGACCCGGTGGGACTGGCGGAGGCCGTACGTGACCCCCGGGTGAAGGCGGTGCTCATCCAGCGGTCCCGCGGCTACGCCACCCGTGCCTCTCTGTCGGTGGCCGAGATCGGCGCACTGGCCAAGGTGGTCAAGGACAACAACCCGGGCGCTGCCGTGTTGGTAGACAACTGCTACGGCGAGTTCGTGGAGACCATCGAGCCCACCCAGGTGGGTGCCGATCTGGTGGTGGGCTCCCTCATCAAAAACCCGGGCGGCGGTCTGGCTCCCACCGGCGGCTACATCGCCGGACGCCATGACCTCATTGAGGGTGCCGCCATGCGGCTCACCACCCCCGGTATCGGCAAGGAGTGCGGCTCCACCTTTGGGGCCAACCGCAGCCTCTATCAAGGACTTTTCCTTGCCCCCCACACCACCGCCCAGGCCGTCAAGACCGCCGTCTTTGCCGCCCGGATCATGGAGCTGCTGGGCTACCAGGTGGAGCCCGCCTCTGACGCGGTGCGCCACGACATCATCCAGATGGTCCACTTCGGCTCTCCCGAGCCTCTGAAGAAGTTCTGCAAGGGCATCCAGTTCGGCGCTCCGGTGGACTCCTACGTCACCCCTGAGCCCTGGGATATGCCGGGCTACGACTGCCCGGTCATCATGGCCGCCGGCGCCTTCATCCAGGGCGCTTCCATCGAGTTGTCCTGCGACGCCCCCATGCGAGAGCCCTACACCGCCTACTTCCAGGGCGGCCTCACCTATGAGAGCGGCAAGGCCGGCGTTATGCTGGCGGTAGAGGAACTGCTCAAGGATTAAGGCATAGGACGAACCGGCCCCCGCATAGCCTGCCCTGAGGGGGTGAGGCCATGAGGCGGTCCTTGCGGATGTGGTCCCCCCGCCGCAGATTCCATGTCCGGCGGCGGGGGGGAGGCCTGCTGCTGGCGGCTGCGGTGGGAATCGGTCTGGCGCTGCTGGTGATCTGGCTGCTGGACGCCGCCCTGCGGCCTGCCGTCACCACCCTGGCTACCGTCCAGGCCCAGAACAAGATCACCGGCATCGTCAACGACGCGGTGACCGCCACCCTGGCCGACCAGGGGGTGGCCTATGCCGACCTGGTGACGGTGGAGCGGGACGAGAGCGGCAAGGTATCCCTGCTGGCGGTGGACTCTGTCAAGCTGAATACCTTGCGTACGCAGATCCTGGAAGAGGTTCTGGAACAGGTGGAGGGACTGGACGCTCAGGAGCTGGGGGTGCCGCTGGGCAGCCTCACCGGCTTCTCCACCGCCTCCGACTGGGGGCCCACGCTGCCAGTGGGTGTACTGACGGCGGCGGTACCCAAAGCGGAGTTCTCCAACCAGTTTACCGCCCAGGGCATCAACCAGACCCTGCACCAGATCATGCTGGACATTACGGTGGAGGTCACCCTCCTCATCCCCGGCGGGCGGGCAGAGACCAGCGTCACCGCTCAGGTGTGTGTGGCCGAGACCCTGCTGGTGGGGGAGGTGCCAGACACCTATCTGGGGCTGCCCGCTGCCGGTTCGTAAGAAAAGCGTAAGACACGGCCTCTTTTCCCTGTGGTATGATAAGGGAAAAGGAGGCGATTGTATGGACGACCTGCTGTGGTATCTGGAGATTACGCTGGATTATATCAAACAGATGCTGCCCTGTATGGCCATAGCCGCGGGCTGTTTTCTGGCCCTGCTGCATCACAGAAGGCGGGGGCTGTACCGCCGGGGGCTGCAAAGCGGCGTGGTGCGGGAGATCGGCCTCTTGGCGTTTGTGATCTTCTGCGCCGGACTGGCGGCCCTGACGGTGTTTCCGTCCAACTTCTGGACGGTATCCCACTGGCAGGAGGCCTTTCAGGGGCTGCGGCCCTTTTTCCCCATCACGCCCCTGAGCGAATCGGTGCAGTATATTGGATGGACACCCACCCTGTTCCGTGGAGACAGACTGGGTGCGTGGGGCTTCTACATGGTGCTGGCCAACGCCCTGATCTTTGTGCCCATCGGCTTCTTTGCCAACCTGCTGTGGCGGAAACCACGGTGGTGGAAGGGGCTGGTGGTGGGCTTCTGCGTGTCCCTTACCATCGAGTTTTTACAGCTGTTCGTCAACCGCTCCACCGATGTGGACGACCTGATCCTCAACACCACGGGGGCTTTCCTGGGCGGGCTCATTGCTCTGCTGCTGGGCAAGCTGGCCCCCAAACTCACCCGAAAATTCCAAGTGGAGGTCCGCCATGGACGAGAAACAGGAGATCCAAAGCCTGCGCCGGGAGCTGGAGCAGGCCAACTATGAATATTACGTGCTGGACAACCCCAGCATGAGCGACTACGACTTCGACCACAAGCTGCGCCGCCTGGAGGAGCTGGAGGCCAAGTACCCCGAGCTGGTGACCCCTGATTCGCCCACCCAGCGGGTGGGGGGCAAGGTAGCGGACGGCTTTGCCGAGGTCCACCACCGGGTCCCCCTGGAGAGCCTCCAGGACGTGTTCTCCTTTGAGGAGCTGGCCGACTTCGGCCAGCGGGTCCAGGACGCCCTGACAGGCGGGGTGGAGTACGACGTGGAGCCCAAGGTAGACGGGTTGTCGGTGGCGCTGGAGTACGAGAACGGCCTCTTTGTCCGGGGCGCCACCCGTGGCGACGGCCAGGTGGGGGAGGACGTGACCGAGAACCTCAAGACCATCCCCTCCATCCCCCTGCGTCTGCCTGAGGCGCTGCCCTCCCTCATCGTCCGGGGCGAGGTGTTCATGCCCAAGAAGAGTTTTGAGCAGCTCAATGCCGACCGAGAGCTGCGGGGCGAGGCCCTCTTTGCCAACCCCCGCAACGCCGCCGCCGGTTCTCTGCGGCAGCTGGACCCCAGGATCGCCGCCTCCCGCAAGCTGGACATCCGGGTGTTCAACGTCCAGTGGGCCGAAGGCAAGACCTTCACCACCCACACCGAAACCCTGGAATACTTGGGGGAACAGCGCTTTAAAGTAATTCCACATTACACCTGCTCTACCATTCAGGAGGTGTCCGAGCGCATTGCCGCCTTGGGGGACGGCCGGGAGGAGTTCCCCTTCGACATCGACGGCGCTGTTGTAAAGGTAAATAACCTTGCAGACCGAACCACCCTGGGTTCCACCGCCAAATTCCCCCGGTGGGCCGCTGCCTACAAGTATCCCCCCGAGCAGAAGGAGAGCGTGGTGGAGGACATTGTGGTGCAGGTGGGACGGACCGGTGTCCTTACGCCCAAGGCGGTTGTAAAGGCGGTACGCCTTGCAGGTACTACCGTCACCAATGCTACCCTCCACAACCAGGACTTCATCACCGAGAAGGACATCCGCATTGGGGACACGGTGCTGGTTCAGAAGGCGGGGGAGATCATCCCCGAGATTGTGTCGGTCATTAAGGACAAGCGCCCTGAGGGCACGGTACCTTATCATCTGCCCGACCACTGCCCGGTGTGCGGGGCTCCCGTGGCCCGGGATGAGGACGGGGCCCACATCCGCTGCACCGGCGCCGAGTGCCCCGCCCAGCGGCTGCGGCACATCGTCCACTTCGCCAGCCGGGACGCCATGGACATCGAAGGTCTGGGCCCCGCCGTGGTGGAGAGCCTGGTGGGTGCGGGACTGGTGAAGGGTCCCGGCGACCTGTACAGCCTTACCGCCGACCAGGTGGAGCCTCTGGAGCGGATGGGCAAGAAGAGCGCGGAAAACCTGATGGCGGCCATTGAAAAGTCCAAGTCCGCCGGACTGGGACGGCTGCTCTTTGCCTTCGGCATCCGGCAGGTGGGGCAGAAGGCGGGCAAGGTGCTGGCCGCCCGGTTTGGCACTCTGGACGCCCTCATGAACGCCGGTGAAGAGGAGCTCACCGCCGTGCCCGATATCGGCGGCATTACGGCCCAAAGCCTGCTGGACTGGTTTGCCAATGACCAGAGCCGCCACCTCATCGAGGCCCTGCGGCAGGCGGGGGTGTCCTTCGACAGCACCGAGGCCCCGGTGGGGGACAAGCTGGCGGGCAAGACCTTCGTACTCACCGGCACCCTGCCCACCATGGACCGGAAGGAGGCCGCCGCCCTCATCGAGGCCCAGGGGGGCAAGGTGAGCGGCTCGGTGTCCAAAAAGACCAGCTATGTGGTGGCGGGGGAGGCCGCCGGGTCCAAGCTGCAGAAGGCCAACGACCTGGGCATCCCGGTGCTCACCGAGGAGGAGCTGCTGGCTCTGCTGGGACAGGAATAAGACAGAAAAGGGTTCCGCCTGTGCTAAATTTAGTACAGGCGGAACCTTTTTTCAAGCCTTGTAACGCCAGTTTAGGAGCTTGTTCGGTTCTGCTTCTTCTTTTCTCTGATCAGCGCAGCCAGCAGAATTATGACACCAAACAAGTATCCGAAGGACAACGCACCGATCGATACCATTCCGAGACTCAATTGGTAAAAACAAAAAACCATAAGAATCATGCTTCCAACAATAACAACTGCCGGGAAGATAAGCGTGCCAACAGGTCCCAGACGTCTGGTTCCGGCATAACAGAACAAGCAATAAACGAGAAACCGACGCAAAAACATCCAGGTAAAGTATTGTTCATATGCAGTGTTGAAATAATGGAGGATTTCTGCGGGCATTCCTTGTTCCATAGCAAGCATATGCCCCGGCACCATGTGCGCAAGCACCAAAGACCAAATGACAAGTCCAATCCCAACGATTAAGTAATGGATTCCTTTTTGTCTTACCGTATTGCTGCGAAGAAGCAGAAACCATATCAACAGTCCCCAAAGCCACAATGCGTTTGCTCCATAGGTGTTTTCGATAGAAGGAAAAACAGACGAAGCATAGAAAGACGATATGGCACCATATTGTCCCATAAATTGTTCTGCGAAAATGAAAACAACCCTAAATCCCAGATTTCTCATCCCTTCCAATAGCAGAACTGCTATGGGAATACATAATGCACTAAGCTCTATTCTCTCTGGCTTGATGCACTTTGTGATCCATAAAACGAAAACCACAGCCAATCCCAGACCGGCAAATGCCCAGGAGACGAGTGCTCCCGTGATATTACTGACTGCAAAAAACAGCAATAGTGTGATAGGGAGCGCCCACGAATTTCTGCCTTTGGCTGGTAACTGCTTCCCACATTTTCCGCAAAATACTGCATCTAATCCGGTGGGAGCACCGCACTGTGGGCAAAACCCCCCTGTTTGTTCTCGCATCTCTTTATTTCCTCCATATCTCATATCGATTGAATGGGCACCTTTTAATATCCACAAACTTACACAATTACCCTTATATAGGATACTCTTAAAGTGCGAATGAATCAAGTATATTGCTGAATTCCTTCCTGTTTCGCTAAGCATATTGACCCGTGGGGCTCCGGCGGCGGTTTTGTTCGCCAACCGCCGCCCTTGACGCTCCGGCCCAAAACTGCTACAATATTTTGGATCCTGATCACCAAGGAATAGAAGGGAGCGGGCGGCATGGTGCTGGCGGTAGACGTAGGTAATTCCACCACCACGGTAGGTCTGTTTAACGGGGAGGGCAAGCTGCTCTTCCGGGCCACCCTGGAGACCTCCCGGAACAAGACCCGGGACCAGTGCGCCATTGACCTGCTGGGCGTGTTCGGACTCTACGGCGCCGACGTGAAGGCGGTGGATGGGACCATCCTGTCCAGCGTGGTGCCTCCGCTCACCGCCGTCTTTACCGATGCCCTCACCCGGCTCACCGGCAAGACGCCCATGGTGGTGGGGCCCGGCATCAAGACCGGGCTTAACATCAAAGCTGAGATCCACAATCAGCTGGGCAGCGACATCGTGGCCTCGGCGGTGGCGGCCATTGCCGCCTATCCCAGCCCCATTGTCATGGTAGACCTGGGTACCGCCACCTCGGCCTCTCTGATCGCGGGCAGCGTGTATGAGGGATGCGTCATCATGCCGGGCCTCACCCTGGCGCTGGAGGCCATGTGGGACCGGGCGGACGCCCTGCCTCCCATCTCCCTGGAGACCGCCGCTCCGGTGGAGCTGCTGGGCCGCACCACCGAGGAGGCCATGCGCTCCGGCGCGCTCTACGGCCACGCCGCCATGCTGGATGGCGTCATCGACCGGATGGAGGCGGCGGCGGGCAGCCCCGTTACTGTGGTGGCCACCGGCGGCAGCGCGCCCCGTATCCTGCGCTACTGCAAGCGCACCGTCCACTACGATGCCGACCTGGTGATGCGGGGGCTCTACCTGCTCCACCAGAAGAACAGCCGGAAGCCCAGGAGGGCCTGACCTGGTACTCAACGGCACATTGCCGTGGGTAAATATAAGTGCGCTGCATCCTCAAAGAGGAGCGGCAGCAGGAGGTAAGTAACCATGAGAGCAAACGAAAAAACCAGACGCCTGACCGGACTGGCCTTAATGACGGCCATCATCGTGGTCCTGCAGGTAGTCGCCAGCTTTGTCAAGTTCGGCCCCTTCTCCATCACTCTGGCCCTGGCCCCCATCATCATCGGCGCGGCCCTGTACGGCGCGGGCGCAGGCGCCTGGCTGGGCGCTGTGTTCGGTGTGGTGGTGCTCATCGCCTGTATTGCAGGCTGGGACTACGGCGGAAACGTCCTCTTTACCGCCAACCCGCTGCTCACCGCCGCCCTGTGTATTGTCAAGGGCGCTGCCGCCGGCTTTGTGTCCGGCCTGGTGTTCCGGGGCCTGTCCCGCCGCTCCCCCATGGGAGCCGCCATCACCGCCGGTATTGTCTGCCCGGTGGTCAACACCGGCATTTTCATCGTGGGCCTGACCCTGTTCTTCTACGACATCCTGGTGGCCTGGGCCGGTGGTACTGACTTGATCTACTACATCATCTTTATCATGACCGGCGTCAACTTCCTGCTGGAGCTGGCCATCAACATGGTCCTCAGCACGGTGATCGTCCGGGTGGTGGGGGCCAGAAAGCGGTCCTGACATCCAAATATGCCAGCGGGCGGCCTTCGGGCCGCCCGCTTTTTCTGCTTGTCGGTAGTCCATTTTGCATTTTGAGGTTTGTGCTCATTCAAAAACCCGGAAGTTTTTCAAATAAGGACTTGCAATTCTGCAAGTCGACGCATATAATATGTCAAGAAAACGGATACAAGGGAGAGATTCCATTGAAAGAGCTGTCCAGGATCGCGGAGGCCGTCCAGGCGTCCACCACCATGGCCATTGACGCCATGTTCAAGCAGATGAAGGCCGACGGCATCGACGTCATCGGGTTCGGCGCCGGTGAGCCCGACTTTGATACCCCCGACGCCATCAAGGAGGCGGGCATTGCCGCCATCCGGAACAATGTGACCCGCTACACCCCCGCAGCCGGTACCGTGGAGCTGCGTCAGGCGGTGTGCGACCGCATGAAGGCCGACTACGGCCTGGACTACAAGCCCGCCCAGGTGGTGGTGAGCAGCGGCGCCAAGCACCTGGTGTACCTGGCTCTGCGGGCCATCGTCAACCCCGGCGACGAGGTCATTCTGCCCGCGCCCTACTGGGTGAGCTACTATGAGCTCATCAAGATGGTGGGCGGCGTGCCCGTGGTGGTCACCGCCACCGAGGCCGAGCACTTCAAGCTCACCGCCGACAAGCTGGAGGGGGCCATCACCGACAAGACCAAGGCCATCATCCTCAACAACCCCTCCAACCCCACCGGCATGATGTACAGCAGGGAGGAGCTGGAGGCTCTGGAGGCGGTGTGCGCCAAGGCCGACCTGTACGTCATCTCCGACGAGATCTACGCCTGCCTGGTGTACGACGGCCGTGAGTTCACCAGCTTCGCCTCCCTCAGCGAGGACGCCAAGGAGCGCACCATCCTCATCAACGGCGTTTCCAAGGCCTACGCCATGACCGGCTGGCGCATCGGCTACGCCTGCGCCAACGCCAAGATCGCCAAGATCATGGCCAACTATGTCAGCCACTCCACCGGCTCCCCGGTGCGGCAAGACCATCCACGGCGTGGAGATCACCAACGACGACGTGTTTGCCGACGCCTTCCTGAAGTACGGCCTGGTGGCCGTGGTGCCCGGCTCCGGCTTCGGCGCCCCCAACTTCGTCCGCTGGTCCTACGCCACCTCTATGGACAACATCAAGGAGGGCCTGGCCCGTCTGAAGAAGTTCCTGGCGGAGTAAGTTCCGCCCTGTGAAAAGAGACCGCCGTCGGCGGTCTCTTTTTTATCGGCCCGGCGGGGAATCGGGGAATGACAAAATCCCCGCCAATCCGCCTCAGGCCGTTGACTTCCTGCCATAGGGGTGGGTATAATGTAAGGTACGCATTCAATAAGGAGTGAACTGTCCATGAGAATGGTGCTGGCCATCATTTTGTGCAAGATCCTGCGCTTCGTGGGCAAGCTGGTAGGGAAGGGCAGCAGCCTGCCCGGCCAATTTGCCTTAAAACTGTGCCCCGACGTGCTGCGGCGGGTGAAGCTGCCCTCCTACGTCATCGCCGTCACCGGCTCCAACGGCAAAACCTCCACCGTGGAGATGATCGCCTCGGTGCTGCGTGCAGCGGGGAAGGACGTGGTGTACAACGCCGAGGGCTCCAACCAGATCGAGGGCGTCACCACCCTCATCCTCACCCACTGCACCCTGGGCGGAAAGATGAAGGGGGACGTGCTGCTGCTGGAGAGCGACGAGCGCTACGCCCGCTACAGCTTCAAGTGGTTCCATCCCACCCATTTCGTCATCACCAACCTGTACCGGGATCAGCTCACCCGCAACGGCCATCCCGAGTGGGTGTATGACGCCATCCTGCCCGCCATCCACGACGATACCACCCTGGTGCTCAACGCCGACGATCCCCTGGTGTCCTGCTTTGCTCAGGGCCACGACAAGGTGAAGTGGTTCGGCCTGGAGGCCTGGGAGGGGGCTACCAAGGAGCATCACGGCGTGTATCACGACGGCGCCCGGTGTCCGGTGTGTAAAGGGAAAATGGAGTACACTCTTTACCACTACAATCAGGTGGGCCACTACCGCTGTACCGCCTGCGGCCACCACCGCCACGAGCCCGACTTTGCCGCCACCAGCCTGGACCTGAAGGAGGGCAAGCTGGTGCTGGACGGGGATACCGAGATTGCCCTCAGCTTCCGCAGCATCTACAACGTGTACAACATCCTGGCGGCCTGGTCCCTGTGCCGGCTGTGCGGGGTGGACAAGCAGACCATTGCCAAGGTGCTGGGCAGCTACATCCTGAAGAATGGCCGGATGGTCACCTTCACTCTGGGGGGGCACCACGGCACCCTGCTCACCAGCAAGCACGAGAACTCGGTGGCCTACGACACTAACCTGCGGTATATCAAGGACACCGGCAAGGACTGCTCGGTACTGGTCATCGTGGACGCCATCAGCCGGAAGTACTTCACCGGCGAGACCAGTTGGCTGTGGGACATCGACTTCGATCAGCTGGCTGCTCCCCACGTGAAGCGTGTGGTGCTGTGCGGCAAGTATGTCAACGACTTGGCCCTGCGGTTTGACTGCTCGGCGGTGCCCCAGGACAAGATCACCTGCCTGGACACCGTGGCCCAGGCAGCGGAGCTGCTGGAGCAGGACGGGGAAGAGGACCTGTATGTGGTCACCTGCTTCTCCGACCGGGACAAGCTGCTGGGCCGGGTCCAGCGGACGGAATAAGGAGGGGTGGATATGAAGATCAAACTGCTGCATCTCTACCCCGAGGCCATGAGCCTGTATGGGGAGTACGCCAATCTCACCCTGCTGCGGCGCTATCTCACCTGGCGGGGAGCCGAGGTGGAGATTCAGAAAGTGGGCTGCGACGAGGCCCCCGACTTTACCGGGGCCGACCTCATTTATATGGGGACTGGCACCGAGCGCACCCAGAAGGCCGCCCTGGGCTGGCTGACGCCCTATAAAGACGCCCTGAAAGAGGCGGCGGAGGGTTCTCTGGTGCTCTTCACCGGCAACGCCATGGAGCTGCTGGGTGCCTCCATCACCGACCAGAAGGGGACGGTGTATGAGGGCCTGGGCTTTGGGGGCTTTGCTACCGTGGAGACCGACAAGCGGGTGCCCCACGACGCCATCGCCAAGACCGACCTGTTCCCCGAGCCGGTGGTGGGCTTTATGAACAAGTGCTCCCACACCAGTGGGGTAGAGACCCCGATCTTTGAGGCCATGACCATGGGCATGGGCAATGAGAAGGAGGGAGGCCCCGAGGGCTTCCGCCAGGGCAACGTGGTGGGTACCCACATCACCGGGCCGGTGCTGGTGAAGAATCCGGCCTTCCTGGCCTGGATCGCGGAGCGCATCCTGTTCAACCGGGGGGAGACCCTGCCGGTACGGTTGGACAAGCCGGACTGGCTGATCCATGCCGAAAAGGCCTACCAGGTGACACTGGAGGAGCTGTCCGCTCTGGCGAACAAGTGAAGAGAGAAAAAATGGCCGCCATTTGGCGGCCATTTTTTATGTTTCTTCGCTCTGTTTGCTCTTTTTCCGCGCCTTTCCAAGGGGATTGGCCTTGGCGGCGGCACGGAGATTCTCGTTGTCCACGTGGGTATAGATTTGAGTCGTGTTCAGGTTCTCGTGGCCCAGCACCTCCTGCAAGGTCCGCACATCCACGCCATTTTGCAGCATCAGGGTGGCGGCGGTGTGGCGCAGCTTGTGGCTGGAGTAGAGAGACGGGTCCAGACCCGCCTTCAAAAGCCGCTGTTTTACCATATAATGGACGGCCGCCGTGGTCATGCGAGTGTGGGAGCGGGTGAGGAAGAGGGCGTTTTTGTCCGCCGCCGCCTGGTTGTTCCGCTCCTCCAGCCAGTCGTCCAGGGCCTCACGGCAGGCTTCATTAAGGAAAATCATCCGTTCTTTGTTGCCTTTGCCCAGCACACGGAGCTGCTCCTGCCGTACATCGGTCAAGTTAAGGCCGGCTAACTCTGAAATGCGCAGCCCGCAGTTGAGAAACAGGATCAAAATGCAGTAATCTCTGGCCCGGTTGGGCTCGTCCACGGCCTCCAGCAGCATAATGGACTCGTCCAAAGACAGATACCGGGGCAGGGATTTCTTCAGCCGGGGGGAATCCAGGTCCTGCATGGGGTTTTCACCGATTAGCTTGGCCTTGCTGGAGAGATACTTATAAAAGGAGCGGATGGCGGCGATCTTACGGGCCCGGGCGGAGGGTTCCAGGCCGTAGCCGGAGGTGGGGCTGTTGGCGTGCTTGACCCGGTCACGGCTGAGGTAGCTCATGTAGCTGTACACGTCACTGAGATTCACCGAACGGGCCAGATCCAGGTCCAGGTCGTCGATGTCGATCTGATCCAGCGGCGTCTCACGGGGCACCCGGCCTTTTTCCATTTTGATGTAGCGGAAGAAGTTGCGCAGATCCAGATAGTATTCGTCCACGGTTTTCTTGGAGTGGCCCTGAATGGTCTCGTGGTAGACCAGGAAGTTGCGGAGCAGCTCAGGAGCGGTCAATTTGTAGTCATTATGGTCCATGGGGGCTTTCCCCCTCCTCTCAACTCAACAAAATTTTTATTTTGTTGAGTTCATAGTTGAGGTCCAGAGGGGTCCCTCCAGCCGGCCCCGGCCAGGCCTCAGACGGCCCGGCTCCGCCGGCGGCTGCTGCAACAAAATAAAAAATGCTGTTGTATGTATTTGTGTTGTTTCTTTTGAGTGGTGTATCGGCGGTGGTTCGGCTGGCGTCCGGCTTTGGGCCGCCTGCGGCCGATATAGTCAACGATACCATCCCGGCGGACCTTTGTCAATCCGCCGGACTGCCGCCGGTCAGCAGCGTCTGCATCCGTTTGACACGCTCCGCCGTTTTTTCCCGCCGCAGACTGGTTCCGTCAAAGCAAACCGGCACGCACCGCTCCAGCACCCGGTCATGAATACGGCTGTCGTCCCGGTTGGCGTTTTTCAGCTCCTCCAGCGTCAGATTGGTGGTCACCACCATGGGCCGCCCGGACAGATACCGGCGGTTGACGATCTCGTACACCTGTTCCCGGGCGTAGGGCGTCCGGCGCTCCACGCCGAAGTCGTCCAAAATGAGCAGCCCACAGGTGGTCAGCGAGTTCAGATACCGCACCCGCTCCTCGCCGCTCATGCCGAACAACTGTACCAGCGCGTCCCCCAAGGTAATCATCTGCACCACCACCGCCTGCTCTGTCAGGGCGTTGGCAATGCAGGCGGCGGCGTAGGTCTTGCCCGTCCCCGACGGGCCCCAGAACAGCAGGCCCATGTTCTCCCGGCACATCTCGTCCCAGTGCTCCACATACCGCCTGGCCCACGCCAGCTGGGGCACCGCTCCGCAGTCCCGTTCAAAGGTGGCTTGTTTCAGCTCCTGAGCGGACTGGAACATCTGCTCCCGCCGCTTGGCGGCCCACCTGATCCTGCTCTGCTCCAGTGCCTCACGTTTCAGCGCCTCCCGATCCCATGTCTCCATTATAAACTCTCCCCCTCTCTATATTGATAAGAATAGTTGTTCTCTTTTTGTGGTTCCCTCAGGTTGTTAGGGGACGCTTTTCCGCCCTGGTCATGGTCCGGTTTCCGACCGGGTCTTGGTCGGTTTTTCGGCCCGCTCCCGGTCAAAAAAGTGTCCTCGGGCAGGGACAAAAAAATTTGGCTGGCCTCCCCCCTCCTTGGCGTCACCCGCCGGATCAGGCCCGCCTGTTCCAGTTCCTTCAGCCGCTTCTTGACCACTGTGGTTCCCCGCCCCAGCGCCGACGCCAGCCTGGCGATGGGATAGCGCACATACACCCACCCCTCCTCTGACCACCAGCCGTTCTTCTGGGACAGGGTTGCCCGGTCCAGCAGCAGAGCATAGAGCAGCAGGGCCGTCCCCGACAGATCCAGCTCCAGCAGCGGCCTGGGCAGGGGCAGATAGTTGGTCAGCGCCCCCTCCCTGCCGTAGCGTACCAGCTTCATGGGCCTCCCCCCTTTCACCTGTAGGGTGTTTGGGGGGATTTGTTGTATGTTTTGGTACATCCAGCGGCAAAAAAAGACCTTCCCCACAGGGAAGGTCTTTGAAATAGCTATGAGATTACCCCTCCAGGGCGAAGAGGGCGGCCCCCAGAGCGCCGTTGAGCTGGGCCCGGTCGGAGACGATGAGCTCCACCCCCAGCTCCCGCTGGATGGCCTCCACCACGCCCCGGTTCTTGGACACGCCGCCGGTCATCATATAGTTGGGCTCGCCCCCCAGGCGGCGGCACAGGGCGGCGGTGCGGGAGGCCACCGACTGGTTCAGGCCGTGGATGATGTCACCCCGGTCCTTGTTCTGGGCGATGAGGGACACCACCTCCGACTCGGCAAAGACGGTGCACATGGAGGAAATGGCGATGTCCTCCTTCCACTCCAGCCCGGCCCAGCTCATCTCCTCCATGGACAGCTCCAGGGTGCGGGCCATCAGCTCCAGAAAGCGGCCGGTACCGGCGGCACACTTGTCGTTCATCAGGAAGTTGACCACGTTGCCCTGGCCGTCCAGCCGGATCACCTTGCTGTCCTGGCCGCCGATGTCGATGATGGTACGGACGGAGGAGTCCAGGAAGTAGGCTCCCTTGGCGTGGCAGGTGATCTCGGTGATGGACTTGTCC
>PPYE01560098.1_pt1 | contig 15125 bp, 10 predicted proteins | sample 1559881 | NCBI WGS metagenome assembly PPYE01 (sample SAMN08240022, study PRJNA423297) | Human gut metagenome, whole genome shotgun sequencing project. | reverse complement strand
GGTATATTCAATATTTGATTATCTTTATAAGCAATATGCCGATGAAAGAAAGGAGTTTTTAAAGAAACATAAAAGTATATCGGATTATGATTCGGAAAATCTTATGTATGTAAACATAGAGAAGATATTTAAGATGGAAAAATACAGTGCATTAGATGTAATTACTCATATTCAGTTAAAGCAAATAATAAGGAATTATCAGCAGCTTAGTAATAAAGAAATCAGATATTTATCTAATCCTGCTACACACGTAGATTTTCTTATATATAACAGAATAAGCAAAAAGGTAGTATTAGTAATAGAGGTAGATGGCGTGGACTATCATACGGCAGGAACTAAGCAGGCTGAAAGAGATATGTTGAAAAATCATATTTTAGAATTGGCGGGTCTTTCATATATCAGAACTAAAACAAATGGAAGTATGGAAAAAGAAAGGATTATGGCTAAACTTGATATGCTTATTTAGTTAAAATTTAAAAACTGCTATATTATTTTTATATAATTTAGTAAAGAAAATAATGCATAATATAGTTGGAGAAAATTAGACAGAAAATGGTATTTATAGAAGCATGGATTGTGAATTAAGAATAATTGTTCCGAGAGTTGTTGTCGATAATACTTAACAATTAATGTTACATAAAAGGTACGTATACATATATAGGAAAAATGTAGTTAAATGTATTAAAACGTAAATTGACATTAAATGGTGTACCAAGTGGATAACTTATAATATTAAGGAAAATATTGATAAATAGGCTGTTTGAAATGATTTATTAATTGTTAAGAAAGAATATTAATAGGCTGGTAAAATGTTTATGAATGGCTTAAAATAGGGGATGTAAGAGGTATATGTGATATAGAAATGGCTTATTATCGTGGATTGAATATTAACATTAGATGTATTGAAATAACATTTCTATATATCTTTTTATAGTATCGAATTATTGAATATTAACATTAGATGTATTGAAATCCGGAAACCCTTATATATAGAGCAACCCGGACAAATTGAATATTAACATTAGATGTATTGAAATACCGCAGAAGAGATAGAAGAGAACTGGGACGGCTGCATTGAATATTAACATTAGATGTATTGAAATGTGTAATGTTCTCTAGTTTGGTGCACACGCTCTGTATTGAATATTAACATTAGATGTATTGAAATAGCATTAAAATCTTTATATCCTGCTCTTTACAGCATTGAATATTAACATTAGATGTATTGAAATTAACATAGAGGAGTATTTATATGAGAGTTTCGAAAGATTGAATATTAACATTAGATGTATTGAAATCTTAATGTCGAATTAGACATTAATAATCAGAACAAATTGAATATTAACATTAGATGTATTGAAATTCTAATGTGAGTGCGAACAACTCTCCCGGTCTTAACATTGAATATTAACATTAGATGTATTGAAATAAGCCAACAAAAAACAACAGGGAACAGGCGTATTTATTGAATATTAACATTAGATGTATTGAAATATCTGTTTCACAAAAGAATCGTGGTATGCTCTTGCATTGAATATTAACATTAGATGTATTGAAATGTGCTGCCTTAGTCCCTGATGTATTGCTGTATGAATTGAATATTAACATTAGATGTATTGAAATTAGGTTAAGAATAAGATTTCAAAAAATTATGAGATATTTAATGGTAACACTAGAGATATTGAAATGCCAGTTTGTTAATTATCTAATTTACTTTTAACATTATTGAACATTAATATTAGATGTATAAAATTTTTGTATATTGAAAATGTTTTACAGAAATACTTTTAAAAATATTAGATAATAAGCAAATCAATAAATTCAATATATGCTATAAGAAATAAAATACGCACACATCATATGTTGAGGTTAAAAAAATAATACAAAAAAGCATATTTCAATACAATACATGTTACTGTTTAAATATAATTATATAACATTTAAGTACATATCTGATATTATATACAAATTTATCATTATTTAACAACATCAATTTAAAATTTTTTGAACGTTTTCTAGAAAACATATTGCAATTTTATATATAAAATAGTAATATAATCAATACATAAAAGCATTGAAACGAAAAGAGGTGAAACAATGAACATTAAGGTATATGAATTGAGAGTTAAGTTATATACTCTTCAAGATATATCCGTTGACGATATGTTATCAATAGAATCAGATTACATAGACTCAGCACTTGCATTGAGTGATGAGTGGCTGACATACCACGAGAACACAGGATATAAGATGTACACTTACAATGGCTTATATCCACTTGAGCGTTCTGGTATATATAAGAAAGACAGCATATACACGATGACAATACGAACAGTTAAATATGAACTGGCATCTTATATGTCCAAAGTGCTTGCTAATCATTATACGGAAGCATTAAAAGGTTTGACTGTTGAGAACAGAATTGTTCCGAAACGATTTATTGAGGAGATATATACCCTGACCCCAGCAATCCAGAAGAATGATAATGGCTATTGGAAGGATAATTACTCAGTAGAGCAGTATGAGCAGAGGCTTTTTATGAATACTGTTAAAAAGTATAATGCATTTACTAATAGCAAGTTAGATGAAGATTTTGAATTATATACATCAATTCAGTTTCTTAATAAGAAGCCGGTGAAGTTTAGGTATAAAGGCATTACACTTCTTGGTGATAAGTTTGACCTTAAGATAGCCGACAATAAAATGGCTCAGGAATTAGCATATTTTCTTATTGGAACAGGAGTGTGTGAGATGAACTCAAGAGGAGCTGGATACTGTAATTATAAATATATATAATTGCGTATCATAAATATTTATATATTCTATAAAGCAGTAAAATTAAATATTGTACGATTTTTCAGTTATATAAAGATATGTTATGAAAATTTTAAAATGTTATTGGGTTGCAGACATAAATGTCTTATGATTGTACAATTTTTAATATAGTCTTATTTATAGTTATATATTTATATTGTAAAATATTAAGATGATGGAGGTGGATATGTTTGTTAAAAGATTGCATTGAAATATTTGCAAGGGAACTTGAAAAAACCGAAAAGCAGTTTGGAAATCGTGAGAAATATATATTAGATAGCTATATTCCGGCAGATGGTGATTATATTGTTGTGCAGAGGGATGGAACATTAAAGAGCAGGTCATTTAAGCTTGATAAGAAGACAAGAACATTAAACGGTATGATAAGCGGTAGTCAATTAGATGATGACATTAAGTTTTATGATTATCATAGCAGATTGGTGAGTATGGACAAGCCACAGGACCCGAAAAAAGTAATACATTCCAATAGTTATTTGTCGTTCTGGGTGAAGCAGGATAGTCTTGATAATGGAAAGCTTGATATGCAGGCGATTGACAGATATTATGATGTATTAAAAAATCCAAGAGCAAAGTATAAGAATGTTCAGGATGCGAAAATGTATGATTATATAGCTGAAAAGGTAGGCAATGTTAATCAGGAAAAGCTGGAATATTCAAGAAACTGGATAAAACAGAATATATTTAAGATTAAAGATATGGGGATTGAATTAACAGGTAAGAATTATCTTAAGATATTTTTTGAAGACGATAAAGAGCTGTATGTCAGGGAAGAACAACGTTATGTGATGACTAAAATTTATAATAAGAACGATTATAATATTGAAATTGATGGGCAGATACTAGGACTTCCTAATGATAATCTTGCATTGAATTCCAAGAAGCCATATATGGAACACAAGACACGAAAGAAAACAGTTCCATATCTGCTAACTCCACAAAGTGCCGCTGTTCAGAGAATGTTTTTTGATTATCTTATGAACGAAGCTAATAAAGGTAATACAAATTTGTTTTTTGATAATTCGGTTTTTGATAGCAAGTATAACAAAAATGGAATTACGGCTTTGAAAAATGGAGAATTTATTGAGGGAGATTTTTCAGGCTTCTTTTTACAAATTCAAAAAGGTAAGGAAATAGCTATTGAACATCAGGATACTATAGTTGATTACAAGTATAATCTTTATAAGCCATTTGTATATTTTAATGTTCTGGAAGATGATGTTACAGATGAACAATATAGGAAATATGGTAATAAGAAAGAATTGCTTGCTGTAATTAACGAAGTATTATTTTCTAAGTGGTTGTCTGGCAATTTCTTTTCAGATGAAGATAAAATAAATGTAGATGTTGTTTTGAAGAGAAATATATTATTATCAAGAGATGCTATATTTGCGTGGCTTTATAAGGGGCAGAGTAAAGGTATACAAAGAGTTCTGCATTTAGTAAGTATGAATATTATTATGAGTTCAATTACTAATGGTTATATTGGAAAAGCGGTTAAGCAGTTTAATCTGATGAAATCATTAGATATGTATTTGGGAGGGAATGATATGAAAGACAGATATATTGATATAAGAAATAGTCTTAGCAGAAAGATTAATGAGGATGGATATAGTCAGATAGAAAGTGAAAGCGAATATTATTATGCTGTTGGTCAGCTTGTAAGGTATTACATTTCATTAAGTAAATCAAAAGATAAAAATCATTCGTTAGCCAATCCATTTTTTAATGCTTCCAATGATAGTGTAATAAAAAATAGACTGGAACAATTTTTCAAAAAATATGATTATGCAATAAAAGATAATTATAAAAGATTTGATAAGCTGTATACAATGATTATTTCTGCTGTACCAGATGGAAAAGTTAGAAGTGAAGATATAATAGCAGGATATATAAGTAATAATCTTATATACGAGTCAAACAAGTCAGAGGAGAATAATTAGTGTGAAAATATTTTTCATACGCAGAATTTGTGTCGTAGTGCACTGGGCACAAACTTGTTATGGATAAAAAATGTGCACAGAAATGAGGATTAATATGGATAAGAGAGTATATGGAGTTATAGGAATTTCTTCAATTATGGCTAATTGGAACGCAGATTTTACAGGATATCCAAAGAGTATGCAGAATGGAGATGTGTACGGAAGTGATAAAGCTTTAAAGTATCCTATGAAGAAAATGTGGAACGATGAGGGAAAGAAAGTATTATATATTAAGTCTATGAAATTTTCCAAGGATGGAGCACTTGTACCGAATTCATTAAAAGAGCGTTATGAACAATTATTCAATGTTGAAGACTTGAAAGAGTGTAATGATTCGAAAGAGGTTCTTACCAATCTTATGTCTGCTGTAGATGTTAAGAATTTTGGAGCAACATTTGCAGAGGCAAAGAATAACTTTTCGATAACAGGAGCAGTTCAGTTTGGACAAGGCTTTAATAAATATAAGGAAACCAATGCAGAAGAGCAGCAGATACTTTCTCCATTCAGAGATGCAAGTAAAGATAGCGAGAAAAATGAAGAGGCAAAGAATTCAACATTAGGAACAAAAATTACAAGCGATGAAGCACATTATTTTTATCCATTTGTAATTAATCCACTTGCATATAAGGAACTGGTAAGTCTTGGAGTTACAGACGGATATACAGAGGAAGATTATGAGAACTTTAAAAGAACTGCTTTAGTAAGTGCAACAGCTTATGCAACTAATGCTAAAGAAGGCTGCGAGAATGAATTCGCAATATTTGTAGAAACACAGATAGATACATATCTTCCTAACTTATCTGAGTACATAAGCTTTGAAAAAGGTGATAAGCTTAATACAATAGATATAAGTGGAGTTGCCGAAATACTTAATAATATCGGAGATAGAATAAAGGACGTTGAAGTTTACTTTAATCCACATACAACTAAGCTTGTATCTGGAATTAAAGGGGAGAAGCTTTATGACATTATTACACAAAAAGAGGTGTAATATATGGAGGCTGTTAAATTTACATTAAGTGGCAGAAATGCCTTTTTTAAGAAACCGGAAGTTAATGCCTATTATTATTTTACGTATAGTCATATACATAAGGTTGCTCTGTTAGGAATATTTGGTGCAATATTAGGGTATGGTGGATACGCACAGAAAGAATGGAAAAAGGAAAAGAAGGGGCAGTCTATAGAAGTTGATTATCCTGAATTCTATGAAAAATTAAGACATATAAAAGTGTCAGTTGTGCCTAAAAATGAACGTGGATATATACCGAAGAAGGTTCAGATATTTAATAATTCAGTAGGTTATGCAAGTGCTGAACAGGGTGGTAATCTTATTATAAAAGAGCAATGGTTAGAAAATCCAGTGTGGGATATATATGTACTTATTGATTGTGAAGAAGCCGAAAATCTGGCTGAATTTTTACAACAAGGAAAGTGTGTTTATTTTCCTTATCTTGGTAAAAACGATCATCCAGCAGATATTACAAATGTAGAAAAAGTTGTTGTTGAGGATACAATATTAAAAGAAACATTTATATCTAGTATGTTTTTAAAGGAAACAGGCAGTTTAATTATGCCTGATGATGAAGATGATATAGAAGTGTTTAAATATGCTGAAAAATTGCCAGTTGCTCTTAATGGATACACTAACCTATATGAATATGCAGACTTCTGTTATACTAATATGTTAGTGGATATAAATAATGACAAGTTATATAAGCTTTATAAAACAGAAGATAAGGTTTTGGAGTTTTACTAATAATTATATTAATGATGTCACATCAGGCAATAGGAATTTATTATAAGTTCATTTTGTCTGATGTGGCATTTTTAATTAATTATGTAAGTGAGAGAAAGGGGAAACATAGACAAGTATGAGTAAAGAATGTGATGGGAAAATGTTGTTTAATATAAAAAGTTTAATGCTGCCGTTAGACAGTATTACGGAATTTGGAGATGAATGTTATGCACATTTATCAGAAGATGAAACTCAAAAAGAAACTTTAACAGAGCACACAAGGCGTTGTCAGAAGTATTGGTTTAATATTGTTGAAGCTAAACATATTGAAACAGTATTTATAAAGTTTGAGCAGTTGTATATGGGGGATATTACCAATGAAGCCAGACATATATTTGAGTTGATGTCGGTTAATGTTGTAACTTTACACGATATTGGAAAGATAAATCCTTTATTTCAAAAGCTGAAAATGAAGAATAGCTGGAAAGTGGAATATGTACCTGAAAGTATATCGAGCAGACATTCTATTGTATCGGCAATTTTTTATCTTGATTATTTTCTGGATATTATTAATACAGCAAAAGGTGATGGAAGAATTAACAGGGATGAGTCTGATGTGCTTAAAGACTTTGCGTATATCTATTCTTATATAATTTCAAGGCATCATAGTGATATGAATAATCTGGAATATTTTTTTAGTGGGTTGACTGGAAAAAATACAGAAGGTGATAATTCAGGAAAAGATGCATATGACTGGTACGAAATGTTTAAACAGGAGTTATACAAAGAGCCGGTTGTAAAGCTTAGAAAACGTGATGAATGGCTTAATAGAATGGCATATCAAAGTAATGAAAAGAATATTTATTTGTATGCGTGGACAAGGCTTTTATACTCTTTATTAGTGGCAGCAGATTATTATGCAACATCTGAATTTATGAATGGATATGAAAATAACGATTATGGAAATGTTAATAATATTGATAACATAATAAATGAATATGAGAATAATGACGTACAGAAAAGTATACGTAATTATGAGAAGAATATTAAAAGATTAGATGAAGAACAGCTTGCTAAAGTTAATAAAGACACGGTTATTGGAAATATTAAGGGGATAAATGTACTGCGGACAGAAATGTTTCTTGAAACAGAATATAATCTGAAAAACAATATAGACAGTAAGATATTCTATCTTGAAGCTCCAACCGGAAGTGGAAAGAGTAATACCGCATTTAATTTAAGTTTTCAATTATTGAAAAAATCGGACTATTGCAAAAAGATTTTTTATGTATATCCGTTTAATACTTTAGTTGAACAGAATATGAATTCTATGGAGAAAATATTTGGACAAAAACAGGATATTATGTCAAATATAGCTGTAGTAAACTCAATTACTCCATATAAAGTAAAGAATAGTTCAAATATAAATCTATATAAGAATGAGAAATATGCCATAGAAGATTATCAAAAAATATTATTGGATAGACAATTTTTAAATTATCCTATAGTGCTATCAACTCATATTACTTTATTTGATACAATGTTTGGCAGGTCTAAAGGTAGTACATTTGGATTTCATCAGTTATGTCATTCAGTTATTGTTTTAGATGAAATTCAAAGTTACAACAATAACAAATGGGGAGCAATGATAAATTTTCTAAAGGCATATGCACAGTTATTAGATATAAAAATAATTATAATGTCAGCAACTCTGCCTAATCTTGAATTGCTTACCAATAATAATGCCAAAGCTGTCAGATTGATAAATAACAGAGAAAAATATTTTAATCACAGAATGTTTGCCAATAGGGTGAAAGTTAATTATGAACTTCTTAACAGAAAAATAGGAATTGCTGAGCTGGAAGAACACATTTTGCAACATAAAAATAAGAGAATACTTATAGAATTTATAAGAAAATCAAGTGCAGAAGAATTTTATGCATATATAAGTGAAAGTGCAGAATGTCCGGTCAGGTTAATAACAGGCGATAGCAGCATACAGGAACGTAAAGATATAATTGCTGACATTGAAAATATGCAGGAAGTCATTCTTGTTGCAACACAGGTTATTGAAGCAGGTGTAGATATAGATATGGACATAGGATATAAAGATATATCAAGACTTGACAGCGAGGAACAGTTTATAGGGCGAATTAATAGGTCGTGCAGGAAAGATGGAGTTGTATATTTCTTTAATATGGACGATGCTAAAGGAATATACAGGCAAGATGTCCGCGTGGATACTGATAATACTTTAATGAATGAGGAAATAAGAGAAATACTTAATTCTAAAGATTTTTATGATTATTATGAAAAATATGTAATACCAGTTTTAAAAAATGCCCAGGGACAATGTAACGATAATAATATAGATGAATTTATCAGAAAAGAAGTAGGAAAGCTGGATTTTAATAAAGTTGCAGATAAAATGAAACTCATAGATGATAACAGACAGATGTATTCGATATATTTTTCAAGAAATATTATTGATAAAAATAATCCTGAGAATGTTATAGATGGTAAAAAGATATGGAAAGAGTATAAAGAACTTTTGCAGGATAATCATATGTCTTATCAGGAAAAGACCGTTAAACTACATAATATCAGAAGTAAAATGAATATGTTTATGTATCAGTTTAAAATAGAATTATACAATGAAAATCATAAACCGGTTATTGAAAATCTGGAGTGGGATGAGCAGATAGGAGATATTTTTTATATTGAAAATGGCGAAGATTATTATGATGAAAATGGAGTGTTAAATAAAGAGCTATTCAAGGATAATGAAGATTTATTCATATAAGGAGGTAGTAAAAAATTAGATTAATATCTGATTTTTTATACGTATGATTTGTGGCTGCGCACACTTGACACAAATTTAATAGGAGAAAAAAACGTGCGTAGAAAGGAGGTTTAGTATGCAGGTTAATGGTACATTGATTAATTATTATTTTCATTGCAAAAGACAATGCTATCTGCACGGTAACAGGTTAAATCTGGAGGATAATAGTGAGCAGGTTAAGATAGGCAAGGCAATTCACGAAGAAAAAGCGGCAGATAAAAGTAATTCAGAGATTGCAATAGACAATATAAGGCTTGATAAGCTTACCAAAGAATATCTTACAGAAGTAAAAAAGTCGGATGCAGATGTAGAAGCAGCAAAATGGCAGCTATTGTATTATTTAAAAGTATTAAAAAATAAGGGAATAGTAAGAAAAGGAAAACTTGAGTTTGTAGAAAAGAATAAAAGCGATAAGAAAGTTATGATTCTTGAATTAACAGAAGAACTGGAAAATGAACTTGATGGGTATGTTAATGAAATACAGGAGTTAATTGCAAGTGATAAGCCACCAGAAATAATTAACAGCAGCAAGTGTAAAAAATGTGCATATTATGAATATTGTTATATCTGATGCAATAGGAAAGGCGTGTTATGGGAAGTACAAGATATATAATGTCAATGGGAGAATTAACAAGAAAAGATAATTCATTATGTTTTCGCAAGAATGGCAAGAATGTGTATATTCCAGTAGAAAATACGAAGGAAATATTTTGTTTTAATGAGGTTAGTATTAATACAAAGCTGTTGGACTTTTTGTCACAAAATAATATTATAGTTCATTTCTTTAATTACTATGGAGGATATAGCGGTACATATTATCCGAGAGACCATTATCTTAGTGGAAAGCTTTTGGTAAAGCAGGTAGGTAAATATAACGATGACAGAATGAGTATTGCCAGACCAATAGTAAGGGGTATTGGACTTAATATTTATGAACTTCTTTATCATTATTATAAGCACGATAAAAAAGATGTTAAGGAAACAATAGACTGGATAAAAAGTGATTTTTTAAAATCAGTTGAACAGGCAGAAGATGTGAAGGAGTTGATGGCATATGAGGGTGAAGTGTGGATGCGTTTTTATGATAATTTCAGATATTTTCTGCCAGATGATTTTGTAATGAATAAGAGGGTAAAAAGACCACCGGATAATCCAATTAATGCCTTGATTTCTTTTGGAAATACATTGTTGTATACGAAAACTATTTCAGCAATATATCAGACACATTTAGACCAGAGAATAAGTTTTCTGCATGAGCCGTCTGAAGGAAGATTTTCACTAAGTCTTGATATAAGTGAGGTATTCAAGCCTGTTATTGTCTATAGAACTATATTTGATTTGGTTAATAATAGAAAATTACAGGTGGAAAAGCATTTTGATAAAAATGTTAATTACTGCATTTTAAATGAAGATGGAAGAAAAATATTTGTGCAGGCTTTTGAAGACAGAATGGAAAGTGTATTTACACATCCGGTACTAAAAAGAAAAGTATCGTACAGAACAGCATTAAAGCTGGATTGTTATAAACTAATTAAAAGTATTTTGGAAGGAAAAGATTTTGTTCCATTTTCACTGAAAGAAGGTATGTAATGAAGAAAGAATTGAATTATAATTATGCATTTTTATTTTATGATGTTGGCGAAAAAAGAGTGCAGAAAGTATTTAAGATATGTAAAAAATATTTAGCACATTGTCAAAAGTCAGTATTCAGAGGTGATATGACACCATCGAGGTTTATATCACTGAGGGCAGAATTAAAAAAGGTTATAAATGAGGATGAGGATTTTATCTGTATTGTCAAGCTTAAGAATGACAGTGTGTTTGGGGAAGAAGTGTTAGGAAATGGTGGTGAGCCAACAGGAGAAGATTTGATGATATAATAATTAAATAAATTACCAGCCGGTTTATTGTGCAGATATTAACAAAGCTCGTAAATATGGGGCTTAATACAATAATAAAGAAAAATTTTAAATAATTATTGAATTGGCTGGTAAAATTCATGAGAATGTACTAATATAGTGGGTATAGTGGAATTGGCTGTAAAATAGATGGCTTAAAATCGTTCGTTGAATAGTAACATTAGATGTATTGAAATGATGGCAAGTGAATTTATGACATTATATCCTAATGGTTGAATAGTAACATTAGATGTATTGAAATTTTAATCAAAACACAGTTAACATTACCAATGAAGCGTTGAATAGTAACATTAGATGTATTGAAATAATATATGTTTGCTTTTCTCCCTGATTTGATTTATGTTGAATAGTAACATTAGATGTATTGAAATTCAATGATGACGACAAAAAATGAATTCCATAAAAGTTGAATAGTAACATTAGATGTATTGAAATCATTATTTTTAAAATCTTTTGGCTGTGTTACATAAGTTGAATAGTAACATTAGATGTATTGAAATATTATTGCCCTATCTGCGGTAGAAAGTTGGTGGAAGTTGAATAGTAACATTAGATGTATTGAAATCGCAAAGCTAACGAAGAAAATGTTAAGGCAAGAAGGTTGAATAGTAACATTAGATGTATTGAAATGTCTTTACATAAGAAACACCAGCAACGGGGGTCCCTGTTGAATAGTAACATTAGATGTATTGAAATTTGTGATAGTGCTATGTCCACTATCAACGCACTTGTTGAATAGTAACATTAGATGTATTGAAATACCATTAAAGTATACCTCTTTTATCATTTTCTACAAGTTGAATAGTAACATTAGATGTATTGAAATCTATCCAGTTTCTTTTTCTGGACAGGCTCATTCTGGTTGAATAGTAACATTAGATGTATTGAAATTTTTCGTGCCTTATTACAAGTATTATTGCTTTATTGTTGAATAGTAACATTAGATGTATTGAAATAATCAACTCCTTTTATAAAGATAACTTTATTATAGTTGAATAGTAACATTAGATGTATTGAAATTTGGACATAAATCCAATAATTACAGCTTCTCTTATGTTGAATAGTAACATTAGATGTATTGAAATAGCAATTCTCTAAGCCAAAAAGGTGCGCTTACTGGTTGAATAGTAACATTAGATGTATTGAAATCCACATTGGCAATATTCTTTTCTTGCTTGGCGTCTAGTTGAATAGTAACATTAGATGTATTGAAATGGCAACAACGACATTTACAGCATATGACAGAATGAGTTGAATAGTAACATTAGATGTATTGAAATTAACAAAGTGGACAGCAGAAGCAATTGGAATAAGGTTGAATAGTAACATTAGATGTATTGAAATTTGTGCGAGGCTGAACTTGGACAGGTAATTTTACAGTTGAATAGTAACATTAGATGTATTGAAATGCGAAGAAGATTATATTTTTGACGAAAAAATAGGGTTGAATAGTAACATTAGATGTATTGAAATGTTAAAGTTTGAAGAGTGTATGACATTTAAAGAAAAGTTGAATAGTAACATTAGATGTATTGAAATATACATGCACGAATTACAAGATAGAGTTAGAAACGGTTGAATAGTAACATTAGATGTATTGAAATGCTGGAGTATCATATGCTCTAAATGCGGCTGTAATGTTGAATAGTAACATTAGATGTATTGAAATATATGTGCTTTGGTTTCGAGTTTTACTGGTCTTATGTTGAATAGTAACATTAGATGTATTGAAATACTGGCAGCAGTCGCAAAGACATTGCAGGAAGAAAGTTGAATAGTAACATTAGATGTATTGAAATTATAGTTCTTTTCATAATGTGCATCTGCAACAGGGTTGAATAGTAACATTAGATGTATTGAAATTAATATATTGTGGCTAATTTAAGATCGTGTATTTGTTGAATAGTAACATTAGATGTATTGAAATCACAAATGGTATTAACATAAGCAACAAACACACAGTTGAATAGTAACATTTGATATAGTGAAATAAGCTAGGAGATAAGCATAGCGGCACTCCAATGTCACTAAGTTAACCTAAATTATTCACGGCAATGCCGTGAAAGTAGCTTAAAGCCACATAGTTTCTATATTTTAACTGAATATTGCATTTCACTTATTAAGTCAATGAAAAAAGAGCAACCATTTGTGGTAAAATTAAGGTGACAAATTAAAATAAATACCAACAAAGGAGCTCTTTATGAATATTTTAAATACATTATCACTTAAAATCAATAGACAGACTAAAATTAATTTCGATGGAGTTGATTTATTCTCCGATGCAGGCTTACTTCATATCAAAGAATTTGTAAGCAAGCTTAGCATTGACAGACTTTTTAGCTATTTATTTAAGACAAATGATTTTGCATTATTTAGATATCACACTGACAAGTATAATCTCCTTCAGATGATATATATGATCATTGTAGGTTACTTTGAAGAAGATGCTTCGGATGAACTTACAAATGATCCTGTGTTTAAAGCCGTGCTAAATAAAGAGACTTTAGCATCGCAGCCAACCATTTCAAGATTTTATAATTATATGGACAAAGATTCACTGAATGAGTTCCTTGTAATAAATAAACCTCTTAGAAAAAAATTTATACCATTCAGTTGCCTGAAGAGAGCGTCTTAGTACGATAGGTATTCATACAATTGCCCTGTTCCTGATAATGAAACAGAAGGTGGCTGGGATGTTATTTTTCAGATGCTGGAAGGTATTACTCTGATAGAAGGAGATGAAGTTCATACTGTCTATGTTAAAATGAAAAATAAAGATAATACCATGAACTCAGCTGTAGCTGGAAAGAACTATATTAAAATGCAAAGTTAAATATTGTATGATGACGATTGTGCCTGTTTTAAAAGTTTTTAGAGAAAACAAAATTACATAGAATGAGTGGAATTCCACCACGATATGTTAAAGCATAGCATATCTTAGTTACAAAAAATAGGTGTGGAAACAAACATTTCCACACCCATAATTCCTGCTATATATAAAATTAATCAATAACAAAGTTATTAACATTTTTACGAAGTTCAGCAGCAGAGGCTTCTGCGGTTTTAGCTCCATTCATAACAGCTTCTGAGCCTTTTACGATTACGATTGTCTTCTGGGCTATGTTGGTTGTTCCAGTTGCACTGTCATTAGAAGCGGAAGTGATTCCATCTATCGCCTGAGTGATATTGCTTATAGATGCAACAAGCTCTTCTGATGTTGCACTGAAATCAGATACAAGATCGTTAATGTTGGAAGCATCCATATTATAGTCATCAGCCATCTTTTCAAATCCGTTAAGACATTCAACAATATCAGTATCAACGAAATCAAGCAGGCGGTTAGAATCGCTTGTCAGGTTGCCTACAGCTTTGTTTACATTTTCTGTAACAGCCTGAATGTTGGCTACAGCATCTTTAGACTGTTCAGCTAATACACGTATTTCCTCTGCAACAACCGCAAAGCCTTTACCAGCCTCACCAGCTCTTGCAGCTTCAATAGAAGCGTTAAGGGCAAGCAGATTGGTCTGTGCAGTAATATTCAGGATAGAGTCGGCAAGCACACCAATCTGGTCAACTACTTTGGCATCTTCAAGAGCCTGCTCAAGATTTACTCTGATGTCAGCCATCATCTGTTTAACTTTCTGACGGTTTTCTACAGTATCATCCTTAGTCTTTACAGCACGTTTATGGATGTCCTGGGATTCAGTTGCACCATCCTGTGCTCTTATGGCAATTTCCCTTGCAGCTTCTTCAATCTGCTGTGTCATTCCGTTAATCTGTTCAGCAGAGGCGGCAGTTTCCTCTGAACTTGCAGC
>PPYE01385245.1_pt1 | contig 15125 bp, 11 predicted proteins | sample 1559881 | NCBI WGS metagenome assembly PPYE01 (sample SAMN08240022, study PRJNA423297) | Human gut metagenome, whole genome shotgun sequencing project. | reverse complement strand
TGGGATCTTAGCTCAGCTGGGAGAGCATCTGCCTTACAAGCAGAGGGTCACAGGTTCGAGCCCTGTAGGTCCCATTTATCACTAAAAAGCAGCTTCGCAATATATGGCGGGATAGCTCAGTTGGCGAGAGCACACGGTTCATACCCGTGGTGTCGGGGGTTCAAATCCCTTTCCCGCTACTAAAAAGAATGTCGAAAGACATTCTTTTTTTGTGCGAAAAAGGAAAGGCAACGAAAATCAGAGAAATCACCGAAATAGGTTGCCTTTAAAGCAAGTATGGTTGCCAAAAGGCAACCAAAAAAGGGAAACTCGGCGAAATCCGTTGCCTTTACCGCTGGCAAGAAGCCAAAAAGGCAACGAAAATCAGAGAAATCACCGAAATCCGTTGCCTTTAAAGCGAGTATGGTTGCCAAAAGGCAACGAAAAAAGGGAAACCCGGCGAAATCCGTTGCCTTTACCGCTGGCAAGAAGCTAAAAAGGCAACGAAAATCAGAGAAATCGCCGAAATAGGTTGCCTTTAAAGCGAGTATGGTTGCCAAAAGGCAACGAAAAAAGGGAAACCGAGCGAAATCCGTTGCCTTTACCGCTGGCAAGAAGCTAAAAAGGCAACCAAAATCAGAGAAATCGCCGAAATAGGTTGCCTTTCCCAGTCGCGCTGAAGCCCAAAACCCCACACACAAGAAATCCCAAAACCCCTTGAATCTTCCTCGGTTTTTTGTTATCATGTAACTATTCAGAAATGGTTACGATCCAATTAGAAGAAGTAAGGAGGAAGGCATATGCGGATTGGAATGGGTTACGACGTGCATCGGCTGGTGGAAGACCGCGATTTGATCATAGGGGGAGAAAAAATTGAGTATGAGTATGGGTTGCTCGGGCATTCTGACGCGGATGTCCTGCTTCATGCGATCATGGATGCGCTGCTGGGAGCGGCAGCGCTTGGTGATATTGGGACGCATTTTCCGGATACGGACGAAAGATATAGAGGGATATCGAGCGTGCGCCTGCTGGCTTACGTTGATCAATTGCTGGAAGAAAATGGATATTCAGTGGGGAATATTGATGCGACGATCATCGCGCAGCGGCCGAAAATGGCGCCATATATCCAGAAAATACGCGAAAATATTGCGAATACGCTGGGGCTTGAATTGAATCAGGTCAATATAAAAGCTACGACAGAAGAAGGACTGGGATTTACCGGAAGCGGAGATGGAATCTCGGCGCAGGCGGTATGCATCTTAGAATAACAGTAAAGGAGCCGGACTATGAACCATAGGCAGTTATGGAAGAAAATATTTGGCGACAACGATGCCTATATTGATTTCTATTTTAAAGAAAGAGCCGATCATACTGTGGTATATTCAAAATACGAAGGACATGATCTGGTAAGCATGATATTTTTTAATTATTACACCCTCGTGATTCAGGGAGAAAAAGTGAAATGTCCTTATATCGAGGGCGTTGCGACAGCTCCGGAATGGCGGCATAAAGGGTTTATGAAAATGCTTTTGTATCAGGGAATGATGGATGCAAGAAACGAGGGAGCGCCGTATGCGTTTTTGTCGCCGGCAAACGAAGAAATTTATAAACCTTTTGGATTCCAAGGAGTGTATTACCGAAAACAGATGGAAATTCAAGGGAGACGGCACAAATGGTACCATGCAGGTTCCTTTTCGCATCTTGACAGCCAGTTGAAGGAGCGGGCGGTGGAATTTGCAAACGCCCAATTATATGCGAGTGAATTTGATGCCTATATTTACCGCGATGTCAAATATTATGATACATTGATGAAAGAAACCAAGACACTCGGGGGAAAAGTCGTTGTGCTGCGAAATGAGACGATGATCCATGGTGTCGCTGTTGTGACACATGAGGAGGATCGATATGAGGTGCAGGAAATGATCTGTGCGCCGGAAGATGCGGCTAAAGTGGCAGAATCTATATGCCATTATCTGGGAGTGGCGGACGACGAAGCGGTTTTGTTTGAAGATGGATATTTTTTACAAAATTTAATGGGGGAAGGTATCACGATTCGCATGACGGAAAAGCCGTATATTATGGCGCGGGCACTTGTGGAGGACGGAGATGCCGGAAAATTAAAATGGTATATTAACGATATCACATAGGAAAGAGGAAAAATCATGGAAAATCAGGAAAATGAACTGCGGCTGGAAGGCCGGCACAGCGTAATGGAGGCGTTTCGCGCAGGAAAATTGATCGAGAGACTGTTTGTGCTCAAAGGATGTCAGGACGGACCAGTGCTGAGCATTCTCCGCGAGGCAAAAAAAGCCGGAGTTATGGTGGATTTTGTACCAAAAGAACGCTTGGATCATATGAGTGAGTCAGGGAAACATCAGGGAGTTGTGGCAAACTTGTCAGCATTCCGCTACAGTACGGTGGAAGATATGTTTGCATTGGCAGAAAAACGGGGCGAAGATCCCTTTTTCTTCCTGTTGGATGGGATTGAAGATCCGCATAACCTCGGAGCGATCATCCGAACCGCAAACCTTGCCGGTGCACATGGTGTGATCATTCCGAAGCGCCGCGCGGTAGGTTTGACTGCGACGGTAGTAAAAGCTTCTGCGGGAGCCATTCATTATACGCCGGTGGCAAAAGTTACCAATCTTTCCACTGAGATGGAAAAATTAAAAGAGCGCGGATTGTGGTTTGTGTGCGCGGATATGGACGGCGAGATCATGTACCGTAATAACCTCAAAGGGCCGATTGGGCTTGTAATCGGAAATGAAGGAGCCGGCGTGTCGCAGCTTGTCCGAAAACACTGCGATTACGTGGCAAGCATTCCGATGGCAGGGGACATCGATTCTCTGAACGCTTCCGTGGCGGCCGGGGTACTTGCTTATGAGATTGTGCGTCAAAGAAAGGGATTTTAACGGAAAATGGAAATGAGTGGGTTCGAAACACTTACCGACGAGGAAATCATCCGTCGCGTGCGTGGGGGAGAAAAAGAAGGAACCGATTATCTGCTTGAAAAATACAAAAATCTCGTGCGGAAAAAAGCGCGGGCACTTTATCTGATCGGCGGCGACAATGACGATCTGATTCAGGAAGGCATGATCGGACTTTACAAAGCCATACGTGATTATGATGTGGAAAAAGAGACCGTATTCCGCAGTTTTGCGAGCGTCTGCATCGACCGCCAGCTTTATAATGCCGTAAAAGGGGCAAACCGCCTTAAAAATTCGCCGCTTAACACGTACATTTCACTCGATATTCCGGTGGAAGCGCGCGGAAATGAGGAAAATGGGGCAGCGACACTTGGTGAAATGCTCGAATGGGTCGGCGTGTCCAATCCCGAAGATATCTTGATCGACCGGGAGCGTGTGGGAAAGATCGAGCAGTACATTCGTCAGAATCTCAGTGAGTTTGAGCAGAAAGTGGTCAATCTTTACGTCGACGGCATGAATTATCAGCAGATTGCAAAAGAACTGGAAAAAACACCCAAATCTATTGACAATGCCCTTCAGCGCATCAAGAAAAAACTTATGGCATTTTGGTAAGTTTTTGTTGACAGAATCAACATACTTTGATAGAATAGTCCATGGATTGTTATAAATGATTCAGCTGGCGTGGCACAGTCGGTAGCGCACTTCATTGGTAGTGAAGAGGTCACGGGTTCGATTCCCGTCGCTAGCTTTAGAGAGAGGAAATGAATGGTTACAAGCCTGTCATTTCCTTTTTATTTTATAAGGGATTAGGATTCGGATTTACACGGAGGAAACGCTTATGAAGGGAACCGCATCACGAAGCCGGTGGGAAATCATCTCGTCGCATATATTTACATACTTCAACTTTTTGAACCTCGTGCTGGCAGGGCTCATTCTGGTGTCCGGTCAATACAAAAATATGCTGTTTATGGGGATTGTCATTACCAATGCCGTGATCGGGATCGGACAGGAATTAAAGGTAAAACGGATCATAGATGCGCTGTCGGTTGTTACAGCGACAAAAGCAAGACGATATAAAAATGGAGAATTTTGTAAATGTGACATCGAACTTCTGCAGGAGGGTGATACCGTGCAGTTTTTACTGGGAGATCAGATCCCGGTGGACTGTGAAATCTTGGAAACGGATGGGATGGAAGTCAATGAATCACTTTTAACGGGAGAATCCCTCGCTGTTCAGAAGAGAAAAGGTGACTTTGTGTACTCAGGAAGCGACGTGGTGGCAGGAAGTGCGGTCGCCAAAGTGTTACATACGGGAGAAGAAAATTATGCGACGCAGCTTGTAAAAAAGGCAAAGACCAAACGGCGCGCGACCTCGGAAATGCAGGATGCAATCGGAAAAATTATTAAATATGTAAGTTATGCGCTTATTCCGATCGGTCTGCTTCTCTTTTTTATTCAGCGCTATTCCGCCGGCAATACGTTATCCGATTCTATCGTAAATATGGTAGCCGGTGTGATCGGAATGATTCCGGAGGGACTCGTCCTTCTTACCAGTATTTCGTTTATTCTCGGCGTGGGCCGTCTGGCAAAGAAAAATGCATTGGTGCAGGAAATGGAAGCCATCGAAGCGCTTGCGAGAGTGGATGTTTTATGCCTCGATAAGACGGGGACCATCACGACAGGAGATCTGCAGGTGGAAGAACTTGTGCCGTTGTCCGAAGAAAAAGACATGAAAGAAATTCTAGGCATTCTTGCCTATGCGTTTGAAGAAACCAATGCAACGACAGACGCGCTGCGGAGATATTTTCCGGAGACAAAAGGGGCATCGGTTGCCGAAAAGGTACCATTTAGCTCCAGCCGCAAGCATATGCGTGTAACGATCGTGGGAAAAGGGGATTATCGACTGGGTGCCCCGGAATATCTGACAGAAAACGGAAAGATTCTTGCCCGCGCAGAAGTGTATGCGGCAGAGGGAATGCGTGTCCTCCTTTTGACACACGATAAAAAAGAAGTGGGCTTTGTCGTTTTGTCTGATATCATCAAAGCAGATGCAGCAGAGACATTTGCCTTTTTCCGCGATAAAAATGTTCAGATCAAGATATTGTCCGGTGACAATCCATTGACGGTTTCCGTCGTGGGTGTGCGTGCAGGGCTGCCGGAAGCGAAACATTATATTGACGCCAGAGAACTCCCGGAAGAGGAAGAAGAATTGCAGAAGATCATTGGAAAATATACAGTGTTTGGACGCGTGAGCCCGGAGAAAAAGCAGGCGATCGTAAAAGCACTGGAAGCAGAGGGCAATGTGACCGGAATGGTTGGCGATGGTGTGAATGATGTTCTGGCCCTGAAAGATGCGGATTGTGGTATCGCTATGGCGGCGGGAAGTGATGCGGCAAAGCAGATTGCGCATATCGTGCTGCTGGATTCCGATTTTGCCTCGATGAAACAGATCGTGGGGGAAGGACGAACAATCATTTCCAACATTGAGCGTGTAAGCGCATTGTATCTCACGAAAACGATATATTCCATCCTTTTGTGTATTATTTATATTATATTGAGAAAATCCTACCCGTTTATTCCGATCCAGCTCAGTCTGATCGGAGGGACCGCCATCGGAATTCCGAGTTTTGTACTTGCTTTGGAACATCATGAAGAGACGATACCGAAGGGGTTCCTGCGAAATGTCCTGCGCGTTTCCTTGCCGGCGGCAATTTGTATGGTGGGAAGTCTGGTTGCGATTACATTGGTGGGAGAATGGTTTTCGTTATCAGAATTGATTTTATCGACGATGCATCTGATCGCGGGAGGAATTGTAAGTTTCGGAGTGCTTGTGGCAGTTTGTATCCCGATGAGCAGAGTACGATTTGCACTCTGCCTTACGGTGATCGGCATATTTGTCGGCGCAATCCTGTTACTCCCGGGATTTTTCGGCATGGCACCGATCATGCATCTGATTATGACTCTTTTATAGACCCCAATCCCAGATGGACGAGTTCCAGGGCGCGTGTCATTTGACCGGAGAGATAGAGGTATCCGATCAATGCTTCAAAACCGGTCGCGGTGTGGTAATCATGAAGATTGGCATTTTTGGCGACCGAATGCGGTTTGGCATTGCGTCCCCTTTTATAATAGGAAAGTTCTTCTTCTGTCAAATGGTCCTCGATGGCGGTCAGAAGATCTGCCTGCGCCTTGGCATTCACAAGTTTGCTGGAACGAAGGTGCAGTTTTTTTACGGTTCCGGATTTTTCTTCTACGATCAAGGTCCTTATAATGATCTCAAAAACAGCATCCCCGATATAAGCGAGCGTCAAAGGCGCATACAGGTTTATGTCCTTGGATTCCAGGGAAAAAGTATCGTGGATGGCTTCCAATAATGAATTGTCCATAAGTAAAAACTCCTTTGGTAAAATGGTATATTCTGATTTTATATCCAATCCTATCCCAACGTCAAGAAAAAAGAATAAAATTCGCCATAATGCTGACAAAAATATTTCATATATTAAAAATAATAGAAAGAGTTTAGATGCATCTGACTTTCTGCCGGGCAAAAATATGTAAGATATGAACAAATTGTAAAAAAAACAAGAAAAAAATTTGGTTATAATTTTTACAAAATTTAAAAACACCCTTGCATATTATGTCGGGTAGTGTTATAATCGACTTAAATATCATTGCGGATGTATTGGAGTTTTTCTGCAATGAAACACAAAACAATTTAGGAGGTATTACGATGAGACAAATCGGTACACAGTCAGCCAAGTATTTCAGAAGATTTGTGACAGCGATGCTCGTATTCGCGATGGTAATCACATCTTTGACTGTATCTTCCGTTGATTCTCAGGCGGCTAAAAAAGTGAAAAAAGTCACCATCGGGGTCAAAGTTGGCGGATCAGGAATCCTTGTGCTGAAAAAAGGACAGTCAAAGAAACTGAAGGTTTCTGTGACACCTAAAAAAGCAAGTAAAAAGGTTACATACAAATCAAGCAAAGCTTCTATCGTAAGCGTAAGCTCAAAAGGTGTTGTTAAGGCACGCAAGAGCAAAGGTTCTGCAAAGATTACAGTAACATCCAAGCAGAATGCAAAGAAAAAAGCTACGATCAAAGTCAAGATTGGTACTCCTGTAAAGAAAGTTGCTATCTCCAAGAACGCAACTTCGACATGGTCAAGTGCTAACTACAAGATTGTAGAAAAGAATGGACAGAAAACGAAAGTTTATCCTAAATATACGGACAAACTGAAAGCCGTAAAGAACACTTTTACCATTATGAACGGTCGTAACATGGTGATCAAAGCTTCCGTTTCTCCGAAAAAAGCAACACGTAAATCTTTGAAATGGTCCACAAACAAAGGATCGATCCTCAAAGTAGTAGGAAACGGTTCCAAAGCAACCGTTATCGCCCGTAAAATTGGTAAAGCCAATGTTATTGCACGGGCTACTGACGGAAGTGGTAAAAAAGCTGTTGTAAAAGTAAATGTTGTTAAGTTTAAGAGCGATAAGACACCGGCTCCGACAGCTACACCGGATACGAGAAAGAAAACACTCGTAGAAGACTTCGAAAGCTATCCTGTAGGAACAGAGTGGAAATACACTTCCGCAGACAAGAACTCCGGTACGATGAAAGTAGTACAGGATCCGGAAAATGCTTCTAACAAATGTTTGGAAGTTGATTTGAATGGTACAGAAGCAGCATATGACTTTGCTCCTATCTTTAACATTGATCTTTCTAAATTGAAAGATACAACCGGAAAAACAATGGGAAGCTTTAGCGGTGCTTCTGCTGATCTTCGTGTAGTATCTACATCCAGTGATGTTACCTACAAAACAATTTATGTATATTTGGATCAGTATGGCAAAATGAACAAAAAAGATAAGTTCGCTGCCGATGCAAATAAATCCGCTTCTGCTCATGTTAATAACAAGGGCGAAAAAGTAGCAGCAGGTGCTGCTGATGAAGACACCACACTTCGTTTCGGTATCAACAACCCTATGGGAACCGGTACAAAAGCAGATTATGGTGTAAAACTTTTCAATGGTAACGAATCCAAAGAAAATGGTGCGTATTTCCCAGGCTATCATGATAACACATGGAAACCGGCCGAAGCAAACACACATTATGCAAAAGATTCTTGTACAACAGGATTCAAAGAGAAGGAAGCAGACGGAAAAGTAGGATTTGCTAACCGTTCTGTAAGTTTTGATACAACTTACATCAATGATTTGGATGCTACTTTGGCAAATCAGACAAAATTCGACCTTGTATGGGGTACTACTTACCAGGGAAATCCAACAGATGCTACAAACAAAATGCACACTACATGGTATATCGATAACTTGAGTTTGATCGAGGAAGATATTCCGGTAACAGACTTCAAGATTTCTCTTGAAGAAAGTAAAGATGTAACAACCGGTCGTGTTGCTAACGGTGGTAATGCTCAGATTTACACAACTTACACACCGGCAAATACAACTCAGAAAGGTCTTACATGGACTACAACAAACGATAAGGTGACTGTAAATGCAAGTGGTAAAGTATCTGTAGCAGATGACTTTGTATTCCCGGCAGGACAGTCAGAAGTAAAAGTAACAGTAACCGCTACTTCAAAATACAAGGCAGCACTCAGCAAGAGTATTGAACTTACTGTATACAAAGCAGCAGAGGCTCAGGATATTACAATTTCCGGTAAAGAACTTGCCGGTATGCTTGTAAAAGACTGGTCAGACGCTGAAATCGAAACCGCTTTGGTTGAATCCGGTTCCGGTGAAAACAAAGAAATGGTAGAAGTTATGGATATGAGATTTACAAAGAATAATCAACGTAACTTCTTTAAACTTCCGGAAAACATCGATCTTTCTCAGTATGAGAGAATTGTTATTACCGGAAATGCATGGGGACAGATGAACTTCGATACTTGGGATGCCGGATTTACACACGATACGGAAAAGGACAGTGAATGGTATAAGAAATCATCCGTAAGCAGTTATCCGTTCTTTGAGGGAGCTCATCCATATCGTCCACAGCGTGAAGATGTTAAAGTAGAAGATTTCTTGAAGAAATATCCGGAAATCGACAAAGCAACATATATCGATGGAAATACAAATATCAAAGATGGTGTGATTCCTAAGGGAACTTCCATTGGACCAAGAGGTGTAGAACCTTGTGAGATCGATATTGAAGACAGTATGCAGAATGACTACTCTAACACAGGCTATGTATCTCTCGGAACAAACAAACCATTGGTTGAATGGGATGATGATGTACCAGTATATCATTACTACATTTATTCTATCAAGTTTGTGACAAAGGCAACAGCAAAAGCAGAAGATGCTGCAGCAAAAGCAGCACAGGCTGCACAATAATCATGTAATAATTATCCTTGGTTTTGAGGACGACATCGGTGTAATACCTGGCGCCGGTCAAGTCCTCTTTACCACCCTATCGGGGTGGGGGAACCTTAGGGGATATTATTAAATACAATAAAAAAATGGAGGTAAGAGTTTTGAAAAAGAATTTCAAAAGAACTTTAGCAAAAGTTATGGCAGTTGCTTTGACCGTATCTATGGTTGGCGTTGCTTCTACAGATGCAGACGCTGCTAAAAAGATCAAACTTTCAAGCAAATCCATTTCTGTAGCTAAGGGAGCAACCAAAAAAGTAACTATCAAAAACGTAAAAGCCAAAAAGGTGAAAAAACTTACAGTAAAGAGCGCTAACAAAAAGGTCGCTACTGTAAAGAAAGCCGGAAAAACTGCATTCAAAGTAACAGGTAAGAAAGCAGGAAAATCCACAAAAGTAACTGTAAAAGTAAAAGTTGGAAAGAAGACAACAAAACTTACTTTGAAAGTGAAAGTAACTAAGGCTAAGAAAGTAGTTCCAACAGCTGCACCAGCTACAACAGCACCTACTGCTGCACCAGCAGCTAGCGCAAGTGCAACACCAGCAGCAAGTGCAAGTACGAAACCGACAACTAAACCATCTGCTACACCGGTAGCTAAACCATCTGCTACTCCGGATGAAGCTACACCAGCACCTACAGCACCTACACAGCCACCTAAACCAACATCTCCTGCAAAACAGATGCCTGAGTTGAACCTTCGTGAAGAAGCTGCTACAGAGTGGTCTAAAGTAGGTAACTATGGTACAGCAATCTTCAACACAGATGATACTGTAAGCTATTCTAGTTATGCATGGGCTAAAAAGACAGGTGACTGCTACAACAATGGTATCGCTTGGTACATTGACCCAGTTAAAAAAGGTAAGGTAGATCTTTCTGCTTACACAGATCTTGAACTTACTATCAAGACAGATGCTGAAATCGCCTTCTTGACTTGGGGCGGTTCTACAGATCCAGAATATTTCTGGGATAAGAAAGATGTTTGGGGCGCTGCTTCTAAGACTGTAGAAAATGCTGACGGTTCTAAGACAATTACTTACAACCTTGAGAAAGTATTCGGAAATGCTGCAAAGGTTAAAAAAGCAGTTCTAGTTGGTATTACATTGAAATCTGATAAAGATGGAAATGATAAAGAATTTGCTGCAAGAACAGCAACAATTTACGGAATCAAATTCGTAAATAATGGTGGTGCTGGTACAGACACAAACAATACAGACACAAATAATACAGACACAAACAACGTAGATACAAACAATACAGATACAAACAATACAGACAAACCTGCACCTACAAAAGCTCCTATTCCAGACGTAGCTGGTGAAAAAGTCAATGTTAAAACTTCATACGATGCTTCATTCTCTGATAACGATATCGCTGAATTAGAGGATGGTAATATCAAATTGAACTTGAGCAGTAAAAACAACCGTGTATGGTTCAAGCTTGGTGAAGATATTAATTTGAATGATTATTCAGCCATTAAGGTTGTATTCGTTAATGCTCCTCAGCAGATGACAATTTCTGCATTTGAAGGAAGCGAAACAAAAACCGGTGAATGGTGGAATAACGCAAAAGCTAATGCATATCCATGCTATGGCGGAAGTGCATCCGAGCGTACAGCCGAAGGCGGTGTTGCCGCAAGAGGTCCAGAAGTTGCTACGCTTGATATCAGCAAAGTAACCTTTGATTCTACTAAAGGTGGATTCATTACAATAGCACCAAACGCAGGAACTGGTATCGCTAGCGATGCAGTATTGAACGAAGATGGCGATCTTGATTTTGCAAAGAATGATTTCACTATTGCGTCTATCGTACTTGTTAAAAAATAATTATTGATTTAATTATTGAATTTCAAAGGTGTACATCTTTCCATAAGATGTGCACCTTTTTTAAAACAAAGGTAATTTACAAAATGGAGGTATTAAAAGCATGCGAAAAAACATCAAAAGTATTTTAGCAAAAACACTTGCTGTTACTCTTGTGGTTTCCATGGCGGGGGTTTCTGCGCCAAATGCAGATGCCGCAAAGAAACCTGCACTTAGTACAAAAAAAGTAACTGTGACAGCGGGTAAATCGAAAAAGGTTAAGATTAAAAATGTAAAAGCAAAAAAAGTAAAGAAATTGACGGTTAGTACGAACAAGAAAAAAATTGTGACCGTAAAGAAAAACGGAAAAACCGCTTTTACGATCAAAGGTATTAAAGCAGGATCTGCAAAAGTAACTGCTAAGGTAAAAGTTGGTAAAAAGACAACAAAACTGACCGTAAACGTAAAAGTAAAGAAAGCGGCAAAGGTAACAGTAACACCGGCTCCAACGACGGCGCCTACAACAGCACCAACAGCTACAGCTACTACAGCTCCGACGGCGACTGCAGCACCTACCGCTACAGTTGATCCGAAACCGACAAAACGTCCTGGGTTGGAAAATACCAATCAGGAAGCACGTCCGAGTGGTGAGCCTTTGATCGAAAAAACATTTGATTTTGAAAATGGTTCAGATGATTGGTTTGCTCGTTGTGCAGATGATCAGGTTTGCAAACTTGAAACATCTGATGAAACTCGTCCGGGAAGTACCGGTAAGAAGTCTATGCGAATCTTCCGTGATAAAGGTGAAGATGGCTTGTATCATGCATGGAATGGTGCAGCATACGATCTTTCTGCAGTAGGTACATTAGGTGCTACTTACACAGCTGATTTCTGGGCTAAGATCACAAAAGACGAGGCAGAAGACCTTGACGGAGATGAAGTAAGGATGCGTTTCTCCGGTGCAAAGAAAATAACGAGTGATGCCGAAGAAGTATATGAAAACTATCCGGCAGATACAGATTATTTATTGTCTGCAGATGAGTGGAGACATTTCACAATTACATTTGTAGCTCCATCTACATTCTATAGCTACATGATTTACTTTGAGACAAATGGCGGTGGAAAATATGATGTCTTGGTAGATGACTTTACTTTGACAAGAACATCCGCTCCGGCAGAACCGGATCTGACACTTGCCAGTATCAAAGACACTTATGCACCGTACATCGGTACATTGGGAACTGCCCTTGGGTATTCTGATCTTTTGAATGAGAATACATTAAAATTTGTAAAACATCATTTCAACAGTATTACACTTGGAAATGAGATGAAAGCAGATGCTATGATCAGCAATAGCGAGACATTGCTTGCAAGTGAATCCGGATATATCCTTCCTGCAAACTATGGCGACTACGCTGAGAATAAGGATAAAGATGGTAACGTGATCGTTCCGAAACTTACGATGGACGTTGTAGATAAAGTATTGAAAATCTGCAAAGAGAATGGTCTTAAAGTACGTGTTCATATGCCTATGTGGCACCAGCAGATGCCAAAAGCATTTTTCTGTGAAGGATTTAATCCGGATGGCAAATTGGTAACAGATAAGAATGTTATCCTTGCTCGTGAAGAAATGTTTATTCGTACAGCATATCAGTATTATTTGACAAGCCAGTACGCAGATGTTATTTATGCATTTGATGTAGTAAACGAGTATACACATATGAGCAATGAAGGCGGCCAGGTAGGAAGCGAAAACTGGTGGAAATACTCTTTTGGTAAAGAAATGAAGACAGACTGTGAATATGTAAAGAAAGCATTTGTATGGGCTTACGATGTGCTTCAGCTTTGCGACCGTACAGACATTTCTTTGATCTACAACGATTACAACACATATGATCCTAAGACAACCGCTCAGATCATCGAATTGATCAACAACATCAATAAAGTAGATGATGTGAACAAAGTTGGAAAAATCTGTGCCGGAATCGGTATGCAGAGCCATTTGAATGATGAACTCGGATCTGTTGATAACTACAAAGAAGCAATTGAAAAATTTACAGCACAGGGTTACGAGATTCAGATCACTGAGCTTGATATCACAAACAACGGTAAGATTGATAGTACTACGACAGCAGAAGAAAAGCAGGCTATTTATGAAGCCGGTGCGAAAGCATATGGCGAGATCATGAATGCAATTCTTGAAGAAAAAGCCAAAGGTGCTAACATCACCGCAGTAGTTATCTGGGGATTGACAGACAATACATCCTGGAGAGCCGACCGTTCTCCATTGCTCTTTGGTACTGACATCGCAGACAAGAAACCTGCCTTTGATGCCGTTATCGACGCAGCAAAGAACTTTAAAGCAAGCAAATAATTTGAAATTCTTATAAGAAATTCTACCTGATAGAATACAGACAACCCAAATGGTATGTGGATATCATTTGGGTTGTTTTCTTTTTTGCGATAAACACTTCATCCGGTGATGGAGTTCTGTCTGAAAATATCCGTCCAAACTAAAATGTGATTTTAGTATAGCCAAAATCATGCGGCCATGAATGATTTAAACCTCTTTTACTCTTGCTATACAGAAAATATTTACTATATAATAAGGATAATTTTATAAAAGGAGGTCCTAATGTGTACAAAAATGGGAGTATCGCAGCCGGAATAAATGTTGTTGCATAGACGAAAATGTGGTATTATATGGTTAGTGAGTAAATCTGGAAGACGAGCGTATTGAACAATTTTCAGATATATGGTATACTTATAGAAACTATGCATAAAAAGGATAGTACAAATGGGACAGATTAAGGTATTACAGACGAATAAGTTATATTATCCGGTAACCGGAGGGATTGAGAGAGTTGTACAGCAGCTGGCAGAAGGATTGTCAGATAAAACGGATACAACTGTTTTGGTGTGCCAAAAAGAAGGGAAGACAGTACACGAGAACATAAATGGGGTGCCGGTGATTCGATGCAGAACGTTGTGTCATATTTCTTCGCTGCCTATTTCTTTGGCTTATGTGTGGTGTTTCAAGAAAGAAGCACGGAAAAATGATATTGTGCACATTCATATGCCGTTTCCGCTGGGGGATCTTGCCTGTTTGTTATCCGGATATAAAGGGAAAGTTGTATTGTGGTGGCATAGTGATATTGTGAGACAAAAACGAATGATGTTTTTTTATCGTCCGTTGATGAACTGGCTTTTGCGACGCGCTGATGTGATCGTGGTGGCGACGGAGGGACATATCAATGGATCACGATATTTAAAACCATATGCGGACAAATGTGCGATCATACCATATGGTGTAGACAGACACATTAAAAAAACGGCGGACGACTGGCTCGCAAAAGAGAATAAAAAGTCAGAGAAAGAATGTGTTCGTTTTTTGTTTGTGGGGCGGCTGGTATATTATAAGGGTGTCAAAAATCTGTTAGAGGCTTATTCTGAATTGGTGTCAAAAGAACCGGATTTAAAAGAGAAGATGACTCTTGATATCGTCGGAAGAGGACCTTTGGAAAAAGAATTACATGAGTATGTCAGGGAGACTGGTTTACAGGATAGAATTTTTTTTCATACAAAGGTGACAGATGCACAGTTAGTGGAATTTTATAAGAAGTGTGATGTGTTTGTACTTCCGTCTCAGCGGCGGAGTGAGGCATTTGGACTGGTTCAGATTGAGGCGATGGTATTTGGAAAACCGGTTATCAATACGAATCTTCCGAGCGGAGTGCCTTATGTGAGCCCGGACGGGGTAACCGGATTGACGGTTGAGCCGTCAGATATAGAAGGATTAGCGCAGGCATTAAAAAAAATGACGATAGATAAGGAATGCCGTACCCGTATGGGAGAGGCGGCGCGGCAGCGTGTGGAAAAAGAGTATACGATGGAGAAGATGCTTCAAAAGACGTATGATCTTTATGAAAAATTAGTGAGAGAGGGATAAGTTTGAAAAAAAGAAATTTTAGACAACCAAGAAACAAAGGACATAGCAAATAAACCACCTAAACAGCTGGTTTAAAA